>Ga0111538_10012313_pt1 | contig 11310 bp, 10 predicted proteins | sample SoiMethybrSBSTD1_FD_79669 | JGI IMG/M metagenome (GOLD analysis project Ga0111538, IMG submission 79669) | Bulk soil microbial communities from a Populus tree surrounding site in Tennessee, USA - Soil MetaG P. TD hybrid SBSTD1 (version 2)... | ecosystem: Environmental > Terrestrial > Soil >... | reverse complement strand
CTATCACTATTTCGGCGATGTCAGCGCTGAGCAGAGCACCAAGCGATTCGAGGATGCGATCGAGCGCGCGTATCAGCTCCAACGATTGTGAACTGGCTCGGTTGAGTTGGCTGTGGGAACCTACGTTTACGTAGGTTCCGCGTGCTCTGCACAGGTTGCAACCTATGCAGACCGTGCGCAATCTACGTTCACGTAGGTTGCATACGCGAGGTCAAAGTCCTCGCAAGAAATCAATGTCGTCGTCTGGCGCCTTCGGCCGCGGTTTAGGTTTGCTGCCAGTTGACTCGGCGGTGGGCCGACCGAGCAACAGCCAGCAGACTGCGCCTGCCAACGGCAGGCAGATGATCGCAGTCGCCCAGAGCCAACGAGGCATCCGGCGGACTGCGTACGGCGGGGCCTGAGCCACCTCGACGACACAGTAGATCATCAGCAATCCGATGATGATGATCGGTAGGTACCGCCCCATAACGAAGAGTATGCGTCTTGGGCCGGGCTCGATACAACACTCGACGATAGGCTGTCGGGATGCCCAGGGGACCCGGCGTTGCATTGCACTGGCGTCGATGTGTGGGCTGGTTCGCGAGGGGCTCGTGACGGCCGGTTTTGATGTCGGTGCCGAGCGTCCCGCCAGGCCGACGATTGCCCAGCTCCGTGAGGTGACACAGCCGCCTAGCGTGCGTACTCGTGCTGCCGCCGAGCACTGGGTGGCGCATGCCTACCTAAGGGACATTTCTCCTTATTTGACACGGATTCTGCTGCGAGCCGGATTCAGTGCGAATGGCGTGACCTGGTTGATGATCATGGCTGCGGCGGCCGCCGTCGTGGCGACTGGATGGCCCGCGCTGCTGGGCGCGGTTCTTGCGGTGATCTTGGTACAGCTGCAGATGCTGCTCGACTGTTGCGATGGGGAGGTGGCGCGCTGGCGGCAAACCTCATCGCCGGTCGGTGTGTATCTCGACCGGGTCGGGCATTACGTCGCCGAATGTGGGATTGCAGTCGCGCTGGGGATACGGGCCACGGGCCAATTCCAGCTCAGCGGAATCTGGATCAGCGCAGGACTGCTGCTCGGGCTGCTTGTCGCGTTGAACAAGGTGGAGAACGACCTGGTCCATGTCGCCCGGCACTACGCGGGACTGCCGCAGATGGCGGATGCCAAAGACGTCCGGACACCAAGGGGAGGTTTCGTGCGCGGGGCACGCCGCCTCGCCGGAGTGGTCCCCTTCCACCGCGTCTTCCACTCGGTGGAGTTGTCGATCCTGGTGCTGATCGCCGCCATTGTTGATCTTTTCGTGAACGGAGCGGCAACCAAGGTGCTGCTTGCTGCTCTGGTCGTCGCGGCATGCCTCACACTCGTCGGTCATCTGGTCGCGGTATTGACCTCGTCAAGGTTGCGATGACAGAGCCTCTGCGGCCGAGGTTCGGGGTCGTCGTCTTGACGATGGGCAACCGGCCGGATGATCTCAATCGTGGGCTCGCCAGTCTGCTGAGCCAGCGTGATGTTGATCTCGACGTTGTTGTGGTGGGCAATGGTTGGCAGCCAGTGAATTTGCCGGAGGGGGTCAAAGCGAAGGGACTGCGATCCAATCGCGGGATTCCGGCCGGCCGTAATGCTGGGGTGCCTTTGGTCGATGGGAAACTGCTGTTCTTCCTCGACGACGATGCATGCCTGCCTGCCGATGACATCCTTGCCCGGATGGGGGCGCAGTTCGCCGCGGATCCGACTCTTGGCATGATCCAGCCTCGGGTTACTGATCCGGACGGACGGGAAGCGCCGCGCCGCTGGACGCCCCGGGTACGTGTCGGCGATCCAGCTCGCAGTAGCCCGGCAATGAATGTCTGGGAGGGCGCTGTCGCCGTTCGGCGTGAAGCCTTCCACTTCGCGGGCGGCTGGCCGGTGCCCTTTTGGTACGCCCATGAAGGCGTCGAGCTGGCCTGGCGAGTCTGGGACGGCGGTTTTCATGTCCGCTATGACGGGACTATCGAGGTCCATCACCCCGCTATCCAGCCCACCCGGCACGCAGAGTTCTATCGTTTTCAAGCACGCAATCGGGTGTGGCTGGCCAAGCGCAATCTCCCGGCGCCGGTAGGTGTGCTCTATGTATTGGTCTGGACGGGTTTGTCGGCCATTCGGCTGCGATCGCGTACCGCTTGGCGGGAGACCCTGCGCGGCTATTGGATTGGGCTCACCGAGTCGACCGGGCAGCGACGGCCAATGAAGTGGCGAACTATATGGCGCATGACACGCGCCGGGCATCCGCCAATAATTTAGGTTCGATAATTTAGGTCCCCCAATAATTAGCCACGGGTAATTTAAGGACGGTGGAGAAGGACGATCGTGCCTGGTCGGAATGGGCGATCGGGCAGGTGGAAGCGGACGCGAATCGCAGCGCTGATACCCATCTGCATCCGTTCCCACTGCCAACGGAGTGGGGGATCAATCTCTATCTGAAGGATGAGTCGGTTCATCCAACTGGCAGCCTTAAGCATCGCCTTGCTCGCTCGCTGGTGCTTTACGGCCTCTGCAACAACTGGATCAATGAGGGCACGACCTTGGTCGAGGCTTCGTCAGGGTCCACCGCAGTGAGCGAGGCCTATTTCGCGCGGTTGATCAACCTGCCATTTGTGGCTGTAATGCCGGCATCGACGGTGCAAGAGAAGATCGAGCTGATCGAGTTCTACGGAGGGCGATGTGAGCTCGTCGACGATCCGGGCAGCATCTACCAGGTTGCGGCTGATCTTGCGGCGGGCTGTGGTGGGCACTACCTCGATCAATTCAGCTATGCGGAGCGAGCTACCGACTGGCGCGGCAACAACAACATAGCCGAGTCGATGTTTGGTCAGTTAAGCCGCGAGCCGTTCCCGATACCGGCCTGGGTGGTTGTGGGTGCCGGCACGGGCGGCACCAGCGCGACCATCGGCCGCTACACAAGGCTCAAGAAGTACAAGACCCGGCTGTGTGTAGTTGACCCGGAGGGTTCGGCGTTCTATGCCGGATGGAAGAACCGGGACCCGGCGATTGCGGCGGCAGGCTCCAGGATCGAAGGGATCGGACGCCCCCGCGTGGAGCCGAGCTTCGTGCCATCACTGGTGGATCGGATGATCGAGGTACCGGACGCCGCATCGATTGCGGCCATGCGATGGTGCACCCACAAGCTGGACCGCTGGGTGGGTGGCTCAACCGGGACGAACATGTGGGGTGCGCTGCAGCTGGTGGCCGAAATGAAAGCCGAAGGTCGGCGCGGCAGCGTCGTCACGTTGCTGTGTGACGACGGCCGACGCTATTCCCACACCTATTACGACGACGCCTGGATCGCCAAGCGGGGTTGGAACCTAACTCCGTACCAGGCGATGCTGGAGTCGTTCGAGGCTTCAGGGGTCTGGCCCAACGCCTTGCGCTGAGCCGGCTGACCGGGGACGCGTACGCCGCATGCAACCTACGTGAACGTAGGTTCGTCACGGGAGTCAGGCGAACCAGAGGACGCTCAGTAGCAGACCAGCCGCGAAGCCGATGGCACAAACGAGCTCGGCGAGGCTGGTTGCTTTGAGTACACCGATGAGTGTCGCACCTCGGCCTCCGGCGACTACGACCCGGACCGCGGGAATGATCAACAACAAACCCGCTAGCCCGAGGAGTGCCCACCAGCTTGTCAGGTAGGCGACCAAGATGATCATTACGGCGCTCAGCACCACCAAGATCACGTACAGCGCCCGGGTCCCCGGATCACCCAGCCGGGTTGCCAGAGTTCGCTTCCCGACTTGAGCATCTCCACCAATGTCGCGCAGGTTGTTAGCCACCAAGATTGCGCAAGCCAGGGCGCCGATCCAGACGCCGGTGAGCAGTGTGGCGAGCGAGATTCGACCGACTTGGACGTACGCGGTGCCGCAGACCGCCACCAGGCCGAAGAAAACGAAGACAAAGAGCTCACCGAGACCCAGATAGCCGTACGGTCGCTTGCCGCCTGTGTAATACCAGGCGGCCAGCACACAAGCCACGCCAACGGCGAGCAGCCACCACTGCTCTGTCATGATCACCAGCCCGAGACCGGCGAGGCCGGCAATCCCGAAGCTGACAAATGCCGCCCGCTTGACCAGCGGCGGCGAGGCGAGGCCCGAACCCACGAGGCGCAACGGACCGACTCGGACGGCGTCCGTGCCGCGGATGCCGTCGGAATAGTCATTGGCGTAATTGACACCGACCTGGAGGGCAACACTGACGACGAGTGCCAAGATCGCCGCCAGCCAGGAGGCGCCATGCTCGAAGACCGCCAAGCCGGTGCCAGCGATCACCGGTGAGCAAGCAGCCGGCAGCGTACGCGGGCGGGCGCCGGCGAGCCACTGGGTTGGCGTAGGTCTTGGAGCGGTCTCGGCGGTCACACCGGTGCCTGTCGCTTATCAAGCATTTCCACGACCATGGATGTAATCGCCACTCGGTCCGGTTTGCCGTTGGCAAGCCAGGGGAGCGGATTCAGATAGATCAACTCACGGGGCATCGCGTACCCGGGCAGTGACCTGCATACCAGAGCCTGAAGGTCATCCAGTGAGCCAGGTACATCCGAGACCGCGATGATGACGGTGCCCCACACGGCGTCCGGTACGCCGAGCACCGCAGCATGAGCATCCTGGTCGGTTGCCCAATGCTGGACACAGCGATCGACCTCGCCAAGATCAACTTTGTGGCCGCCGGTGACAACGACGTCGTCGCAGCGGCCAAGGACCGCAAGCCGTCCGCCGTCCCGGTTGCCTCGATCCTGCGTACGGAACCAGCCGTCCTTGAGAAGTTCATCAGTGAGGTCGCGGCGCAGCCGGTAGCCGCTGAAGAGGCTGTTGCTCCTGATCATGATTCGATCGTCGTCATCGAGCTCGATGTCCACTCCCGGTAGCGGCTGTCCGTCGTACACGCAGCCGCCGCAGGTCTCAGTCATGCCATACGTTTTCACGACGTGGATGCCGGCCAACCTCGCACGCTTCACCAGGTCGTCGCTGATGGGACCGCCACCGACTAAGACCGCGCTGAAGCTGGCAAGCGCATCGGCTACATCGTGCCGGCGCAAGGCCCGGTCCAGTTGCGGCGGTACCAAAGAGATATAGCGTCGCGGCGACAGCGCGCCTACCACTTCAGGCAGATCGTTGAGATCGGAACGGATCGGCATCGCGCGAGTCGCGGCCAGGCATGCGCGAGCAAGCACCATGAAGCCCGCGATGTAATGCGAAGGCAACGCCAGCACCCAATCACCGAGCCCGCCAAGCCAGAGATGCGTCGCCTCCGCTGATGCGCGGATTGCCTCACCAGAGAGCACTACGCCTTTCCGCGCTCCGGTTGACCCTGACGTCGCGAGCACAGCAACGGTGTCGGACTCGGTGACGGGCTCCCATGGCTGCAGTGCTGCGATCGCCGCTGCGCGGTCAATCGGGTCGGTAGGCAGCGGTGCAATGGGCGACCCGCCGCGCAGGGAACTGGCCAATGCGGCGGCCACCTCCGACGGCTCGACCGTCCGCAGTGGAACGGGCTCTGGGCGTCCTGCGTTCACGGCGACCAGGCTAACCAGCCGCGACCTTTAGGCCAGACTGGGACCGTGCCAGGCAAGCCGTTTTGCTACGCGGTTGCTCTGCACACCCGATTTCGGGGCATAACGCAACGTCAGGGCATGATCTGGCGCGGCGCGGCGGGATGGGGAGAGTGGAGTCCTTTCCTTGATTACGCCGGAAGTGAGCTGGTCCCGTGGCTGCGTGCCGCCGACGAGGCGGCCGAACATGGTTGGCCGGTCCCCCTGAGAACAGAGATTGCGGTCAATAGCACAGTTCCGGCGGTCGGGCCCGAGGAGGCATATGGGATTGCGCGGGCTGCTGGCTGTGGTACGGCCAAGGTCAAGGTTGCCGAGCGCGGCCAGGCGCTGGCCGACGATGCCGCCCGCCTGGAAGCCGTCCGCGATGCGTTGGGAACCGGTGGAAAGCTCAGGATTGATGCCAACGGTGGCTGGAGCGTCGACGAAGCTTTGCCTGCTATCAAGCAGCTGAGTCATTTTGATCTTGAATACGTCGAGCAGCCATGCGCAACTGTCGACGAGCTCGCCGCCTTGCGACTGCTTCTGGCGCGATCGGGGCTGAACGTGTCCATCGCCGCCGACGAGTCCATTCGTCGAGCTGAAGATCCCTATCAGGTCGCGGCACGGGAAGCAGCGGATATCGCTGTCCTGAAGGTGCAGCCGCTTGGAGGAGTCACTGCCTGCTTGCAGATCGCTGAGCGAATCGGCCTGCCGGTCATTGTCTCCAGTGCATTGGAGACTTCGATCGGCATCAGGGCCGGGCTGGCGCTGGCGGCCGCACTCCCCGAGCTGCCGTATGCCTGTGGGCTGAATACCGTCGCCTTACTCACCGATGACTTGGTGACAGCTCCGTTGCTAGCTGTCGATGGTGTGATTCGGCTACGCGATCCGGTTATCGACGAGTCCGAGATCGAGAGTCACCGGGCCAACAACGAGATCGAGCAGTTCTGGCAGGCTCGTCTCGTGCAGACTCGTGAGCTGGCCGGTGGGTAACGCCACCGTATGCGCGCGGGTGATTATCGAGGAGTTGATCACTCGTGGCGTCCGTGATGTCGTCCTCGCCCCCGGCGCACGGAGTGCACCGCTGGCGTACGAATGCTTCGAAGCCGACCGCATTGGACTGCTGCGGCTGCACGTCCGGGCCGATGAGCGTACCGCCGGTTTCCTGGCCCTTGGCCTCGCCAAAGGCTCGGGTGCGCCAGCCGCGGTCTTGACTACCTCGGGCACCGCGACAGCGAACCTGCACCCAGCGGTGCTGGAGGCCTGGCACGCCCACGTGCCGCTGATCGCGATCACGGCCAGTCGACCGCGCTCCTTGATTAACACAGGTTCGAACCAAACCACCGACCAAGATCAGCTCTTCGGGCGGCATGTGCGTGCCTTCGCGGGGCTCTCCGATGAGGTTCTTGATCACCGAAGCTGGCGCTTCGAGGTGACCCGCATTCTGACGGCGGCTACCGGGCTCAGAACCCGGATGCCAGGACCGGCACAGCTGAATGTGGAGTTCAGTGAGCCGCTGCTGCCTGCGGAGTCTGCCTGGCCGCCACCGGCACCGGACCTTGTGATCACCGCATCGCAGAATTCAGCCGAACCGACCGTGCTGCCCGACGGCTCTCAGACGGTGATCATTGCTGGTGACAGCTCACCTGAGATGGGCCGCGCCATCGCCGACCTCGCGGTGCAAGCTGGTGTCCCTCTAATGGCTGAGCCTTCGAGCAATGCGCGCTGCGGCAAGGCGGCCCTCTCCACCTACCGGCTGCTGCTGTCCTCGACACTGACGGAGGAGATTGAGCGGGTGGTGGTGTTCGGCCGGCCCACGTTGTCCCGCCCGGTCAGCCGGCTGCTGGCGCGCGATGATCTTGAGCTGGTTGTGGTATCGGAGTATGCGGACTGGATCGACCCAGGACGCGCCGCCTCCTTGGTGACCGATGCGGTGAAACTGCCTGAGCCGGCCGATAGTGGCTGGTTCGACGCTTGGCAGCAGGCGGAAAAATCAGTAAGAGAGCGCCTCGATGCTCTGTTAGGTGAGCAGTCACACTTCACCGGACCTGCGCTGGCGGCCACCGTTTGGACCGCCCTTGGCGCCGACGATGCCTTGTTCGCAGGCTCGTCCAGTCCAATCCGAGACCTGGATCTCGCGCCGATCACGGCGGCATCCCCCTCGACATACGCCAACCGTGGACTGTCAGGGATTGATGGGAACGTCTCCACCGCCGCCGGAATCGCGCTGGGTTTGGAACGCCCAACCCACGCGCTGCTGGGCGATCTGACTGCGCTCCACGATGTCACCGGCCTCGTCATCGCCCGATCGGAACCTCGGCCAGATCTCCGCATCGTGGTCGCCAATGACGATGGCGGCAGTCTTTTCGCCACCTTGGAGCAGGGTGAACCGGCGCACATGGGCGCCTTCGAGCGACTCTTCGGTACACCACAAGGCCTGCGATTCGAAGCTCTCGCGGCTGCAGCGGGCATCGGCTACCGCCGGGCAGAAGCCGCTGAGGAACTGAGTCAAATTCTCGCGGAGCCGCCCGCTGGCGTCGAACTCGTTGAGGCGGTCATCGACCGGGCCCACCGTCGCACGCTCGATCGCGAGATCATTGCGCTCGCAGCCACGCTCTGACCTGACTGGTGGCAGTCACGTCGTCCTCGTTGTATTCCAGTACGCGCCGTCGCGCCCGCGCCCGAGCCTCAGCGGTTTCGCCGTGTACGGCCTCGGCGAACCAGAGCTGCGAATTCAGCCCTCCTGGATCCTGGTCGCGCCAGCTAAACCCGACATGTCGCGCCATCAACTTCAGACCCAGGCCACTGACACCGAAGTAGTGAGCCTTGACAACCTCCAGCAGGTCGACGAAATGCTCTTCGGCATAGGTTGCTGCCCAATCCAACAGCTCATCGTCTTCACGGCGGGCCAGCTCGATGATCTTGGCGACCTCATATCCGCTGTAATGGAAGACCACGACAGACGGCACGGAGTCCACAACGCTGCGCAGCCAGGTAAAGGCATCGACGGCAAGCGCGGCCTCAGCCCGATCATCAAGATCATCAAAACGACCGAACTCGTGATAGACGCCACCGTTTTCACCCGCATGTTGAAGCAGGAATCCCCAGAGGTAGACGCGGCCATCCGCCGAGCTCTCAATGTCGAGATCGATCTCCAGCTCCGCCTGAGGCATCTCGATCGGACCGGCCGTCTCGCGATCGAAGGAGATCCCATCGAGAAGCATTCTGGCCCGCCGTGTCGCCATTCTGATGCGATCTTCGGCTGCACCGCGATGGGTCACCTCCGGCAGGTACCACTCCAGCAGTTGATCAAGCTCAGCATCGGTGAGGTCGGTGATCGTGGTGATGCCATGCCGGCGCAGGGTCGCGATTTCTCGCATGTCCAGGGGCGCGGTATTGATGCGGAGACTGACATCGTTGGGGTCGAGCTGAGGAAGGCAGTGCTCCCACCACTGACAGCGCGGGCACTCCTTGTTGACAATAGGGTGGACCAGTAGCTCCGGATCTTGGTCTGGCCTGCCGGTCTGCTGCTGGGCAACGGCTGCGATCCTCAGTCGGAAGGCATGCTCGTAGTCGTAGCGCTCAAGAATGCTGCGCAACCGCCAACCTTCAGGGCTGCTGCGCGAAAAGGTACGCACCCGCGGCTTGCCAAGATCAGCCCACGCCACCACCGGAGCCTCCAGGAGATCATCAGTCCCGATGACACCGGCCAGTGCCTGGTCAGCACCGAACCCGCAGGCTTCGAGGATGCGGTGATAGTGAGCGAGCTGAAGAAAGTCAGCCTGTCGGCTACCGATCCTCAAGTCGTATCCCTCGACCTCGAGCGCCGCTGCGGGGTCGGCCAACGTCGAATAGCGCAGCGCGGATGGTTCCTCGAGCTCGTTTTCCGGTGGTCGAGCTCGCTGGATGATCTTGTGCCATTTCACGATCACCGGGTGATAGGTGGGGGAGCCGGGTACTGCGTCGGTACTCCGGATCAGCAGATCAGGGGAGTCCACACGGTGACCGGAAAGATCAACAGGCAGGCAGCCACCGATGATCACGTCGGCACCAGAACTCATTGCGCGGATGCATGCCTCGACCTGTACTTCGCTGGTGCTGGCCGCCAACTGGCGAAGATCAACAATTCGGCCCGTGCAGGACTCGATCAGCTGGTTCAGCGCCGACGTTACGAACTGAGCGGCGCCGTCGACGAGCTCGGCGAATCGCTCATGTGCCGGAACGGACGCGCTACTGGTCCAGGCGTCGATGGTCACCATGGGATTGAAGGCATTCTGAGTCTTGACCGGACAACTGTGAGCGGCGTACGCGCCGAGCAAGACTGTGCCGTGCGAGATCGTTCCGGGCAAGATCTTTCCAGGGAACTCGGTAACAGTCGCCGACTCGATCATGCGCGAGCCCTATGCAGAGCGACGATTCCGCCGGACAGATTCCGCCACTCGACGTCTTGCCAGCCGCATTCTTCGATCATGGTCGCCAACCCTTGCTGATCAGGCCAGGCCTGGATCGACTCGGCCAGGTACTCATATGCTGCGGGGCTCGAGGAAACCAGCGTCGCTATGCGCGGCAGGGCTGCGACGAGATAGTTGGAGTAAAGCGTGCGGAATGGGCGCCACGTGGGCGTCGAGAATTCGCAGATGACCAGCGTGCCGCCCGGCTTGATTACCCGGCGCATCTCGTTCAGGGCCGCGGTCGTGTCCTCGACATTGCGAAGCCCGAAGGAGATGGTGACTGCATGGAAGCTCGCGTCTGCGTACGGAAGCTTGAGCGCGTCAGCGGCCACAAAGCTCATGTCAGGCCTGCGTTGCTTGCCAACTAGCAGCATGCCGAAGGAGAGATCTGTCGGGATGACACTCGCTCCGCTATGCAGGAACGGCTCACTGGAGGTGCCCGTGCCGGCTGCCAGATCCAAGATCAGCTGGCCGGCACGCGGTCGCACAGCCTCTACTACCTCCCGGCGCCAAGCCCGATCCTGGCCGAGCGAAAGCACATCGTTGGCCAAGTCATAGCGCGCGGCCACCCGGTCGAACATGGCGGCGACATCGCTGTGTCGCTTGTCGAGTGTGGCGCGAGCCGAACTGGCCGGTTCAGTGTCTATCGGTTGAGGCTTTGTCGGTTGAGGGTCTGGCACACGCACAGCCTGCCATGGAGCACTGACACCTTCGGCAGCCAACGTAGTCAACGCCGCACTGGCTAGAGCGCCGATTGCACCGGCCAAATTATCTGACTAAAGTCAGAGAATGCTCGCGGAGACAGAGGCAGTCGGTCAAGTCCGTCGCTTCAACCGGCTGATCACGCAACGCGTCGGCGCCCTCAACGATCGCTTCCTCGCCCGGGACCGGCCGCTAGCGGAGGCGCGGGTGCTGTGGGAGATCGGCTGGGAGGGCTGCGAGGTGCGAGCGCTCCGAGCGGGCCTCGAGCTGGATTCTGGGCACCTGAGCCGGCTGCTGCGTGCGCTTGAGGCCGACGGCCTCATTCAGGTGGTTCCGAGCCCCGAGGACCGGCGGGTTCGCACTGCCCAGTTGACGGCGGCCGGTTTGGCCGAGCGCACCGAACTCGACCGTCGCAGCGACGATCTTGCACAGTCGTTTTTAGAGCCGCTCGGCACCAGGCAGCGCGAGCGCCTGCTAGCAGCGATGGGCGACGTCGAGCGGCTGCTCACCGCGGCCCTGGTGGAGCTCAGGCCGACCGATCCGGCACACCCGGACGCAAAGATGTGCTTTGAGCGCTATTTCGCCGAGCTGGAACGCCGCTCCAACTCTCGGTT
>Ga0111538_10012312_pt1 | contig 11311 bp, 10 predicted proteins | sample SoiMethybrSBSTD1_FD_79669 | JGI IMG/M metagenome (GOLD analysis project Ga0111538, IMG submission 79669) | Bulk soil microbial communities from a Populus tree surrounding site in Tennessee, USA - Soil MetaG P. TD hybrid SBSTD1 (version 2)... | ecosystem: Environmental > Terrestrial > Soil >... | reverse complement strand
TATGTTGTGTGGCAATCTGGTCAATTCACTGAAAATCAACTCCCTCAAATTGCCCTTTCAACATCACGTGATGGCGGCTTTAGCTGGAGCGCACCAGTAATGGTTAGTAGAACTCCTCTTGATGCGCCAAATCCACAAGCATTCACTCCTGCTGTTGCGATAACCAAACAAGGCAATCTTGGTCTTCTCTACTATGATTTCCGCAAAGATAGTAATCTTAATCAAGAGAATACCAAAACTAATGTGTGGCTTGCAGAATATGATGAAACGCTTGATCCTAATGGTGGCAGTACTGGTATAGGATTAAATTTTGTTACTGAAGTTCGTATTTCTAAAAAATCTTATATTATACAAAATGGCCCTATGGTTGGTACACAATTCATAACCAATGGAAATTACAATCAAGTGGTTGCTCATGGTAAAGATGATTTCTATGCTGTGTATGTTAAAGCTAATAATGGACCATTTGTACCTCCAATAACATTAGTTGATGATGTAGAAACAGAAACAATTCTTCTTCTTGATAACAACAAACGAACAGCTCCATATTTCAGTAAAGTTGATGCTAAGTAATAACAACACGAATAGTAAAAAAAAAGGTCTCGCTCGCGGCGGGACCTTTTTTTTTACACTTTTTAAAAAACCTTTATGTATAAGCATTTTTTTAAGAGTTCTATGTCAACAAACTTAAATTTTTTAATATACTCATCAAAAATAAAATTTTCCTATAAAAAACACTCTCTTTTTTTGTCAATTATGACGAACGTTTTTATTCATCGCCAACACAAACAACTGCAAACATATTTTTTTAAAATAGACACGTTTTTGAATACAAATATCTCAATATCACAAAAAACATTCCTGATAGTTATTTTTGTGACTAAAATTTTTATAAAAATTTTTTATTTATTTAAATGGGTGTATTTCTCTTAAATACTGCATATATGCTTGCTTAACTTTTTCTATCTCACGCATTTTACTTTTTAGACTATCATTCGATATTCGATTCATATTCTTAAGAGCAATTAATCTATTAACAGAATTATTTTCCATATAACGATTATAGGCACTTTCTATTTCATCACGAGATGCATCCGCTGATATATCCAATAAAGATTCTAATGAAATAAGGGCTGTATATGGTTTTTTAGCAACATGTTGACGTTGACTTTTTTGTAACACTTTAATGGTATTTTTAATTAATTGATCTTTATCTTTTATAAATTTATATTGATCCCCTACATTCTTAAGTTCCATTGCCTCAGCCTGCTTAAAATTCATTATAACAAGCGCGTGTAAATCTATACTATAATCATCAAAAACAGAAAGCATATTTATCAATTCGTTATAGGCCTTTTTCACCAAATTATACGCTGGCTCATCTTTTGATAACTTTTGTTTTAACAAATTATAATGATATTTCACATCCAATGGCGTATTATTTGTAGTAAGACCTAATACTTCTAAATATCTTACAACCATAGGAGATTTCTTTACTATTGCATATTTACGTCCTGTTTCTTCAGTCAAATCTCTTGCATAATTTTGAATATCATCAATTGAAGATTTTAAAAATTTATATTCTTCCCTCTGCTTTTCCATAGCCAGAAGCTTCGTCAAACTACATAACAACACCATATTAATTAACAATAATTGTAACTTTTTCATATTAATCCCTGTTTTTTATTATAATAACAATAATACTATTAATTACTAATATAAACCAACCAGCATTACCAATACAAGAAAAACTAAATAAAAAAGAGTCACTCAAATATTTGAGGGACTCTTTTAAGTTTGCCTTAAACTTTTAATTATTCCATGTTGCGTCGTTTATTTTTGGCATCTGCACGCTGTTGCATGCATAAAGCATCTAAACTTGGTTTAATAGTCGCATAAGTCTCATTAATATCCAAACTCTTTTTAAGAAGTTGTTCACCCTGATGCTCGGTCATTGTTAATAGCTTACGCTCTAACTTCTCGGAAGTATTTTTTGTATAAAAAGTACGTAAAACTTTTATCGTTGTACTCGCTGATGCGTTAAGAGGTAACCCTAAATATGTCTTAAGCAATGACTCTGGCCCCATAGCATACTTATCTCTATCATTAAGCTTCGCATCCTGTGCATAAAGACCTTTAATGATATATCTATGCTTAGGAGAATAGTCGCCATTTTTTAATACGTCATGTAAAAACGTATGCCCTTCACTATCCTGCTGATTAAGTATGCCATAATTATTCATCTCAGAATAACGCATCAATTCATTAATATCTTTCGTTGATGGCATAGTTCCATTTTTTGCATTAGCTCTCATTGCATCAAGCTTTGCTTGTGTAGACGCTTTACCAGTAAATGGCACAAATGTTCTTGGGCAATCCTGATTTGGATAGGTATTTATCTTGTTTATCGTAGCCTTCACATTAGTCTTCACATTATTAGCCACAGAACGAATAGATTGAGCCAATCGATTCATACCATAGGTCGATGCTATACTACTCATCAAAATAGCCGCAAATATATACATATTAATCTTTTTCATAAAAACCCCTATTTTGACATAAAATCATTATCTATATTCTATTATAAAATAATATCAAAAAATGTCAAAAGGGGTCATTATATCGACCTACTGGGCAAAAAGGCTTATATATCCAATAAATTACTCATTTTACGCTCTGGAGAGGCTTCAAGGCGCTTAAGGCGTTCAATATCACCCAGATACAATTGAGTGGTTGTAGGGGCTGTATGACGCATAGCAAGCTGCACCTCATACAAGGACGCCCCTGCTTGCATAGAAAGTACGCCAAAGGTATGGCGCAAGCTATGGGCGGTAATACGCTTACTATTAAATCCTGCCGCTCGTAAACGGCACTTAATTATCCGGGATAATGAAAAAATGGTTAAGCGTTTGCCATAATTACGATCACTTAATGAAACAAAAATAGGATCCTTTTCACTTTTAATAACCCGTGCTTGCAAATAAGCATGTAATGAAACTAATGCTTGTGGAGTTAATAATACAAATTCATCTTTACTTGCGCGGCCTTTACCATGAATCCACAAGAGCATTTCTCCCCGTTGCTCATACATATCTTCCAATACTGCTGCTGCAATTTCTTTAAGCCGCAATCCGGTACGCACCAAAATATTAATTAATGCAAAATCACGTTTACCACGCATATCAGAACAGTCAATTGATGATAATAATTTCTTTAATGCATCAAGAGAAAGTGATTCTTTTTGATGACTTTTTGAATAACGTTTAATCCCTTTCACTTTACGTGAAACATTTTCGTATAATCCTTCTTCATCAGCCCATAAAAAAAATCGTCTAATCACCACAATATACACTGCTTTGGTGTATGAACTGAGTTGTTTTGTATCAAGCCAAAATTTGTATGACAATACTGTTTCATGCTTTGGATGCGTAATTTGTTTTTCTGTACACCACCGTGCAAATTGTACTAATGCATTAAGATACGTAGTTCGAGAATTAAGAGAAATATCTTGCGATGCTAAAAAAGGATGAATCAGTGCATCCATATTAAAATTTGTATCATTCATACAATCCCCTTTTTTTAATATCATAATATAGTCATATAAAAACAATTAAAATTATAGCAAATAAGCAAGAAATTGATCTAATTCACGTTCAAAATTATCCTCCTTCACTGCAACTACCACGAGAGGTAATTTATTCTAATTGAAATAGTGTTCTTACCCTATATTGCATGCAAATCATCTATATAATTATTTTTTTTATGTTATTATAAATACTGTATAAGTTTTGTTAAAAATACATAAAGAAAGTTTTTATGATGAAATTGTTAAATAAGGCAATTCTTTTGTTCCTCTGTCTCGTGATACATTATAATCCGCTTAATGCCTCACCCAAACGATCTAATACTCAGACTACTAGCTCCAAAAAAAAGAGTGTTCTCACACAACATTCACAAAATCGGCATAGGATGCCATTGGAAGAACGAATAAAACAAGCAGTTTTAGAGAGCGGCGTTGTTGTGTTAGTGCCAACTTACAATAATAATACCTCACCAACAGAAGGTTTATTCTTAGAAGATCCTTTTAGAATAGCTATTGACCATTTGGCAGTTAACCAAGAAAACTTGACACCATATATACCTACGGTAAAATTGCCTAAAAAGAAGACAGTGCCAAAAAAAATAACATTCATTAAAGTTCTTGAAAAACGTGATCCTAATATAATTAATGTATGGACTTAGACAAAAACAGTCGTATTGGTATTTGGGGATTTGGAATAGTTGGAAAATCTGCGGCTGAGTATTTTTATAATCAAGGCCATCAGGTTAGCATCATGGATAAGCGCATTCCAACAGCACAAGAAGCTGAGTATTTAAAAACAAAAAATATTACATGGCGTAGTGAAAACGAACAAGAAACATTTTTTAATTCTTGTGAAATCATTATTCCTTCTCCGGGGATTAACATAAGCCAACAGCATTACGCGACGCACAGAAATAAATGGCTCCATGAACTTGATATTTTTTATCACAATTTTCACAAACCGATTATTGCTGTAACGGGAAGTATTGGTAAAACTTCAACAGTACATCTTCTTGGCCAATTATTTAAAACACTCTCCATCCCTGCTGTTGTTGGTGGTAATATTGGCATACCAATGCTTGATTTAATCCCAGCACAAAATGATGTTGATTATGCCATTCTTGAGGTATCAAGCTTTCAGTTATTGTATTGCACCCATTTTGCACCACAGCTCGCTATTCTCACCAATGTTTATCCTAATCATCTTGATCATCATACAACTGAAGCAGAATATTTTTCAGCTAAACAAAATATTTTTCGCTATCAAAAAGATACTAGTATTTCTCTTTTACCTTTCATTCTTCGCACAAAAAGTATAAAACCTGCCAATGAACATATACGTGCATATTTTACCGTTGTTAAACCGCATGACCATGAATTAGCACAACTTACAGCTAGCGAACGTGTTTATTATATTGAAAATAACACGGTAATGCGTTTTGCAGGCAATACACATACCCATATTTTTACACTGACGCCAGAGCTTTTTAATTTTTCTTTTATTGATAATATTCTGCTTCTAACAAGTGTTTGCGATCTGATACATATTGATGCTCATGCTTTACAAACAGTTGCAACAACAACCATTCTTCCTGAACATCGCGTTGAAAAAATTAGCACATTCAATAGTATTGATTTTTATAATGATTCCAAAGCAACAACAACCGCCTCTACACTCGCCGCTGTTGAGAAATTACATCATCATCCGCTACATCTTTTTATTGGTGGATTAAGCAAAGGTGTTGACCGCGCACCATTTATTGCACAATTAAAAAGTAAGGTTAAACGTATTTATTGCTTTGGACAAGAATCTAATGCATTATACACAATGTGCATAAATAATGGTATTCCTGCATCACACCACCCTACTCTTGAAGATGCTATAAATAAATGCTTTTCGATGCTCTCACCACATGATTGTGTTGTACTATCACCAGCGGGAAGTAGCTATGATTTATATGAAAATTATGAAGAACGTGGCAAACATTTTAAAAAATTAGTCATGGACTATATACATACACATACATCTGATGGGTATACTGATACCAACAAATAAGTCCTCAAAAAAAAGAATGTGTGTATGATTTCAAAAAAATTACCTTTATACGCAGATTTAAGTGTATTTCTTACGATTGTAGCAACGCTTATTTTAATTGGTTGCTTATTTGTATATTCTTCCAGTTCCGTCTATGCGCTTGAAACATTCGGCACATCACTATTTTTTGTAAAACGCCAACTAATTGGACTTGGTGTTGGCCTCATCGCCCTCTGTATTGGACGAATGATACCATTATCATTAATAAAAAATACCGCACCGTTTTTATTTGTAGGATCACTCGGTATTGTTTTACTCACTTTGTTGCCTACATTTTCTCGCACAATTCATGGGTCAAGCAGATGGTTTTCTCTAGCAGGATTTTCATTTCAACCGAGTGAATTACTCAAAATAACACTTCTCTTTTATGTCGCTTATTTTCTTGACAAAAAATCACTCAAAGGACACATCTCAATTAAACAATTTATTCCCTTTTGTGGGCTTATTGGCCTTATGTGTTTTGCATTACTCAAACAACCTGATTTTGGTATGACAATTACCCTATTGTTAACTACTATTATTCTCTTTTTTTGTGCACATGCGCACATACAACATATTGTAATAACACTTGTTGGTTTAGGAATAAGTGCCATATTTTTAATTCTCTTCCGGCCCTACAGATTACAACGCGTACTCACCTTCTTAAATCCTTGGCAAGATCCAAAAGGTGCAGGGTTTCAAATAATTCAATCATTAATTGCCATTGGATCAGGAAGTTGGCTTGGCACGGGCATTGCACATTCACGACAAAAATTTTTCTATTTACCCATGCAACATACTGATTTTATATTTTCAATAATTGCAGAAGAAACAGGTTTTATTGGCTGCATTTTTTTAATCACCTTATTTATTTTACTGCTTTATTTTGGCATTCGCATTGCACATCAACTTTCTGATACTTTTAGTACACTCGTCGTTCTTGGATTCATGATTATTATTCACCTACAAACAGTAATGAACATGGCAGTTACAACAGGATTAGCACCAACAAAAGGAGTCGGATTACCCTTTGTTAGTTATGGAAATACATCATTGGTCTGTTATCTTTTTATGATTGGTGTTATTATCAACATGGTTCATCAAAGTAAAAATTATCTTCGATAAGGTAACTCCAATGGAACATATAAATAGTGTCAATATACCATTTAATTCGATACCAGAAACAAATAATATAGATCCTCTTGGTGATGGCATTAGTTCAGTAGAACTTGTGCGCATTTCTGGATCAGATCTTGATGTTGTAAATGCCGCACGCGTCTCTTATGGTAAAATATCAACTGAAGTGAGCGACCGTGATAAAAAATTAATCAGCTTTCTCATGGAGCATAATCACACCAGCCCCTTTGAACATAATCAATTATCATTTCGCATAAAAGCGCCAATCTTTGTTGTGCGCCAATGGATGCGCCACCGCATGAATTCATATAATGAAATTAGTTATCGTTATGTTAAAGCGGCACTCGAATTTTATGTTCCACCAAAATGGCGTTCGCAAGACACCAAAAATAAACAAGCTTCAATAGGCTCATTTGATAATCCAGAATTTACTCAAAAATTTAAGGATGCAATCGCTTTCAGCGTACAAACATATGAATATCTGCTGGAAAATGGCGTAGGGCGCGAAATTGCACGCAGCGTATTACCACTCTGCACCTATACTGAATTTATCTTCACCTGCAATCTACATTCTTTAATGCATTTCCTTAAATTACGATTGCATGCTGGTGCACAATATGAAATACGCATGTATGCACAGACATTACTTAAATTAGCATTGCCGCATTTTTCTATATCATTAGGCGAATGGAAACGCATTCATGCAGCAGAATTAGAGATTGAAGAAGATCTCTTTACCCAAAACTTTACCACTGCAGTTGAGTAATTAATACACTCTACCTTCTGCTTCTAGTTCTTTTTTACTTTTTTCATATTCAAACATACGCACATTGGGCAAGCTGATTGTTGAAGATCCTTGCTCAATGTTTTGTATGATAAACATTAAACGATTTCTTTCATGGGAACCTTCTTTGAGATGGTATACACCGTGAGGAAATGTATCGATAACTATGTATTGTATTTCATTAAGCGCTTTGATAATAGCAAGCATAAAAAAGTGTCCATGCAACTGCGTCACTTCTTCATTACCCACAATAAGAAAATGCGCAAAATAATCCTGCAGCAACCCCTTTCTTAATTGTTCTTTAAGTTTTTGAACGGCATTAAACTCATTTCTTTCAAAAAAAACTTCAAACTCAGGATTTTTAGTCAAATTAGAATCAAACAACATCGCAGTACTAATAGCAGACATATGTGTAGTATTAATGTCAAAGCTCATCTTTAAAAGATTTTTTCTTACCTCTTTTACATCAAGCCAATTTTTAATACCAAGGTCTAATAAAAATTCAACTGCACCATTCTTATCATTTAAATATTTTAAATACTTAATTTCACCCGTTTCTGCATAGTCCCTCATAATAGCTGCATTATTTAACGAATGCCCCGCGCAAAGACCATCAGGAATATTTATCTCCTCTTCTAAATCTCCCTGATCTAAACCCTTAAGTTGTATTATAGTGCGATTCCAATTACCAAAAGTACCAAGCGGTAACATACAAGGAACATTTACGTCAACTTGCTTATTGTTAAACTTACCATTCCTAAAAATATGATATTCTCGGCCTGGAAATGTCATCTCAGCAATTTTTTCTTTAATTTCAGCTTCATTAACATTTTCCATACGTAACGTTTGAATGGTATCTTCTATTATCTCAGGATCAAGTGATGCTTTCTTTTTAATAAATAACGGACATAAACCAAGCTCATTCATTGATTGAGCATCAGTTGGAACCAAATAGTGTTCTTTAATTTTTGGCTTTATATAAGCCTTTGTTAATTTAGTACGCACAATCATTGCAAAAAAAGTAATTGACGTAAACATTGCCATGATAAAGATAATTATAGAATAACGGCTATTAAACTTCATTATAAACCCCTTATTTTATTTTTTTGATTCATTATTTATAATAGTAATTATTAAAAATAAAAATCAACAAAAACTCTTTTTTGGTTTTTTTAACACAACAAACCCATTATGCGACGTGTCTAAAAAAATACTTGCCATCAAATAATAAAAACATATAACTTTGTTGCAAATGTAATCATCTTTTATCACAAAGGAGTACTTTATGCCACCTAAAAAAACTGCTGCCAAACGAAAAAAAACCACCACAAAAAAAATAAAAAAAGTAAAAAAAACTACCTCTCGTACTATAAAAATAAGTACAAAAAAAACTGTAAGAAAATATAGTCCTTTAGCCCAAAAAGAAGTTGCTAAAGAAATGCGTAAACTTAAAAAAGGAACCGCTGTTTCTGGAAAAGCTGAAATTCCCGTGGAATCACGTGAGCAAGCAATAGCAATCGGATTATCAAAAGCACGTAAAAAAGGTGCAAAAGTACCTAAAAAACAGAAATAAAAAAATCCCCTGAATACATAATTCAGGGGAGCATAATTTACTGCTTCCAATTCCGTGTTAATTCAACCAATAAACCCACGCCTACACCAGTTCCACCGGGACGATAATACGATATATTTGGCACATCAAATGCAGTGCCTGCAATATCAATATGTGCCCATGGCGCATCACCAACAAAATATTGTAAAAAATGCGCCGCGGTTGAAGCCCCAGCCATTATTTGTTTACTGCCAATATTGCAAATATCAGCAACTGTTGAAGTAATCGCTTTTTTATAATCATCACCCATAGGTAATTGCCACAATCTATCTCCTGATAATTCTCCTGCAGCATACAGCTCATTAATCAAATTCTCATGCTCACTGAATAATCCGCTATATACTGGCCCTAATGCACGTGAACAAGCACCGGTTAACGTTGCCAAGTCAACAATTGCATCTGGTTTATAATGTTTTACTGCATATGAAAGTGCATCAGCTAAAATTAAACGCCCTTCTGCATCAGTATTTTTAATTTCTGCTGTTTTGCCATTGTAAAATGTTACAATATCACCCGGTTTTGTTGCATGACCACTTGGTAAATTTTCTGATGTTGGCGCAATAGCGACAATATTAACATCCACTTTTAACTGTGCAAGCGCATCAATTGCGGAAATAACTGCTGCAGCACCTGACATATCTTCTTTCATCGTTTCCATAGAATCAGCAGGCTTTAAACTTAACCCACCAGAATCAAAAGTTATTCCTTTGCCCACAAAGCACAATGTTGGCGCATGTGCTGATGGGGCTTTATATTCAAGAATAATAAGTGCGCAATCAATGTCTGACCCGCGTGAAACACCCGCCAAACCACCCATGCCCATCTTGATAACTTCTTGCTCATGAAATGCTGTCATTTTTAAATTATTACGTTGTGCAACTTCCTGCGCTTTCTCAACCAAATGCTGTGGTGTTAAATTTGATGGTGGCGTATCAACCCAATGACGTGCTTGATTAATTGCATCACCAATAATAATACCATCAGCAATACCCTGTTGTACTTCATCCTGATATGCTTTATCAGTCACCAGCACAAATTCGGCAATCTCACCTTCTTTGCGAGATTTTTCCGTAATATAATCATCAAAATGATATTGCGCTTTTTTTAGAACAATTGCTGTTTGCTCCGCAAGATACTGATAAGTAACATTACATTCCTCTGCTGCTGTTAATGCAATAGCAACTGATGTTGCTTTACAAGAACGCGCCTCTTTTACCAACTGCCCAAGAGCACGACGATAACGCTCAACAACACCAACTCCTTTGGATTCATTATCACCCATGCCAGCAACAATAAAAAACGCAATACGCCCATCATGAGAAAATGGCATAGAGATAACTTGCTCGGCATTACCAACAAATTTACGATGCTTTACCAGAGTAAGAAAATCAGGACTTACATTTTTTACTGTACCGCTTAATTGATCCACATCAAAATTTTTCTCAACAATATATGCGTAACAATCAACCTTATGTGATAACAAATCATCTGTCGAAGAAGTAATAGTAAACATAGAATTTTATCTCCATTAAATAATTAATATTACTTCCAAGATAACAAAAAAAGGCCCTGCTTAAAAGCAGGACCTTCCATTACTAACTTTAGAAAAAATAGTATTATTCTCGTGAACGTTGCATAGTATCATAATCACTAACAAAAATATCGCGCGGATAAAAATAAGGCAACCAGCTTGATTTTTCTGCTTCTATGCGCCGTTTTCTCATAGCATCTTTTTCCAGATTCAATTCCTCAATCTCAGCGCCACAACAGATATCTACTAATGATTCTAATGCTCCTTGTGTAACAAAACCAATAAGCACACACTGTTTACCTTGTTCATTCATTACGAGATTTCCATTGCGAAACAATAGAAAGCTTGGTACTTGAGTTATACCATATTGCTTCATTACCATATCAAATTCTTTACGCGCACTATTCACTTTTACAAAAACAATATCTGCCGCATCATATTCCCGTTTATTACTAACATCTTCAAACATACGTTGCAAACGCCTATTTTGATCCCGCATTACTCCGCTTTGTTTATCACCTGCATCGTAAAACAAAACAACGCAAAGACCCTTCTCTGTCACCATCTGCTCAAACTCACGTTGTGATGTC
>Ga0111538_10012311_pt1 | contig 11311 bp, 5 predicted proteins | sample SoiMethybrSBSTD1_FD_79669 | JGI IMG/M metagenome (GOLD analysis project Ga0111538, IMG submission 79669) | Bulk soil microbial communities from a Populus tree surrounding site in Tennessee, USA - Soil MetaG P. TD hybrid SBSTD1 (version 2)... | ecosystem: Environmental > Terrestrial > Soil > Tree... | reverse complement strand
GTAGGGACTCACTTAGAAACTGTGCAATCAATTGTTTGTGAATTGCACCAATAACTTTACGTACGCCTACTTCTTTTGCCCTGCTCAAAGCCCGGGCAGTCGATAAATTGATAAAGTTAAATATGGCGATGAGCAACACAATTAATCCTACCGCCAGAAAAATTTGTATATAAACAACATCACTTGTCTTACTCCAATCCGTTTGAAAATCGAATTTAGAGTAAAGGTAGATGTCTGACAAAGCTTGCAGCGATAGCGTAATGTTTGTATCCGGTAAAAATTTCGTCAGGTGCTTATAAAGTTTCACATTTAATGCTTTAGCATCCGCTTCCGGGTTTACTAAAATGTATGTATGATAGTTATTACTGAACCAATTATAGCTGCGTTCATCTAGTTCGTCAAAGCGCAGGGACAACAGTACGTCAAATTGCATATGCGAGTTCAAAGGAGGATCTTGAACAATTCCTACCAATGTCAACGTACGGTCCTTATTGAACTGGATCTGCTGACCTAAAACCTTATTAGAATATTGCCAATCAGGACCAAAAATTTGCGCTGCCAGAGTTTCACTGATGACAACTTCGTCTGGTCCCAAAAGCGCCTTTTTTGAATTTCCCTGCGTTAACTTAAAGTTAAATAGACTAAAGAACGAGTTATCCGTAGCCAAGATGTCCTTTGGTTCAAAATACAGACTATCGACCTGTAGAATTCCATTCCATTTTTTACCGAGTCGGCATGTTTGCAGAACCTCCGGGAAGTCATTTTTCAACGCATCGGCTAACGGCCCAGGGGTTACTGCGACATTATACGTAGAGCTTCCCTGGATTTGTTGATCGACAACGCGATATATGTTGTTGAATTGACTGTGAAATCGATCATAATTATATTCGTCCCAGGTATAAAGTCCAATTAAAATACAGCACGCCAACCCAATGGCGAGACCACCGATGTTTATAAATGAATAACCTTTATTTTTAATAAGGTTTCTCCAACCGATCTTGAAATAGCTTTTATACATAGCGTAAAGATTTGAATTCATTGATTTTGATTTTCGAATGGCGAACGGGCGCAGGTAATTAATGACCTGATACCAGTAACCGAGTTTTGCCTTCCAGACAGATCTTGTTTTGAGACCTGAATAAAACTTTTCATCCAGATCACCGAGCACTTCTTCGGCAAGATCATCTCTGAGAAAACAGAGTAGAATTCTCTGGGCGAGTGCAGGTGGTATGGGTTTGTTCCGTGTCAATTGTCTGAATCAGGATGGTCAGGATTTAGGGATGATCGGAATTATGCGTTTATTCGTTGCGTGCTTCTGCTTTCGAAATAATTTTGACCCCAAGACTGAGTGCGACAAAATTCATCAGCAAACCCTTCTTGATACTAAAGCCTTCGAGATAGTTAATACCCTTGTGAACCTTCATAGCGCATTCAATTAATTTATTCTCTTAATCCATCAATCCTGACCATCCTGATCCCGACAGTTTATTCGGACCTCAAACTTTTTACCGGATTCATCATTCCCGCTTTGATTGCCTGGAAGCTCACAGTTATCACTGTAATAACCAGCGCACCTACGCTGGAAAATACGAGTATCCATGGGGAAATATTTATCCGGTAGACATATCCTTCAAGCCATGCGTTCATAATATAAAATGCGATGGGCACTGCTATCAAGCTGGCAATAACGACCAATCCAATGAAATCCCTTGAAAGCATTTGCCAGACGTTGATGATCGAAGCTCCCAAGACTTTTCGAATGCCAATCTCCTTGGTTCGTTGCTCGGCGACAAACGATGCAAGGCCAAATAGTCCAAGGCAGCTGATCAATATTGCGAGCACCGTAAACACGGCGGCGAGCGTACCGATCCGTTCTTCGGCACGAAACTTGGCGGCATAATCTTCGTCAGCAAAAGTATAGTCAAAGGGTGCGGACGGGACGATCGCTTTAAAGACCTTTTGTATTTCAGGCAAAGCCTGGTGTGCACTGATTTTTGGATTTATTCTTATATATAAATTACTAAGGTCGTCCTCCGATAGAAAGATGATAGAAGGATCCGTCGGTTCAAATGGTGAGCCCTTCACCATATCTTTGACCACGCCTAAAATCTTGTAGGTACCTCGGTCCGTCCCTCCGGGTTTCCAGGTCAGGGATTCACCGATTGGATTTTCCAGCCCCAGTATTTTTGATGCTGACTCATTGATAACAATACCAGATAAATCGCTTGCAATCTCCCTGGAGAAATCCCGGCCTTGTATGAACTCCCAACCGATAGTTTGCCCGTATTCATGCGTAACAAAGATGGTGTTAAATGGAGGATCATATTTTCGATCCCGCCAGGAAAACCCACCATTCCAACCCAGGGTAGTGGTAATCGCATAATTCGCTTCGGCCATTTCTGCTATGACGCCAGATTTCTTCAACTCGTTACGCAATACCTGGTATTTGCCTTTAAATTCCGGCGACCGGGGATGCAAGGAAATCAGACCTTCCCGGGAATATCCTATTGGTCGGTTCTTAGCAAATTGAATCTGCTGATAAATAACAACAGTACCGATGATCAAACAAATGGACACCGTGAACTGAAGGGTAACAAGAAAGCTTCTGGGAAACGATGCGTATCGCCCGGCTTTGAAAGTCCCCTTTAACACTTTTACAGGGTTGAAGGACGAAAGATATAGCGCCGGATAAATTCCTGCAACCAGGCCGGTAGTCAAAGCAAACGAAAGACCAAGCACCCAAAATCTCAAATTGGCCCATGGGATCTCCATGTCTTTATCTGAGACATCGTTAAACAACGGTAACGCTAGTTTAACGATGCACAGGGCTGCTACGAAGGAGAGGAACGCCACCAATAATGATTCACCAAAAAATTGTTGAATCAATTGACTCCTTAGCGAGCCAATGGACTTCCTAATTCCAACTTCGCGGGCACGTGTTGCCGAACGTGCGGTACTCAGGTTCATGAAGTTTATGCATGCCAGGAGCAGAACAAATCCGCCCAGGAGTCCGAATGACCAAACGAGTTTCATTTGTTTGCTGGTCACAGGTTTCCCTTCTTCAAATTCTGAATTCAAATGCCACGCTGCCATCGGATGAATAAAAAGTCGAGGCTTGGTATCTGCAGTCTCTTTGTCGACGTGGGGAAGCAGCACATTTTTGATGATCTCAGAAGCATCATTGAATGCATCTTTACTATGCAGTTGCACATAGATGGTCATGTTATAATTATCCCACACGTTTAGTTTGTTCGGGCCGCCCTGATACAAGTCGAGTGGCGCAAAAAACATCCCGCCATAGAATTCAGAATTTTTTGGCAGGTCCTCGTATACTCCCGTCACGGTCAGGTCTGTTGTACCATCCATGGTGATGATTTTATTAACAGGCTCATCGCTTCCAAAAAGCTTTCTTGCTAACGAGGCCGAAACAATAATCGACTTCATATCTTTGAGAGCATTACGGCTGTCACCGGCGAGCATCCTCAAACTAAACATTTCCACGCCCTCAGGCTCCATAAAATAACCACCTTGCGTTAGTCTATTTTCAGCAAGAGAAAGCACCCGCATTTCGATGCGCTGCCTTACCATTACCACTTGTTTAAGTTGCGTGCTGTATTCCGCGCGAAGCAATGAACCAAGGGCCACCATCTGAGCGGTACTGGCTTCTATGCCCTCTTCGAAGTCATTTAGGCGATAAACTTTCCCAATGGTATCATAGTTCCGATGATATTTGTTGAACGATAATTCATCCTGAATCCAAAAACCAATGAGCATCGCTACTGCCATTCCCATGGCAAGCCCACCAACATTGATAAAAGAGTAACCTTTATTTTTCAAGAGGTTTCTCCATCCTATTTTAAAATAACTTTGAAGCATAGCGTAATGATTTGTGGGTATTTGTCTTGATTTCCCGATAGCAAACGGACGGAAATAATGAAAAACCTGGTACCAATAATTCAGCTTCGCCAGCAAAGGAGATCTTGAGCTCAAAATCAAAAAGAACTTCTCATCCAGATCACCTAAGACTTCTTCTGCAAGCTCGTCCTTGAGAAAACTTAGCAACATCTTTTTCGCAAGGCTTGGTGGTTTATATTTTGTCCTCAAAGAATTGTAATTAAAAAACGTTATTCAGACCGTAGATTCTCGACAGGATTTTCTATCGCTGCTTTGATGGATTGTATGCTCACTGTCATCATAGCAATCGCGACCGCCAGCACTCCAGGCAGGGCAAAAATCCACCACTTCAGTTCTACCTGATACTCAAAATCCAGCAACCAGGTTTTTACAAACAAATACGCTGCTGGCAGTGCAATCAGTATGGACACCACCAAAAGCCGTGTAAAACTTCTGGAGAGTAAACTGACAATACTATACAGCGACGCGCCGAGGATTTTACGAATGCTGATCTCTTTGACACGTTGTTGTACTACATATGCGGACAACCCAAACAAGCCCAGGCAAGCTAAGATGATCGCAATAGCTGCAAACAAGTTCATCACAATTCCTAATTGCAACTCAGCGCGATACAATTTCGCATAGTCGTCATCCAGGAAGCGGTATTCAAAAGGCGTGTAGGGAATCAGTAATTTCCATTTATCTTCAATAAAAGAAATAGTGCGTGAAAGATTCAAACCGTTTACTTTAACCAGGAGAAGCCGAGCTCGGATCTCCGGGAATAGTACCAACGGTTTGATCGCCTGGTGCAACGATTCAAAATGGAAATCCTTGATGACACCCTTCACTACCCCCGATCTATCGCTCATGAACATTTTTTTTCCGACCGCTGCTTCGGGTTCCCAACCCAACTGACGCGCGGCGCTTTCATTTAAAATAAAATGATAAATCCGATCTTTGACATTTTCTGTTGTTACATCTATGAGATCCTGTTCCGTCAAATCATTACCGTAGATAATCTGCAGCCCCGTGGCTTTAATGTAATCCTCATCTATCGGATTTGCAGTTACGCTGATATGTTCAGTTTCTGCCATCATGTCTGATCGCATACCATAGCCTCCCGCAATTTTTACAGGTGTACTATTGGTGCTTGACACACCGATAATGTCAGGGTTACTCTTCAATTCCTGCTTGATGACAGTGAGATCTTTCAACATCCGTTGATTCATGGGTAAGACCAGCACATGCTCACGATCATACCCTAAATTTTTATGTTGTATAAAATAAAGTTGTTTTTGTATGACTACAGTGGAAACGATAAGAAACGCAGAAATTGCAAATTGAAATACAATGAGGGAATGCTGCACCCATTTTCCTGAGGTTGTATTTCTGAAAAGACCTTTCAATACTTTTATTGGTTGCAGTCCGGATAAGATCACAGCAGGATAGCTTCCTGCCAATACGCTGATGCTGATGCAAACAATCATCGATAAAAAAAGAAAATCCAGGGAGAAAAATGCCTCAATACTCAGCCGCCTGTCTGCGAGTAGGTTAAAGTACGGAAGGATAAACAACGCAACCGCGAAACTAAATATCATGGAAGCTATAAAGAGAATTCCAGACTCGCCGATAAATTGCCAGAAGAGTTGACTCCTTGCAGCGCCAACGACCTTGCGAATACCTACTTCGCGGGCGCGTTCGATAGAACGCGCGATGCTCAGGTTTATATAAGTAAAGCAGGCGATGACTAAAATTAGCAATGCAACGATGCTTAGTATGTAGATATAATTAATGCTCGTGGTAGGCACAAATCCAGAATACTGAGAATACAAATGGATTTCTGGAAAGGGTTCCAACAGGTAATTAATGGATGCACCCGAACCAGCCATCTCTTTTCTCATAAAAGCGGTTACTTTTTCTTGCAATGCAACGCGAGAATTCGCGTCATTCAACAACAGGTACGTTGTGTAATTTGCGTCAAAGTACGTTTCCTCCTGATTAGCACCTAACGAGCAAAACGAAGTCAGAAAATCGAATCTGATCTGCGAATTTTCGGGGTAATCTTTGATAACACCCGTGATTTCATAAGGTGTATTGTCAACGCCAATGAGTAAAATTTTACCCACCGGTCTTTCATCGCTAAAATATTTCCTTGCCGTCGATTCGGTTAACACAACCTTGCGAAAACCGTCTAGTGCTGTCGCTGGATTGCCCTGGAGAAAATGGCAAGTAAAGACATCAAAAAAGCTGGAGTCTGCATACATGAAGTTTGCCTCGGTGATCAACTTGTCCTCATATCGTACAATGATGTCGCGGTCAGTCATCCGTACTGCGGATTCGACCTCCGGAAATGTCCTGGAAAAAACTGGCGCCACTTTCGTGCTCGTATAATTTCCACGTTTCTTTTCAGGACCTCCATCTAAACCATACTCCATGATCACCCGGACGATTCGATCTCCTTTCAATTGAAATTTATCAAAGCTAATTTCATGGTGGATGTACAAAGCTATAAGGAAGGACGAGCTCAGCCCAACCGTGAGTCCAAAGATGTTTATAGAAGACAAAGCTTTGTTCTTCCATAGGCTGCGAATGGCGATTTTGAAATTATTTCTAAACATGTCGTAAGAAATTAAATAAAATGACCTTGATTTTCGTATCGCAAAAGGACGAACGTAGTGAATTACCTGATACCAATAATTAACGCTTGCACGAAAAACCGATTTACTTTTTACTTCAGAAAAGAATTTCTCCTCCAGATCGCCCAATACTTCTTCAGCAAGATCCTCCCGCAGAAAACGAAGAAGGATTTTCTGTGCCAGCCTCGGTATTTTATCTTTGGAAGGTTTCACCTAATTACCTCATTCGTAACGGAGATTGTCAACCGGATTTTGTCGCGCGGTCTTCAGCGTTTGTCCTAACACCAATAGCAACACAACACCAACGACGAGTGCTCCAGGTAGGGCGTACATCCACCATAGGGTTTCAATTTTGTAGGCATAGTTCTCCAGCCAATTGTAAACGAAGTATCCTGCAAGGGGCACCGAAATAACGATGGCGATGAGTATCAATCTGATGTACTCGCGTGACAATAACATTAGTATTCCCGAAACCGATGCTCCCAGAACTTTTCGAATGCTGATCTCCTTTTTCCTCTTTTCGATCATGTGGTTGATCAACCCGATCAGACCAAGGCAAGAAATAAACAATGTGAAAAATGTGAAGTAGTCGAAGACGTGGGCCATACGTTGTTCGGACTTATAAAGGTTTTCATATTGTTCATCAACGAAATGGAATTCAAAAGGATAGTCAGGATTATATTTTTTCCACGCTGCTTCCATAACCTGAAGTGATTGAGCAGTATTTCCTCCATTTAGTTTCACCATCAGATACGTGTTCCAGGCTGGGTTCATGCGCAGCACTAATGGTTCCACTTTCTGATGAAGCGATTTAAAATTGAAATCCTTTACAATACCTATTATTTTTCCTTCCCTTTCCCACATGACAAATCGCTTACCTATCGGCGACTTTAGTCCCGTCAAGCGCAGCGCTTCTTCGTTCAGAATATAATTACTAGAATCGGCAGGTGAACTTTCAGAAAAATCTCTCCCTTCCAGCAATTCCAGCCCGAGGGTCTCCACATAACCAGTCCCAACGGAAAATGAGTGAAGCAAAATATTATCATTGGGATTCTTGCCGTCCCATTCAAACCCACCAAAGGAGTGCACGGTATAGGTGGGAATATCTGACGAATAGGTGATATTTTTAATTTGTTGGTGTTGACTCAAATCGTTTTTGAACGCATTGTAATTTTTAAAGATTTCCCCTCTAACGGGCATGTACACAAGAAGATCTTTTGAATACCCGAGATCCTTCTGCATGAAATATTGAAACTGCTTGTAGATAACGCCAGTACCTAGCAATAAGATGATCGTGACCGAAAATTGGATCACCACCAAAGCTCTTCGGAACGTAGTGCCTCCTTCAGTCTTCATTCGTCCTTTCAAAACGGTGACAGGATTAAATGCTGAGAGATAGAACGCCGGATAGCTTCCTGCCAGCAATCCAATAACAACGGCACCTAAAAAGAATGACAACCACATAGTCGATTGATCGATGGTTAATAAAATTGATTTGTCAGCGATCTGGTTGAAGTAAGGTAGCACAAGCGTGATGCCGGCTACTGCTATCAGGAAAGCCATCATCGTAATCAGCACAGATTCGCTGAGCAATTGATAAATGATCTGAAATCGTTGGGAGCCTACAGTCTTCCTTAGTCCTATCTCCTTCGCTCTCTTCTCAGATCTTGCGGTTGACAGGTTCATAAAATTGATGCAAGCAATAACAATGATGGACAACGCCACTACCATGAAAATATTTACATAGGGATATTGCAGTTCGGTGCTTCCATATACGTCGATGTCAAAATCAGAATAGAGATGAATATCCTTTAGCGCCTGAAGGTAAAGGATGTCTGTAAGGTCATCTCTTGATTTTCCAAACGCTGTAAATTGTTTTGACAACGCCTCAGGGTCTACACCTTTGTCAAGAAGGAAATAGGCGTAATAGTAATTGTTTCCCCAATCGAGGTACCATCCATATTGATATAATTTTCGGAAAGGCAGGAGAAAGTCAACCTTGAGGTGCGTATTGGAAGGTAAATTTTTGATAACCGCAGTGATCGCGAATTTTTCATTTACATTTAAAGCCAAAGATTCGCCAAGAACATCCTTCCGGCGCCAATCAGGGCCAAAATACTTTTCAGCCATTTTCTCAGTGATCACAATGGAGTTTGGATCTTCCAAACACTTTAACGGATTGCCTACAAGGAACGGAAGTTGAAATACCTGGAAGAATGTTGAATCTACATAAGAAACATCTTCATAAAATTTAGTGTCGTTATGTTGAATGAGTACTTTGTCAGGTAAGGGTCGCAAACGGGTATAATGGATTATTCCAGGATATTTTTCTTTTAAATATATCGGAAGTATTCCGGGGTTCGCTGCCACCTTGAAAACTTCGCCATTGTCATATTGCTGATCCTGAACAAGCCGATACACTTGATCAACCTGAGGGAAAAAATTTTCGTAGCTTAACTCATCTTCAATCCAGAGGATCACCAGCATCGCACAAAACATGCTGAGGGCAAGTCCGAGTGAGTTGATAGCAAAATGTGCTTTATCCCTGAGCATGTTTCGCCAGGCTATCTTTACATAATGATGAAACATAATGAAGTTGTTTGATCTGTTTGAAAATGATTTTCGAATTGCAAATGGGCGTAAATAATGAACAACCTGATACCAGTAATTTAATTTGGTCCGGAAGGAAGAATGTGTTTTTATTGTGGAATAGAATTTTTCTTCAAGATCACCAGACACTTCTTCTGCAAGATCATCCCGAAGAAAAGAGGTAAGTAATTTCTGAGCGAGTGCGGGCGGTATGGTTTTGTGCTTCTTCAATTGTCGGAATCAGGATGGTCCAGGATTTAAGGATGATCAGGATTGAAATGCATATGATTAATCGTTGTCTGTTTGTGCTTTCGAAATAGTCTTTTGACTTCAATGCCCGGTGAACCAAAATTTATTAACAAGCCCTTTTCTATTTTATAAGCTTGCAAGTAGTTAAGGCCTTGGGCCAGGTGTACATCTTCCAATTTAATAACAGCCTTCAACTCTATCAGTACAGCATTTTCTACTATGAAATCGGCCCTTCTCGTTCCGACTACCCTGTCGTCATAATAAATCGGCATTTCTTGTTCTCTTAAAAATTGAATGCTTTGTTTCTCTAACTCAATGGCAAGGCACCTTTGGTAAATCACTTCTTGAAATCCATTTCCGAGTATACGGTGAACCTTCATAGCACATCCAATTATCTTGTAGGTTAATTCATCATTTATTTCCTTCATATAGCACAACGTTTTTTTTCATTACAAAATAACGCCACCCACACCATCCTGTCAATCCCTTTATCCTGAGTATCCTGATCCGGACACTTACTCCGACCTCAAACTCTTCACGGGATTCATCATCGCCGCCTTAATAGCCTGGAAACTTACTGTCATCAAGGTGATTAGCAACGCTCCAACTACAGTCACACCAAAAATCCACCACGAAATTTCTGTACGGTATTCATACTGCCGAAGCCAGTCGTTGAGATAATAATAAGACAACGGAATTGCGATAACACAGGAAATGAGCACCAGCACAACAAAATCCTTGGACAGCATACCCCATAGGTTGTATACGGACGCTCCCACTATTTTTCGAATACCAATCTCCTTTGTGCGTTGTTCAGCAACGAATGAGGCCAGCCCAAATAACCCAAGACAGCTGATAAAGATGGCAAGTGTAGCAAATACCGAAGCTAATTTTCCAACACGAACTTCATTGTTAAATTTCTTAGCGAACTGCTCGTCAGCAAAATAGTAGTCGAAGGGCATGCCAGGCACGTGCTGCTTAAAAGTAGATTGAATTGTTGCCAACGCCTCATGCGTGCTTCTTTCCGGGCTAAGTCTAAGTGAAACAACATTTCCTGGCCATCCTAAAGGCAGGTAAATCCTCTGTCTGGTAGCCTGAAAGGGAGATCCCACAACCATGTCTTTCACAACGCCCAGAATGGTCCAATCACGATTTTCCCATCTTACAACCTCGCCAATGGGATTATCCAATCCCATGTATTTTACTGCCGACTCATTTATTACTATACCATTTTTATCGTTTGCAATTGCCCTTGAAAAGTCCCGTCCTGCTGTAAACTGCCATCCAACAGCTTTGCCATACTCAGGACTCACCCAGTCCATATTGAAATTATCTAAATAGCCGGGTTTCTTTCCTTTCCACTCCACACCTCCGTTGTTTGAACCAGTGCTGACAACAGAGACATTGGACTCAGCTATTTCCAATACCGCTCCTGAGGCAATTAATTCGTTGCGTACAACATCGAAATGATCATGGACCTCATTGGTTTTCATATTCAGGAAAATCAAACCTTCACGGCTGTACCCTACGGGCCTGTTCTTAGTGTATTGGATTTGCTGAAAAACTATCATAGTCCCGATGATTAAAGTCACTGATACGGTGAATTGCATAACCACAAGAACTTTCCGGGGAACAGAAGCAAAACGGCCCGCCCGAAATGCACCCTTTAAAACTTTCACGGGTTGAAATGACGATAGATAGAGAGCAGGATAGCTACCAGCAATGGCGCCGGTCAGCACAACGAACGCTGTACACGAAATCCAAAAGAGCTGGCTCGTCCATGGCATGACTATTTGTTTGTTAGCAATCTCGTTAAACCAGGGCAGCGCAAGCCACACGATTCCAATGGAGCACGTGAAGGCAAGGATCACCACCAATAGCGATTCGCTGAAGAATTGACTCATCAATTGGCTCCTAAAGGAACCAATTGCTTTTCGAATCCC
>Ga0111538_10012310_pt1 | contig 11313 bp, 10 predicted proteins | sample SoiMethybrSBSTD1_FD_79669 | JGI IMG/M metagenome (GOLD analysis project Ga0111538, IMG submission 79669) | Bulk soil microbial communities from a Populus tree surrounding site in Tennessee, USA - Soil MetaG P. TD hybrid SBSTD1 (version 2)... | ecosystem: Environmental > Terrestrial > Soil >... | reverse complement strand
TCGCCAGCAGAATGACGAGCCCGGCGACCGGATGAAGGAGGACAGCGTCGAGCTTCCCGGTCAGTGTGTCAGGCGCAGGCTGGGCGACTGCGGCGCGGATAATCCGGTCGGCTTCGCGCTGGGCGGCGCGCAACTCGCTTGCCGACGGCGGCTGCCATGAATTTTCGTCCGGCGCGGCCGTTTTGGCAGCCATTTCGTCCATCTGGCGCAGCAGTTCTTCCGTGCCGCCGCGGCGAACCGCAATGGACGTGACGACCGGCACGCCCAGCTCGGCCGAGAGCTGCTTGAGATCGATCTTGACGCCCCGCCGGGTCGCGATGTCGAACATATTCAGGACGAGCACCATCGGCCGGCCGACGCGCTTGAGCTCGATGACCAGGCGCAACGCGAGGCGCAGATTGGTGGCATCGGCCACGCACAACAACAAGTCGGGTTTCGGCTCGGTGGCCAATCGGCCAAGCACGAAATCGCGCGTGATCTCCTCGTCCGGACTGCGGCCGCGCAGCGAGTAGGTGCCGGGCAGGTCGATCAGATTGACGCTGCGGCCGGCCGGCGTCTGCAGCGTCCCGGCTTTGCGCTCGACGGTCACACCCGGGTAGTTGGCAACTTTCTGATGGCTGCCGGTCAGGGCATTGAACAGCGCGGTCTTGCCGCTGTTCGGTGTCCCGATCAGCGCCAGACGCCACGTGCTGAATTCCTCGACCGTAGTCATTCGGACTCCGCCGCCGGCGTGACGATGATGGCCATGGCCTCGCGTCGCCGCAGCGCGATCGTGACACCATCGACGCGCACCGCTATCGGGTCGCGGCCAAGCAGGCCCTCATGCAGGACCTCGACGGCAGCACCCTCGACGAAACCGAGCTCGATCAGCCGGCTTTCAAGGTCCTCGACAGGTCGATCGGACCCGTTGCCCGAATGACCGGACCCGTTGCTCGATTGAATTGCGCTGATGCGCCCTTTGAATCCCAATTGGACGGAACCCAAAGGGCACGCGGATAGCGCGACCTTCTCTTCTTTGTCGATCATGGCCTGCTTCGGCCGTGGCTTATATCTAGGTCCTTTTTCGCAGCTTGGCAGTCCGCGTCAACTGGGAGCGGTTAAAACAGCTTAGAATAGCTTTAAGTTTGGTAGCCCGGATTGAGCAGGGTCAAAGCCCCTCATTTGCAGCCAGAGGCGGTCGCGATCCCCTGGAACAGGATGCCATTCTTGGTTACCAGAGCCGGGCCGGCTCACTTTCTGTTCTGTCGCAGGCACCATGCTGCGCGGCATGTTGCGCGACTCACGGGCTCGCGACCCTGAGCAGGTCGCGGACATGGGCCACGACCTCCGGTGGCGTCTCGATGGTCTCACGGATGATGCGCTCGGCGTCCTGCCAGGTCCTGGGCTCCAGCCGTTGGCTGGTCCGCGCGACATCGGCCACAAAGACGGGATCGCGCACCATGCTGGCGAATGCGCCGCGCAGCGCCGCCAGCCGCTCTGCCGGCACCCCTGGCGGCACCAGCAGCATCTTGCCCGGAATGCGGGCGAGCGCCAGAAACCGGAACGCAGCCTGGTCGATCGGTGCCGGCGCCAGCTCTTGCAGCAGCGGCACGTCGGCAAACTGTGCGGGCCGCGCGTCATAGAGCTGTGCCAGGTGATTGAAACGCCCCTCCGCCGCCCATTGCGGCCGGCCCTCCAGGATCGCCTCGAACGCACCTGACACACCGTCAAGCTCGCCGCGCTCCATCGAGAGCAATATCTCGGCCATGGTCTTGTAGCCGGGAATGATCCGGATGCGCGTGCCAAACAGCCGGTTGAGAATGCTGGGCAGGTAGTACTGGCCGGAGGTGGTGCCGGTCGCACCGAACACGACGGGAATGCGCCGCGCATCGTCGAGCGTCACGACGGCAGTGCGCTTGAGAACGCTGATGAGGGCGGTTTCGCCGCGGCCGACCGAGCCAAGCACGCCGAACCGGCGCGCATCGAAGCGGATCGACTCGTCCGATTGCATGGCCTGGCTCATCGGGACGTTGTCATACATCACCGCGATGACGGTGCCGTCCTTGGGCGCCACATTATAGAGGTGATTCATCTGCCGCAGCCCGGCCGCACCCGGCATCGACACCGCAATGCCACCGGGACGGCCCGGCAGATGACGCGGCAGATGCTCGGATACGAGCCGCGTCACCGTGGCGTAGAGCCCGCCCTCCGCGAACGCGCTGGTGAACTGAATAGTCTTGCCGCGGAAGAACGCGGCCTCATCGGCGCCAGCCGGCAAGATTGCCAGCAGCCACGCAGTCACCGCGATGCCAATGACCTTCGGCATCGGCGCGATCAGTTGCTACGCTGCGATGCAATGAAGTCGCGGATTGCCGTCACCAGTTCGGGACGGCCCTGGATTCCGGTCGGGCCGGTGTGGGAGACGCCTTCGAGCAGCACGAACTTCATGTCGGGGCGTAGCTGCTTCAACTCCTGCATCTCCTTGAGCGTGTGATCGAGCGTACCGACGATCCCGAGCGTCGGCACCTTGACGGCGCGCATCTGTTCGGCGGTAACCGCCTGGTCGTGGTATCCGCGCAGCGATGCCGCGACTGAAAGCTGGTCGAAATCCGGATCCGCCCGGCACTGCGCCTCACGCCGGCGATAGTCCTCCTCGGTCGGCTTGGCGTTCGGCGGCGCCTGACGATAGAGCCGGCTGCGGCTGATGCAGCCCTTCTCAATCTCGGAGGCCTCGACCTCGATGCGCGGGTCATTCGCGGCCTCGGGCGATCGCCCGGCTCCGGCCGCCTGAGTGGCCGTGAGGAAGCGTTGCGGAGCCAGCGTGAGGAGCTGCGCCACTGTGCTCGAGCCGAGCGAGAATCCGGCGATATGGGCGCGATCGAGCTTGAGCGCGTCGAGCAGGCGCGGAACATCGAGCGCCTGCTGCCGGCCGTAGGCCTTCGGATCGTGCGGCTTGCTGCTGCGGCCGGAGCCGCGGGCGTCAAAGGCGATGACGCGAAAATCCTTCTCCAGGTTGGCCACGACGCCGGTGCGCACCCAGCTGTCCAGGCTCGACGTGCCGCCATGCAGCAGCACGATCGGCTCGCCCTTGCCCCGGTCGATGTAATGAATTTTCACGCCGTCAAACTCGGCATATTTGCCGTCGTCGGCGGCTAATGCGGGCGTGGAAGCGAGACAAACGAGCGCGGCGGCAATTGCGACATGGAGTTTCATTGTCTGCTTCCTCGGCATTCAATTGGGGCCTAGCAACTCCGCCCATGATTCACGATCATGGGCCCATATTCCAGAGGTAACAGCAGCCATGACCACACTCGTGACCGGCGCCGGCCTGATCGGCACCGCCTTCGCCCAGAACGCACTCGCGCGCGGCGAGCAAGTGGTGTTCGTCGATCCCGAGCCGCGCGCGGATTTCCTGCGCCTGAAGCTCGGCGAGAAGGGCTATTCGGCGGTGCGAACGGACGTGCGCGACCTGCCGGGCTTGCTCGAAACCATCAAGGCGCATGGCGCCACAACCGTCGTTCACACCGCAGGCCTGATCGGCAACCGGGTGCAGCAGTCGCTCAACGCAGCCTTCGACATCAATCTCGGCGGTACCCGCAACATCGCGGAAGCCGTGCGCCTCTCTGGCGTGCGCCGGCTGGTGCACATCTCGACCTTCGGGGTCTATGACCGGAGGCGCGAGGCCAATGCGCCAATCACCGAGGATTTCCCGCGCGGCGGCGCGCGCGGCTACGGCAACTACAAGGGCGCCAAAGAGCTGATTCTGGAAGCCTACGCAGCCGCCTTCGGCTTCGAGCTGATCATGCTGCGGCCTGCCAACGTGTTCGGGCTTGGACATTTCTGGTCGGGCTCCAGCGGCGGCCAGAAGATGCACAACCTGATCGTGGCGGGCCTCGATGGCACGCGGGCGCGCATTCCGGCGTCCGAGACCATGGCGAATGAATACATCTACGCCAAGGACGTCGGACGCGCAGTCGATCTCGCCGCGACGGTGGCGATGCCGAAGCAGATCGCATTCAACATCGGCAACGGCGTGGTCACGCCGTTCGAGGAGCTGCTCGCGGCCGTCAAGGCGCTCTGTCCGGGACTGAGCTACGAGGTCGAGCCGGGCGAAGCTCCGCATTCCAAGCTTGCGCCGCTCGACATCTCGGCCGCAAAGCGCGACCTCGGATGGGAGCCGCGCTTCACCATCGCGTCGGCGTTCACAGATTATCTGGCCGAGCTGAAAGCCGCACGAGCGCAGACACAATAGGACAGCTCAATTAGCTAAGTCTGGTTCCTCGCTTCCGCGGGGACGAACGGAACGTGGCAAACTCACCCGCACTAGCCCGGTCACCGTCCAGATTATGGAAGCGCGCCACGTGCTCCAATGTGAGCTCATGTCGCAGCAGATCCATGATGACCCGATCATATCGGCTGCCATTCATCACCACGGCGTCGCGAAGCCTTCCGACCAGCTTGAATCCCAGCCGCTCATAGACGCGGATCGCCCGTCGATTGTATCCGTTGACTTCCACTTTGATGCTGTGAAGGCTTCGAAAGAAGAAGCCGTATTCGCAGATGAGACGCGTCGCCTCGGTGCCAAGGCCTTGGCCCCAATGGTCGCGCTCACCAATTCCGACAAACAAGGTGGCGGTCATGACACGCAGGATATCGTACAGGCCACCGAAGCCGATCAGTTGACCGGTTGAGAGCAGGAGTACTGCAAATTCGGCGCTGTCGTCCCGCATGCGTGCATGCTTGTCAAAGAACTCCTGACGCATCTCCAGGGAGTGCGCTTCGCCTGGGGTACCTATTCGTGCGGTGAATTCGAGGTCCTGGTTCCAACGGGCGAGCGCCGGAACATCCTCCTTGAGCATGAGCGCCAGCCCCACCTTGTGTCCTTCGAGCAGGATTGGGCGGCGATCCGTCGGTCGTTGCGCGTCGGTTAATGACATGGTCCCCTCTTACGCGCCGGACCGTGCAGCAGCGTCGGGCCGGGTGCTGTGATTGGCATCACAGAATCGCGGTTTGTCACGTCGGCGCGTGGATCGTATCGGATCGGCCTGCGGCACCGTTTCCGCTCCACACCTCAAGCGGATAGGCTAGGCTCGGAATGATTGGAGATTGACACCATGAAGCATTCGTTTGCGCTCGTCGTCGCGGCAGCGGTCGCGCTGAGCGCCCTGTCCGCTGCGGCGCAGAACTATCCCTCAAAGCCGATCAAGATCATGGTGTCGACCTCGGCGGGTGGCGCGACCGACATCATGGCTCGCATCTTTGGTCACCACATCACCACCAAGACCGGCCAGCCACACGTGATCGACAACCGCGCCGGCGCCAGCGGCAATCTCGCCATGGAGGTGGTCGCCAAAGCAGCACCCGACGGCTACACGCTCGGCTTCGCCAACACGGGCAACATCACGATCAATCCGTATCTGTTCAAGTCGATGAGCTTCGACCCGCTGAACGACCTTATTCCGGTCGGGCCGGTCGGCACGGTGCCGTTGTTCCTGGTGATCAACAGCAAAGTGCCGGCAAAGACGCTGGCGGAATTCATCGCCTACACCAAGGCCAATCCCGACAAGGTGAGCTATGCGGGCGCCGGCGTCGGCACCACACCTGATCTCACCGGCGGCGAGTTCGCCCGCCGCGCCGGGCTCAAGCTCGTCGTGGTGCCGTTCCGCGGCACGGCGCCAGCGGCCACAGCCGTCATCGGCGGCGAGGTGCAGATGACCTTCGTGTCGATGGGACCGCATTTCGAGTTCGTGCGCAACGGCACGCTGCGGGTGCTGGCGGCTGCGACACCCACGCGGCGGCCCTATGTGCCGGACGTGCCGACTTTTGCGGAGGAAGGCTTTCCGGGCTTCGAGATGTCGACCTGGTTCTCGCTGTTCGCCCCGAAGGGTATGCCCAAGGAGATTGTCGACCAGCTCAACCTCTATACCCGCGAGGTGCAGGCCGAGCCCGAAGCCCGCAAGCGGCTCGAAGCAACCTTCATCGACCCGCTGGCGCTTACGCAAAGCGAGTTTGCCGCCTTGGTGAAGGCGGATGCCGTTAAGTACGAGCGCATCGTGCGTGAGCAGGGGATCAAGCTCGAGTGACACGGCCCGAACCATAGCGGGATCGTAACCCACAGTTTTCAACCGAACGCGGTGGACAACGCACGATCATTTGACAAGAGGTGAAAGATTCGCCTTAACTAATGGGCTCTGGCGTCCCCTAGTACTCTCCCGCAGGCTTTCCATGCCAAAGCTCAAGAAATTCAGGCCAACCTGCATCCGACAGTGGCGCCACTACCGCGGGATGACGCTCGAGACCGTCGCCGAGCGTATCAATATGACCCCCGGCCTGGTGTCGCTGGTGGAGCGCGGCCTGCGCGGCTACACCCAGGACACGGTCGAGGCGCTCGCGTCCGCGCTGCGGACCGATCCGGCCGGCCTGCTGACGCGAGACCCGACCGATCCGAAGGCGATCTGGGGAATCTGGGAGAAGGCCAAGCCCGTGCAACGCAAACAGATCACCGAGATGGCGATCAAGATCGTGAAAGGCCGCTCCAACGCCGTGAAAGGCCGCGGCGCGAAGGGCCGCACGAACGCGCGCAAGCGGGGGCATCGCTAGACGCGCCGTTTTCCGAAAGCTTGCCGACAGGCTTCCCGCGCGCGGGCTTCTTCACCATACACCATGCTGCGCTAAGCGCTGACCGCGCCCACCGACCAACCCATGGCCGGCTCGCGTTTTGCGCTATACTGCGCGCGAGCGGAGAAAGAAGCGTGAACATCATCGACAAGACCGAGAGCAAGACCGCCATCGATTTCGAGCGTTACCGGCTGCGGCGCTTCCTGGCCGAGCTGCCACCCGAGGAGATCGAGTCTCGCGCCGACCCGATCGATCTTGCGGCGGTCGCGGAGGGCCTCGACGGCAATCCGCGCGCCGTGCACTTCCATGCTGTCGGGCCGGAACGCCACGAGCTCGCCGGCAATGTCACCGGCAGCCGCAGCCGCATCGCACGCGCTTTCGGAGTGTCCGGCGACGAGCTGCTGCAGGAGGTGCGCCGGCGGCTCACCAACAGCCCCAGCATTGTCGAGGTCGCGCGCGCGGAAGCGCGCGCGCAGGAGGTCGTGCTCACGGGCAGCGATGCCGACCTCACGACCTTGCCGGTGCATCTGCAGCACGGCGCCGACGGTGCTCCTTACATCTCCGCTTCGACCGATTTTGTGGTCGATCCCCGCACGGGCTGGACCAATGTCGGCATCCGGCGCCTGATGCTGCGCGGCCGCGCCGAAGCAGGCGTCGACCTCAACTCGCCGAGCGATCTGCGCGCGATCTATGAAGCAAGCGCCGCGGGGGGCAAACCGCTGCCGGTGAGCTTCGTGGTCGGCTCGCATCCGATCGACCATCTCGCCGCCGTGATGCGGCTGCCGATCGACGATCTCGCACTCATCTCCTCGCTGCGCGCGGCGCCGCTGCCCGTGGTCAAATGCGTGACCAACGACGTGCGCGTGCCGGCTGACGCCGAATGGGTGCTGGAAGGCTTCATTGACGCGCGCGGCCACATCGAGCCCGAAGGTCCCTACGGCGAGTTCCTCGGCTATTACGGCGCGGTCAAGCGCAATCCGGTGTTTCACCTGACCGCGATCACCCGCCGGCGCGACGCACTGTTTCAGACCGCGAGCATCGGCGGCAAGTGGCTCTCGCGCACCGACACGGCGCTGCTCAACGGCGTGCGCACCGAGGTGATGGTCTGGCGCGCACTCGAGACCGCGGTGCGCGAGCCGCTCGCCGTGCACGCCACGCCCGCGAGCGGCGGCATGTACACGCTGCGGGTCAAGTTGCGCCAGCGCGTGCCGGGCGAGGCGCGCAACGCCATCGCGGCTTGCTTCGGCGCGCTCACCAATGTGAAGCACGTGTTCGTGGTCGATCCCGACATCGACATCTTCTCCGACGAGCAGATGGACTGGGCGTTCGCGACCCGCTTCCAGGCCGACCGTGACCTGGTGGTGATGGAGGGCATGCGTACCGTGCCGATCGACCCGTCACTGATGGGCAGCCGCGTGGGCGCCAAAGCCGGCTTCGATCTGACCTGGCCGCCCGGCGCTGCCTCTCGCCTGGAGATGCGAGTGCCGGAGCCGCCGCGGCTTGACGGCAAACGCTTCCCGTCGATCGCAGCCGCGCTTGCCGATGGGCCGAAATTCTTCGAGGAGCTGATGGGCGCGGTGGGCAGCCGTGACGGCCGTGAGATCGTGCGCGAGCTCGAAGCGCTGCGCGCAAAGGTCGCGCTCGACCGCGATGCCGACGGACGGTATCTGATCAAGAGCTAAAGATCTTTCGGGAGACGCCCATGATCGCGCACATGACCGCACACACGATCGCCATGCTCACACGCGCTGCGCCGGTGGCGTTCGCGCTCGCCATCTTGACCGGCCCGACGGCGGCGCAGGAGACCACCGTCAAGATCGGCCTCGTGAAGTCGATCTCGAATGCCGCCAACCTCTGGGGGATCGAGAAGGGCTATTTCCGTGCGGTCGGCATCAAGCTGCAGGTCGAGGAGCTCGACACCAGCGCCAACGTGCTCGCGCTGCTGGCGCAGAACCAGCTGCAGCTCATCGAGGGCGGCATCTCGGCCGGCTACTTCAACGGCATCGAGAAGAACCTGCCGATCACCATCGTGATGGATCGGGTATCGAGCCCGCTCGGGCACAACCTGATGCTGCGGCCGGACCACAAGGGTCAGATCACCCGGCTCTCCCAGCTCAAGGGCAAGACCATTGCCACCAACGGGTCCGGCGCGGTCTCGACCTACGAGGTCGGCAAGCTTTTGGAGACCGACGGCCTCACCATCGCGGATGTCGACATCAAGGTGATGCCCTTTACCCAGATGGCAATCGCGATGCGCAACAAGGCGGTCGACGCCGCGATCGTGATCCCGCCCTTCACGTCGCAGTTTCTCGATCAGGGCCACGCGGTCGCGTTCAAGGATCCCGATGACCTGGTCAAGCCGCATCCGATGACGATCGCGGTCAGCATGGTCAACACCGACTGGGCCAAGGCCAACGATCGCGTGGCGCGCAACTACTACGCCGCCTATCTGCGTGCCGTGCGCGACTACTGCAACGCCTATCACGGCGGCAAGGATCGCGCCGCCATGATCGATCTCCTGATCAAGAGCGGCACCGAGAACCGGCCGCAGCTGCTGCACGACTATCCCTGGCCGGCGCGCAATCCGAATGGAATGATCAACACCGACAGCATGCTCGACATGCAGGCCTGGTACCTCAAGAGCAAGATGAGCACGCAGCAGTTTCCGCTCGAGCGCCTGGTGCAGACCTCCTACATCCGCGAGGCGGTCGAGAAGCTCGGGCCCTTCGCGCTCGAGAACAAGGACAGCAAGCGCGAGGGGTGCCGGTAGAGTAAGTTTGGTCACCACGATGTCGCAGCCAGCAGGAACGGTTCTCGCAGTAGCGCTTGCGCTGCTTGCTCCGGTGGCGCAGGCGCAAGAAGAGACCATCCGTGTCGGCAGCGTGCGCTCGACCGCGTCGCTTGCGACCATGATCGCAATCGAGAAGGGCTATTTCCGCGAGGCCGGGATCAAGGTCGAGCTGACCGATCTCGACACCTCGACCGACTCGCTCGCCGTGGTCGCGCAAAACCGCCTGCAGATCGTGGGAGGCGGCCTGTCGGCCGCCTATTTCAATGCGGTCGAGAAAAACCTGCCGGTCACCGTCGCGCTCGACCGCGTGAGTTCGCCGCTCGGCCACAAGCTCCTGGTGCGAAGCGACCTGAAGGACCAGATCAAGAGCGTCGCCGCGCTCAAAGGCCGCCCACTCGCCAGCAATTCGCGCGGCTCGATCACCAACTACGAGATCGGCAAGATCCTGAAGACCGTCGGACTCGGCTTCCGCGACGTAGACCTGAAGTTCCTTCCCTTCTCGCAGGTCGCGCTCGCGTTCGCCAACAAGGCGATCGACGCCGCCTTCGTGATCCCACCGTTCGCGGCCCAGATCGTGGAGCGCGGCCTTGCCGCCGTGGTCGCCGATCCGGACGATTTCGTCACGCCGCATCCGCTGACGATCGCGGTCTATTTCATCAACACCGACTGGGCGGCGAAGAACGACGCCCTGGTGAAGCGCTTCGTCGTGGCCCAGATGCGCGGCACGCGCGACTATTGTCAGGCCTACCATGGCGGCCCCAACCGTGCCGAAGTGATAGACCTTGCGATCCGCAGCGGCATAGAGCGACAGCGCGAGATGCTGGAAAACTATCCCTGGCCGGCGAGCAGTCCGGATGGCCGCATCAACGTCGCCAGCATGCTCGATATCCAGGCCTTCTTCGTGCAGGAGGGCCTGTCGCTGCGCAATCTTCCGGCCGAGACGCTGGTGACCGACGCCTATGTCGAGCACGCCAACCGGACGCTCGGGCCATTCGTGCTCGCCAATCCGGGCAGCACACTTGCGGGTTGTCGGTAAGGCGAGACTCTGCCCGCTTTGGAAATCTATCCGCGGACACATTGGGCGAGTTGCGATGGGCGCGTGCCTCACGGTTCCCTCCCCCCTTGTGGGGGAGGGACAGGGAGAGGGGTAGAAGGAAGCACTGCGCCTCCCATCTATCCGAAAGCAGAAAAGGACAGTCACTAATACTCTCCTGTCTTAACTCTTCGCGGAGCAATTTCCTCGCGCTCAGTGCTTGTCGCCACCCCTCTCCCTGTCCCTCCCCCACCACAAGGGCGTTCACGCCCGTCTGCGACGGGCTATGGGGGGAGGGAACCGTGCATCACGCATCTTCGCAACACGCGCTTGTCGCGGGCATCGAGACATGAGTGTCCTTCTCACCCCCGCGCGCATCGGAACAGTGGAGATCAAGAACCGCGTCGTCATGCCGTCGATGACGACCCGCACGGCCGATCCCGAAGGCCTGGTTACGGATGCCTCGCTTGCCTACTACGCGGCACGCGCCCGCGGCGGCACCGGCCTGATCACAGTCGAGATGGCATCGCCCGAGCGCGCCGGCCGGCACCGCAAGCGCGAGCTCGGCATCTACGATGATCGATTTCTGCCCGGCCTGACGCGCCTCACCGCCGAAATCCAACGCCATGGCGCCAAGGCCTCGATCCAGCTCGGGCATGGCGGCGGCCACACGCGTGTCGACATCTGCGGCGAAACGCCGATCGCGCCCTCGCCCATTCCGCACCCGGTCTACGAGGTCACGTTCGAGACCATTGTGCCGCAGGAGATGTCGCACGCGCGCATCGCCCAGACGATCGCTACATTTGCGGCGGCCGCCGCGCGCGCCAAACGTGCCGGCTTCGATTGCGTCGAGATCCACGCCGCGCATGGCTACCTGATCTCGCAGTTCCAC
>Ga0111538_10012309_pt1 | contig 11313 bp, 5 predicted proteins | sample SoiMethybrSBSTD1_FD_79669 | JGI IMG/M metagenome (GOLD analysis project Ga0111538, IMG submission 79669) | Bulk soil microbial communities from a Populus tree surrounding site in Tennessee, USA - Soil MetaG P. TD hybrid SBSTD1 (version 2)... | ecosystem: Environmental > Terrestrial > Soil > Tree... | reverse complement strand
GGCGATACTGCTCGCGGCGAATCTGCTCGCGGAACGGGAGCAGCGATTCGGCGCGTCCCAAATTCACGATGATGTTGCCGCGATTGATCTGCTGCACCGTGCCGGTGACGATTTCGCCGATGCGGTTGTGGTAGTTCTGGTAGACGTTCTCGCGCTCGGCTTCGCGCACGCGCTGCACGACGACTTGCTTGGCGGCTTGAATGGCTCCGCGACCGAACTCTTCGAAAGCAAGCGGAACGATCAGCTCCTCGCCGATCTGCACCTTGGGATTCACCGTGCGCGCATCGTCGAATTCGATCTCGCGTTCTTCGTCGGAGAGATCGTCCACGACCTTGCGAACGTACTGCACTTCCATCGTGGCCGACTTCTCATCGAACTTCACGCGAATGTCGGCATTGGGGCCGTACTTGCGCCGCGCGGCGGAAACGATCCCGGCCTCGAGCGTCTCGATGACCAGCTCCTTGCCGACGTTCTTTTCCCGTGCAATCTGTCCCAGCGCTTCCAGAATCTCGTAATTCATGATTCCTTTCCTTCGCGCGGCGAAGGGAACCTCCAATTGGGATCGAGGCTCGCTTTCGCTACCGACGACCATGAAAGGACGCTGACGTCCCCGTTGTCCTCGCGAAGGGCAACGTGATGTCCCTCACGCGTTCCTTCGCTGATCCCGACGATCTCCCGCTCGGGCATCTCTTGAAGGCGAACCCGCATCCTCCGTCCCCGGAACAGATCGAATTCGCGCTCACTTTTGAGAACCCGGTCGAGTCCCGGAGAAGAGACCTCCAAAACGTAGCTTCCCGAGATCAGCTTTCCGTCTTCGACCAGATTCTCCGCGTTGCGGGTCACCTTCTCGCAGTCCTTGAAGGCGACTCCCTGGGCTCCGTGGACCACGAGCTTGACCACGCTTCGACGGCCGCGATTCTCCAGGGAAACCTCGACGAGGTCCAAGCCGGCGGACTGGGCGGCCGGCTCCAGGGCCCGGAAAAGCTCTTCCCGATCGATGTCCGGTCTCCCCGCCGCTTCCGAAGCTGGTGCGGCCCGTCAAAACGAAAGCCGCCGGGAGCCCCCGGCGGCCTGAACGTCCCGAATCTGGGGATTTCGGCTTCGAGTGTCAAGGGGAAAGGTCCTTCTCCGCCCGGCGAATGATCTCCTGGACCAGGCGCCCGACCTCTCCCAAAGACTGGGGGGAGCAATGCTCGGGAAGGTCCTTCGTCGTGTGCCAGACCGGATCGCTCAAGTCGATCAGATCCACGGCGGGAATCCCCGCTTCAAGGAACGGGATGTGGTCGTCGAACACCGGCGCGCTGGTCGAGTCGGCCAACACCGTACATCCGGAAACGCGCCCGATCTCCCAGATGCGCTCCACCAAAGGCGCGGACGCGATCATTGAGTTTCCTTCGCGGGGAATGCGGGTGCCCTCGCGCCCGACCATGTCCAGGATCACGGCGAACGCCGGGCGATATTGCGGATGGTCTTTGACGAAGCGCTGCGAGCCCAAAGACCAAGAGCGCGGATCTCCATGCAGCCCTTGGTCCTCGCCATCGAAGAACGCGAGATCGACGCCGATCTCCGGCGGCCTCTCCTTCAATTGCGAAGCGATCTCCAGAAGAATGGCCACCCCCGATGCGCCGTCGTTCGCTCCCGGAACGGGAAGCTTGCGCAGCTCCTCGTCGGTTTCCTCGTCGGCGAAGGCCCGCGTGTCCCAATGCGCACCAAAGAGAACGCGCCGCGGGCTTTGTTCGTTGAAGACGGCGATGAGCGAGCGAAACTCTACGGTCGTGGAATCGAGCGGGGAAATTGCGGTGAACGTGTGCTCGCTTACCCGGTCGGCGGTCATCTCCAAGTGCGCCCGCATCCACTCGTGCGTACGGCGATGCCCTTCGCTTCCCGGGATGCGCGGACCGAAGTGCACTTGGGAGAGCAGGTGCTCGAACGCTCGCGTCTCGTCGAAGTTGCGCGGCGCCGGGGCGCACGCCGCAACCGCGGCGAGCGCGGCACAAAGAACTCCCGCCGGACCCATCCAGCGCGCGCGCTCTCTCAAAACTTGATCAAAGCCTCGAGCGCAACCGAGATCGTGGTGTCGGTGCGCTCGCGCTGTACATCCTTCGATCGCACGTAGCCGATGTCCAAGCTGCCCTGAATCTTCTTGGAGAAGTTGTAGGTCGCGCGCGGTTTGACGGAGAAATTCTTGCGGTGGCTGCGCACTGTGGTGGTGGTTCTGCCGTCGGGCTCACGGCGAAACTCCTCCTGCTTGTCCTCGCCCTTGTCGAAGTCGAAGTTCAACGTCATGTCGCTGCGAAAGCGAATGCGTTTCCCGAGAAACACGATGCCGCGAGGCGCGGTGAAGCTGTAGCGCCCGTTCAGCCGCAGGGCGTTCGAGAACGTCTTCGTGTTCGAGAACGTCCCGAACGTGAGCGTCTCGTCGTCTCCGGTCGAACGGTTGTAGGAGAGCGTCGTGTTGACTCCCGAGTTCCAACTCGTGGTCCAGGAGAAGAGCGGGCCGAACTCATCTTTCACGCTCTTGGTGTCGTACCACGGCTGTCCCGGGGGATCGGACTCACCAGCGGCCGGAAGGCGCCCGGTGTAGCGGACCAACTGGCGATACGACGAGTTCAAGGACGCAGTCTTGGCGAGCTTCTTCAAGAATAGGTGTTTCTCCAACCCGTCGAGGCTCATGGAGACATCGGGAAACGTGACTTCGTCCGACTTCGTGCGATTCCCGGTCTGATTCTGGCGCGAGATCGTACGCGCGTATTGCCCGTCGAAGAACAAGGTCGCGGTCGGCTGAAACGTGGTATCGAACTTCGTGATCCAGGAATTGTCGCTGCGATCCTCTTGATTGTTCACGTTCGTGCCCAGCACGATCAGGCTCTTGTCGAATTCCTCGAAGCCCAACTGATACATCAAGTCGGGGCGCTCGCCGACACGGCCGTAGCGCGATGCACGCCGGTCGCCGTAAGAGGCACGGATATCCCCGAACGCGTTCACCAATCCGACGAGCGCCCCTCCGATTTGCTTGAAGCTGGGCAGCTTGGGCGGACCCTTGGACTTGACCTGTGTGGAATCCGCCACGGCGCCGGGCTGGGTTTGCCCCGGTGGCGGCTGACCTTCCACCGGGGGCGGCTGCCCCTCGACTGGCGGTTGCTGCTCGCCCCCATTCTCGGGCGGCTGATTTTCCGTCTGCGGCGGCGGACTCGACGTCTGCGGCGGTGGGCTCGACTGCTGCGGTGTCGGAGGCGGCGGCTCTTGTTGGCGAGGCGGCGGCTCCTCTTCCCGCTGGCGCTCTTCTTCCTGGCGTTGAATTTCCTCCGGCGTTTGGTTTCCGGTGCGTCCCATGTCGCTCGGACGGCGCGTGGCGCGCTTCGTCTCGCCCCCTTTCTTGGGAAGCAGTTGGCGCAAGATCAAGGTCGTGCTGAACTCGCGGCTGCTGGTGTTGCTGACGCGCATCAAGCGCTGGTCGATGTCCGGGGCCTGCGCGCTCTGCCCGCTGTCTTCGTCGTAGCGCGTATCGTAGGTGGCCACCGGACGAAGCCAGCGCAAGTATGCCGGACGCCAGCTCAAGCGCATGGAGTGATCGCGCGCTTCCTCCCGCCCTCCGTGCTTGACGCTTTGCGACAAAGCCTCGTCCTTGTGCAAGTCCAAATCCTGAAGCTTGTTGAACGCAATGTGGCTGTCGAAGGTATTCGAGCGCAGTGGATCCAGGGTCGTGCTGAACGTCGCATCCAAGTTGCGCGTGCGCACCGGCGGTCGAAAGATCTCGAAGCGCGTGCCGGTCGTGTCCTGCACGATGTCGGCGGATTCGGTGACGTTCAAGTTCCCGTTCACACCCATCTTGAACGTCGGGAAGTACGAAAGATCGAAACGTTTCAAGAGGCGGACGGACTTCCCCTGTCCGGGATTCAAATTGTACGTACCCAGAATGGAAGTTCCGTCATGCTCCGACACTTGATAAGGGGATCGTGAATTGTCGTGGTTGTCGGTGAACGACAGGGAAACGTTGTCCAAGGAATAGCGCACCCAATTGTTCGGGGACGGGCGCGTCTTCACGAAGCGCGCGGAAATCGACCGCGACTTGGTCGTCGTCTCGGCTGCTTCCTTGTCCCTTTCATTCTCGAGCTCGATGTCGGAATTCGGCGATAATCGTGGAATCGATCTCGTGGCGCTGTACGTTCCCGAGAGGGGAAGCGAGAGCCCGTATCCGTCGATGAATTTGTTCAGCTTCAAGTCGCCGGTGACATCCCAGGCGAAATCATTGTTGCCGAGACGTTCTCCATCGATCCGCCGAAATTCCGAATCCACTCCGCGCACGTGGGAGGTGAAGTTCGCAAAGTCGGCGAACCGCGCGGTTCCCGATAATCGCGACGCGTAGCCCACGTCTTTCTTCACCGATCGCAATCGGATCTCATTGAACCACAAGGTCCCGCCGACCTCGGGGAGATCCGGGTCATCGCCGCGCACACCGACGGTCAACCTTCGCACCCGCGTCAAGCTCGGCTCGCCGTAGACCGCGAGCGTGTCGCCATCCTGAATGCGATGGCGGTAGGCCACAGGAACACCTTCAACCGTGCGCTGCCCTTCCGGAGGATCGAGCTTGAGCTCCGCGAGATCGTTCAGGGTGAGATAGATTTCTTTCCAGTCGCGCCACTTCGATCCCATTTTCGTGGAGAACTCGTAGAAGTTCGTCGTGTCCGGACCGAAACGGAAGAAGAACGTTCCTTGAGAGGAATCCGCGCGCTCGGGCGCTAGCGTGAGTGGCTGCCCGTCGCGCAGATAGAAGCTCAGCGTTTCATATTGCGTGAAATCCTGGTTCTTTCCGCCACCGGAATCCAGGATTTCCCGATACGCGCTTCCCTGCCGTCCCTCGTCGGGGAGAACGATCGACGAATCCGGGCCCCCCGGTCCTACCCGTCCCGGGACAGTTTTCGACGACGGGATGTGCTTGTAGTCGATGACCAAGCTTTGCTCGCGGCGGCGCAGCCCGTTCGAATCCTCTCCCGGATCGAACGGTTCTTCTCCGGCGTAGACCGCATCTTCTTTGTTGTTCACGTCCTTGATCGCGAACTGCGCGTTCGAGTTCGACAGCAATTCGTCGGGAAGGCCCGTATTATTGGTGGAAAATTTCTCTTCCAGCCAAGCCGCGCCCAGGATCTTGAGCGACGCGATCTGGACCTTCTGTCCCGGCCCGGGGGGGAGTCCATCGAGCCACAGCCGCGCGTACTTCACCGTCTTCAAGCGTGGCGTGCCGCCGACGGGCATGCCATCGTTCAACGGAATCTGGAACAAGCGCCAGCCGTTGCCGGGATCGAGGAGACCGTTGTCCTGCACGATGAAGGGATTGGGCTCTGGCCCTTGTGGCCCTGGAATGGTATCCGCCAGAGGGACCACGTAGGAGAGGTACAAGTTGTCCTGGTCCAACAAGCGGTCGTTGTCCAAATCTTCGGTGTCGAGCAGGCTATTGTTCTCATAATTGTTGATACGTGAGTAGTCCGGATTCGACGTCCGCTCGAAATCGAAATCGTCATTGCCGTCGTCGCCGGGAACGTTTTGACCGTCAGTTCCCTCGACGTTGTCGAGCCCGTTGTCTTCTCCCGCATTGAGAATGCCGGAGAAATCGAGGTCTTCCGTGTCCAGATGGTCGCGACCCCGGTCCGCACCGGTCGTGTCCGGCTTGAGATAATAGTCCTCGCTGATCTCCCCCATGTCGAAAATGATGTGTCCCTGCCGGGCCTGAAAGTCGTTCACCCAGATCTCGAGAAACTTTTTCTCCGAGAAGTCTTCGCCGATGACGGACAGATTGCGCTCGATTCCCATCCAGCGGTCGGTCTCGTCGGCGCCTTCTTCCGGACGGACGCCGAACTCGAGCACTTGTAAGAAGTCTTCTCCTTCTTGCTGGCCGGTCAACTCGGGAAAGACTTCTTTGCGTTTCACCACGTTGTCCGGGTTGTACCAATTGAACGGGAACTGCTGAACGTGGAATTTATTGAACCCGAGCGTATCAGGTCCCGCAGGCTCGGAGGCCGGCACCCACAAGCCGCGCGTGATGGAGAGGTCGCGGCTGTCCTCCACTCCTTCCATGTCGTCGATGTAGATCTCGTTCTTGGTGTTCGGATTCGGAACCGACATGGCCACCTCGCCTTCCATCTGGAGCTCAGATGCCTCTTCGGTCGTGACCAGCGGAATCGCGTTCACCAGGTTCGTCATCGCTTGCACCGGCTCCACCCACTGTCCGAACAAGTTTCCGACCATGATCCGGGACGGCTCCTGCCCCAAACGAGGACGCAGCTCGGGGCTCGCCTTGGAGACGTAGAGCCAAGACGAGGACAGGCGGGTTTGCGGATTGAAATTGTATGTGCCCGAAACACCCGCCAAGGATTCCTTGGATTGTCCGAAGAGCGGAACGAACTCGAAGTCCACTGAGATCTGCGCATCGGGCAAGCTGGCTTCCTGCGTGCGGAACGTGAGTACGCCCAATTCATAGTCGATGTCGTAGTCCGTGCCGCGCGTCAGAAGCCGGCCGTTCAAGTGAACGCGCTCCGAGCCTTCCAAAATGTTGAAGCGATTCAGCGCGTAGGTCGGCGTGGGCGTCGTATAGATGGCTTCGATCGTGTAGAGATTCTGCCCGATGAACTCGGTTGGCTCCTGCGAATAGAGAATCGAGTTGTAATCCAGAAGCTTGGGGTCGGGCTCGTTCGTGCGCCCGGTGGAAACTTCTGTGGGATCCACGAGGACGTCCACGTTCGAGGAATCGGGAGCAAAGGGCGTAATGTTGGGAAACGTCAGCGTGCCTTCTTCGTAATCGAAGAACACTGCCTCGACTTTGAGATCCGGCTCCGAGGTATTGATGCCTTCATGGTCCAATCCCAAGATGCGGATGTATTGGACGTTGTTCGCCGCATTGTTCGGATCCTTTTGAATGTCGAGGTCCAGCGCCCCGGCTTGCGACTCCCTCTTGCGGATCACGAGGTCCAGGCTCTCCGGCAAGATGTTCCTCGCCCCGAGGAAGTAAATGTTCTTCATTTCAAATTTCCGCGCCGGAGCGAAGCCTTTGACGTCGTCATAGAGCTCGCGCTGCGGCGGAGCCAAGATTTGCAGATGGTACCGATTCGAGCCGACCGCGTTGAGATTGCCGACCGTGTCGCCGTCCGCCCGAATGTAGAACATGGCCAGCGCTTGATCGATGGGGAGAGGGGACTCGAGCGTCACCTCGCCCGTCGTCGGGTTGAACTGGTAATCCTCGTTCACGTTCAGTTTGTGAAAGAATCCGTTATACACACCAGGGCCAGGGATGGTATCGGTCTGCGTCGTCGCATTGATGTATGCGAGGCTCCGCTGCGCAGTATCGACGATGTCGTTCTGACTGTTCTTGTCGTCCAGGAACAGCTCGAAGTCGCGAACTGGCGTCAGCGTGGAATCGTTCTGGTGGGCGGCCAGGCTCTCCGGATCGGCCAACCGGTAATACTTGCGCTTCACATACTCGATGTCGTTGATGAGGATGGAGTCGCGGCGCGCCTGACCGACAAACGTCTGCTGCGCGGTCTTTCCTTCCTGCTTCGAAGCAATCGCCGCCACGTCGATCGGCCCGAACTTGCCCAAAGCCTTCGCACCGAAGAGCCCCTGCTGCGATTTGCGAAAGCTCAGGAACTCCGAGCCGGGCAGGGCCAGCTCGGTGTTTCCCATCTCGATCTTCTGCACGACTTCGTCTTCGTCGCCGTCGTAGCGAAGTTGGATCTTGTTGGTGAGCGAGGTCTGCGCTTCGGAGTCATGATTCAAGAGCACGTGGATCTTGCGGCCGATGGTGCCGTCGAGGTTCACGCGCAATTGCTGCTTCATGTCGAGATCGGGAAACGCGGAATTGTTCTGCGACTCGAAGCGCGGCCCGCCGTCGATGAGGTTCGAGGTTCCGGAAAACGTGATGCGCTCCGACCCGGTGAGATTGAGCCGCGCTCCCTGGCCGATGACGTCCGCCACCGCATTCGGGAATTCCACGGGAATGTCGATCGTGACCGTGGATTGATCGGCAGCGGAAAGCGGGGAGAGAGATCGCTTGTGGACCATCGAGGTCCACTCCTCGAAGGCCGCCCGCCGTCCGGCGGCGTGGACCGCATCGGAAAGGTTCTCGACCCATTCCGGGCCGATGACCGTCTGGCCGTACACGCGGCGAATCTTGAGCCTGCCGGTCTCCAGATCGACTTCCGCCTCTTCCCGGATCCTCTTCTCACCGCCCGAAAGACGTCCCCCTCGGGGTACGGGCTGGAGCGACCCCAAGACATTGGGCTGCCGGATCGTGGTGGGTTCCCACGGCCGATCGCCGGTAATGCGTGGATTGACGTAGGCGGCGAAAGCCGGACTCGCGGCGAACAGGAATAGAATTGCGACGATCGCGTTGCGGAGGGGGTCGAGACCCTGCGTCGACCGTGGTGGAGCGGCCTTCTCCATCAATTCTCGAACGAGGGGCCCGGGCGTAGGACCGTGGACTCTATGCGTCGAAACAACTTAGAAAGCATCGGGTTCCCTGTCCAGAAAAACCGCCGCCTTGGGTGGCCAGGAACTAGCCACCGGGGAAACCTCGTTTGCTTGTCGAAGGGGAAGTTGATCCTTACGATGCCGGACGCCATGGGGGCGAAGCGGGAGAACTCCTCGTTCCGCTGAAGAGGGTGTGGATGTTTCCGAAGCTGCTCGATCGCTATCTCCTGCGACGACACTTCGGCCCCTTTCTCTTCGCGATGTTCACGATCACGTTCATCTTCGTTCTCCGCGTTCTCGTGGACTTCCTCGATTTGTTCGCTTCACGCCATTTGGGTTTGCTCACCGTCCTGGAAATGTTCGCGCTCTCCTTGGGATGGATCCTGGCCCTCACCATTCCCATGGCGGTCTTGGTCGCGGTCGTGATGACGTTCGGGCGCATGTCGCAGGACTTCGAGCTCGATGCGCTGCAGGCCACCGGAATCTCCTTCTTGCGAACGATCTCGCCGGTTGCTTTGATCGCCGCAGCTCTATCGGCTCTCTTGTTCGTCTACAACAACGCCGTGCTTCCCGAAGCGAATCACCGCTTGAAGACCCTCACCACCGACATCCATCGCACCCGTCCGACGATCGCGATTCGCGAAGGCGTCTTCATGGATGACTTCGAAGGCTACCGGCTCTTGGTTCGCAAAGTCGACGACGTCAAGAACGAGCTTCACGACGTGACCGTGTACGTGTTGGATCCGCGCCAGCCGGTTCGCACGATCCACGCTCCCCGGGGAGAGCTTCTGTTCACCGATCAAGGGAATCGACTCAACATTCGTTTGTACGACGGGGAGATTCACGAAGTCGACAAAGATGATCCCGGGAGCTACTACCTCCTGCACTTCAATGTTCACGACCTCAACTTCGGCGATTTGGGCACAAAGCTGGAGAGACGGGAAGAGGGATCGAGCCGCGGAGACCGAGAGCTTTCGGTGAAGTCGATGCGGGCGCGATCCGATTCCTTGCGCGCGGAGATGGCCCAGGATGCGGACAGCCTTTGGGCAGCCTCGAGCCACGGTCTTTCCGAGCTTCGCGAGCAGATACAGATGCAGCTTCAGCCCCCGGACGGGCACATTCCCCGCCCCGCGGAACTGATGACCCGCGCGCGCATCTTCCTTCGCAAGATGCAGGGCGTGGAGCGGCAGCTCGATCGCAAGGATCGCGACGTTCACAAGTACGAGGTGGAGATCCAAAAGAAGTACGCCTTCCCGTTCGCCTGCATCGTGTTCGTGTTTCTGGGCGCGCCCTTGGGTGCGTGGGCGCGGCGCGGCGGAGCCGGCGTAGGCGCAGGACTCTCCTTCCTCTTCTTCCTCTTGTACTACACAGCCACCTTGGGCGGAGAAAAGCTCGGCGATCGCGGAATCATTCCCCCGGCGGTGGGCATGTGGGGGATCAATGTAATCCTCGGCGCCGTGGGGCTCGTCTTCGTATTGCGCAAAGACGGAAGACATCCCTTTCGCAGGAAGAGACGCGCCGCGTGAAGACGCTCGACCGTTATCTCTTGCGTTCGTTCGCCGGTCCCATGTCGGCGTCGACCGGTGCGTTTCTCACCGTCGCCGTCGTCGTCGATATGTTCGAGCGGCTGGATACATTCCTCGACAATCACGTGGCCGCCGGGCTCATCACCAAGTACTACCTCGCCAAGCTGCAGTTTCTCTTCGTGCTGGTTCTTCCCGTCGCCACCTTGATCGGCGTTCTCTTTTCCCTGGGAGGAATGGCTCGGCGCTCCGAGCTCATCGCCATCACGGCAAGCGGGATCAGCCTCTATCGCATTCTGGCGCCGCTTCTCATCGCCGGTCTCGGCGTCAGCCTCATTGCGAGCGTCTTCACGGTGGAAATCGTGCCGCGCGGCAATGAAGTCTCCAGCGACATCTTGGATCACGAGATCAAGGGCCGGCCCCGGCTGGAGCACGATCTGCGCAGCGATCTCAATTATCTCGGCATGGGCGGGCGTTACTTTCTCATGAGAACGTTCGACGGCAAGAAGAACATGATGAAGGACGTCGTCGTCCAAGCCTTCGCCGGCGGAACACTCGTGCAGCGCATCGATGCGAAGAGCGCGCAGTGGGAAAACGGCATATGGGTGTTTCACGACGGCTACCTGCGCAAGTTCCTCCCCAACGGACGCGTGGAAGCGCAGCCCTTCACCGAGCGGGCCTTCCCCGACATCAAAGAACAGCCGCACGATTTCCTGCGCCCCATCAAGGAGCCGGTCGAGATGACTTTGGGCGAGCTCATCGAGCACACGAAACGCTCCAAGCTTTCCGGCGCCGACGTTACCCGCCTTCTCGTCGAGAAGCATCGCCGCTTTTCGTTCCCCTTCGCGAACTTCCTCGTCGTTCTCTTGGGCGCACCCATGACTGGAGCCATTCGCCGCTCCGGCCACGCCGTCGGCTTCGCGTTGGCGCTCTTCGTGGGATTCGTGTACTACGTGCTGTTGGAGATCGGCAGCACCCTCGGACTCAATGGCACTCTCCCCGCCTCCGTCGCCGCCTGGCTCCCCAACTTCGTCTTCCTCTTAGCAGGCCTCTATGGTCTCTACAAAACGAGGAAGTGACGGAGGACGGGAAAGGTTGTTGCGGGCGCGGTGAGTGCAATTTGCCAGGGGTGGTCGTCGGTAGGCCTCTTGGCTCGCGATGCGTTCCTCGGCGCGGCAGCGGCTCGCCTTGTGCTCAGCTTCCCGGCGTCTCTCGTCTCCACTGCAGGTCCTCGCGCGCATCCATTACCGGCGCGCTGCGGTACACAGTTCGACTCGAGACACCGGGAATCTGAGCGGCGACCGCTGCTGCGCCTCCGGTACGCCAGCTC
>Ga0111538_10012306_pt1 | contig 11315 bp, 10 predicted proteins | sample SoiMethybrSBSTD1_FD_79669 | JGI IMG/M metagenome (GOLD analysis project Ga0111538, IMG submission 79669) | Bulk soil microbial communities from a Populus tree surrounding site in Tennessee, USA - Soil MetaG P. TD hybrid SBSTD1 (version 2)... | ecosystem: Environmental > Terrestrial > Soil >... | reverse complement strand
TACGGCGGCAAGCTCGTCGAGGCCGACAACAAGACGGTCGCGCTCCATTCGAAGGGCACGATCGCCGCCGTCCAGCTCATCGCGGACATGTACAGCAAGCACAAGATCATCCCGAAGGGCGCGATCGCCTGGGACAATACCGGCAACAACAAGGCCTACCAGTCGCGTCAGGTGATCTTCGTCCTCAATCCCACCAGCATCTACGCCCATCTGGCGGAGTCCGACAAGGAGCTCTACAACGTCACGGGACTCCTGCCGCTGCCGGCGGGGCCGGCCGGCGCAATCGAGGAGCTCACGACGGCGGAGTGGCTCCTCTTCAACAAGAATCCCTATCCCGAGGTCGCCAAGGGGCTCGCCGAGTACTGGATGGCCCCGGAGAACTTGCGGGTCATGATCGAGGAAGGCGACGGCCGCTGGGGACCGCCCTTCAAGAACATGTACGACTCCAAGTTCTGGAAGCGGCCGGTGTTCCAGCACTGGCGCGGCATGCTTGAGCGCGGCCGGCAGTTCCCGGCCCCGGGGGTCATGAATCCCGCCGCCGGTGAAGTGCTCGCCACCTACGTCATCGGCCGCATGATGCACCGGGTGCTGGTCGAGAGCTGGAACGTCGAGAAGGCGGTCGTCGAGGCGCACAAGAAGGCGCAGGACATCTACAACCGGTATCAGGGGGCGTAGCAGGCCATCGGCGGCGCGGAGGGATCGCGATGATGACGATGACGATCGAGCCGGTGTCCGCGTTCAGCAGCCTGGACGTGCTCGTCGCGATGGACGAGGGGCTGTTCCGGGCGGAGGGACTCGATCTGCGGATGGCGTCGCGCGAGTCCCGAGACATCCGCTCCACAACCGAGGGAACCCTCACGAGCCCGGTGACGAATCAGGGACGGCTTCAGGAGCGCGGTGAAGCCACGATGTTCCAGGGGTGAGAGTGCGGCAATAACCGCCGGGTGGCGGAAAGCCGGGTCGGTGCGCTCCAGATCGGGCGGCGGTCCATGATCGTCTGCGCCGCCCTCGTCGTTCCTCCCGATTCCGACGTCTACGTGCCGCAAGAGCTGGCCGGGCGGATGGTCGGGCTCGACTACGGCAACGGCACCGCGTACGCCGGGCTACAGATGCTGGAAGGTGCCGTGCGGCGTGACGAGGTGACGACCTGCGCGGCCGTCATCCACCCCGGCGAGCGCTACGCGGCGATGATGCGCGGCGCCTTCGAGGCGACGGTGCTGCAGGAGCCGTGGATCACGGTGGCCGAGAAGGCCGGATGCCGTCTGGTGTCGACCACGTTCTTCCACGGGACCTGGGTCGCCGGGCCCGACCTCGATCCCGAGCTCTATGCGGCGTTCCTTCGCGGCGTCACGCAGGCGGTCCGCCGCATCAATGCCGACAAGCGGCGCTACGTGTCGTATTTCAAGGAAGGCTGGGCCGCCGGCGACCCCGAGGTCCAGGCGCTGACGGCCGACGACTTTCACCTGGGACGGATCCAGCTCCGCGAGCCCACGCCGATTCCGGAGGACGAGGCGCGCTGGGCCTGGGACTGGATGGCGAGCTGGGGCGTGCTCGAGGGCACGTTCGACGTCACCACGCAGATCAATCGCAAGGTCGAGCAGGAGGCGCACGAGCTGGCGTTCGGCCCCCCTCGCTAATCGCGCGAGAGGCTCGCTGACATTAGCTATAGGCGCGCCTCGGCCGGCGGGGGCCCAAGCCCCGCGACGGCCTGCGGCGCGCACATCCACCTCGAGTGGCGCGGCCCGCTCTCGGAGAGACCTACATGACCACTCGGAGAATGCTCAAGACCGGCGTGTGCGCCGCCCTGGCGATCGCCGCCGCCGCGATGCTGTCGCTGCCCACCTCAGAGGCGCAGAACGCGCCGCGCTACGAAGCCGACGTGAGCTGGCCGAAGCCCTTGCCCGAGCGCTGGGTGCTGGGCGGGCTCGGCGGCATCTGCGTGGACGCGAAGGACCACGTGCTGATCCTGAACCGGCAGGACGTCATCGAGGGCGACCTGAACGGCGGTACGCTGGCGCCGCCGATGATCGAGTTCGATCCTGCCGGCAACGTGGTGCATTCCTGGGGCGATCCCAAGCTCATCGACCCGCGCCTACATTCATGCCACTTCGAGAAGAACGGCGACGTGTGGATCGCCAGTGCTCCCTCCGGCATGGTGCAGAAGTACACCCACGACGGCAGCAAGCTCCTCTTGCAGATCGGCGTGAAGGGCAAGCTCGATTCCTCTGACGGCACCGCCAAGGGCAAGCCGCTGAACTCCCCGGCGGCGACCTTCTTGATGCCGTCCAGCATCTTCGTCGATCGGACCAACGGCGACGTCTACGTCTCGGACGGCGAGGGCTCGGGCAGCAACCGCCGCGTGGTCGTGCTGGACCGGACCGGCAAGTTCCTCCGCCACTGGATCATCGACGACATGGAGAACGTGCACTGCATGACCATCGCCAACGACGGGATGGTCTACGTCTGTAACCGCATGGGCTCGGAGGTCCGGATCTACGACAAGACGGGCAAGCTGCAGCGGTCGATTGCCGTGCCGTGGAAGCCGGTCACTCTGCCGCCGGACGGCGTGGTGAAGCAGAGCGGCGGCTCGGCGGTCGCGATCGACTTCTCGCCAGATCCGGCCCAGCGACTCATGTTCGTCATCAACCAGAACAATTCGCAGATCGAGATCATCGAGCGCGCGACGGGCAAGAACCTCGGTAGCTTCGGCCGTCCCGGCAGCTTCCCCGGGCAGTTCAACCAGGTGCACGGCATCGCGGTGGACTCGAAGGGCAACGTCTACCTCGACGAGAACCGTGGCCGGCGCGTCCACAAGTTCGTGCCGGTCGCCCCGTAGCTAGTTTCCGAAAAGCCGGCGCGCCAGCTCCGGCCCGTTCTCCCACATCACGAGAGTCACGCCCATGAGGCTCTCGCCCGCGATCCAGCCGGAGGCGACGGGGAAGATGAGCTCTTCCGCTCGCTCGGGATACTTCTTCGTCACCCACCAGCCCAGCAGGCCGCCCAGGAAAAAGAGGAGCCCGTAGTACCAATGAAAGGTCCACGCGAGACCGACACCTGACGGCGACGGAACGAGGTGCCGGTGGCTCGGCAGGATGCGCGGCAGCACGGTCAGCACGATGCCGACGGCGGCGCCGCCCACGATGCACCAGGTCTTCACCGGGCCAAGCGAATAGATGCCCTCGGAGAGCGCCAGCGCCACGGCGCGCCACGTCTGTGCCGCGGGCGCTGGAAACTGATCGGTGCCCAGCACGCTCGCGTCCGGCACCAGGAGCCGGAACGACAGCACGGTGACGACGGTGCCGACGAAGATGCCGGCGAGCTGCGCGAGGAACTGCTTGCGCGGATGCGCGCCGAGCAGGTAGCCGCTCTTGAGGTCGGTCAGGAGATCAGCGCTGCTGCTGGCCGCGGCCGCGGTCACGTTGGCGCTCATGAGATTGACGCTCGTGTTGCCCGGCCGCAAAGCCCCGAACGTGAGCTGGGTGATCTTGCCCATCGCGCCCACCGGCGTGGTGTCGGTCTCACCGGTGACGCGGCACGCGACGAGCGCCAGGGCGAACGACAGCACGACCGCCACCGCCGTCTCCCAGTACGGCATGCCGAGCGTTCGGTGGCCGAGCCAGGCGAGGCCGGCGAATCCGACGATCTGGCCAGCCACGAACCACGACGCCGGGGCTTCGATGGCGGCGACGGGATCGTTCGCGCCGCGGCCGCCGAACATGGCGCCGAGGTCGGTGAACGCCCTCAGCGCGGTCCGCCACTGCATCGCGAACGAGAGCAGGCTGGAGCTCACCATGCAGGCGACGCCGGCCCAGAGCGTCCACTGCACGATGGCGGCGTAGCCGGCGCCTTCGACGACGCCCCGGTGCTGCAGGAGGGGCGCGAAGATCATCCAAGCGGTCACGCTGCCCAGCAGCATGCTCCAGGACACGTGGAGCCCTGTGATGGCGCCCGCGGCGATGAACATGGGCTCCCACGAGAGCATCACCGTGCGCCCCATCCACGCCGGCCCGAACACCCGCTGGTTGAGGGCGCCGATCCACGTCCCGATCATCCACGGGGCGAGCTTCGCGCTCACCAGCACGAGGCCGTCGGCCCAGAGCTTGGCGGCGGCGGCGATCAGCCCCGCCCAGCCCAGCGCCCGCGCCGAGCGCATGCCCTTGTCGCCCACGGAATGGAGCGCGCGCAGCGTCTCCGCCGCCGCAATGCCGCTCGGGAAGCGGAGCTGTTCGACGTTGATCATCTGGCGCTTCATCGGAATCGCCATGGTGACCCCGAGCACCGCCAGGAAGAAGACCCACGCGAGCAGCGTGGGCAGAGGCAGGGTGCCGCCGGTGATCAGCATGTACGCCGCGAACGCTGAGATGAGCGTGCCCCCGGTCGACGAGCCTGCCGAGCTTGCCGTCGACTGCATACAGTTGTTCTCGAGGATGGTCATGGGCGTGCGGGCGATCCCCGCCCGGTGCAGGGCGGTCCAGATGGCGTAGGAGAGGATGCACGCCGTGATCGCGACGCCGAAGCCCCAGCCCGCCTTGAGGCCGATGTAGAGGTTGGTGAGCGAGAGCACGCCGCCGAGCGCCGAGCCCATCAGCACCGCGCGCCAGGTGAGCTGCGCCATCCGGTCGCCGCGCCCGGTGTAGATCTGGTCGTACCACTGACGCTCGATCTCTTCGGGCGTGCCGCGGAAGCCGCGGATCGGCAGCGACTGCTGATCGTGGACGGCTTCCGCGGCGGTGCTCGGTGCGCTCACGGCCCACATCCTGTCACGGCCGTTCGCTCACGGAAAGCTTGCTGCGCGTGGAAAGCTTGCCGCGCGCACCGCGCGGCGGCGCTGGAAGCGGAGCGAGCTATTGCTTCGACGGCGCGGGCGCCGCGGCGGGGTCGCCGGGCCGGCGCTTGGGCGGCGGGCCGCCCCACGTCCACGCGACGCCGAAGCCCAGCCACCCATTGATCTCGGCCTGGCCGGTGCCGGACGAGCCGACCGGCGGATTCGGCGACGTCCAGCCCGAGAGTCCGATGCGCCCGGTGCTCTCCTGGGTCTCGACCTGGAGCACGAATGGCTCGATGAACGCCGGATCGTACGGGACGCTCGGCGGGATGCCCAGATAGTAGAGGTCATCACTCGGGCGCTTCTCGTAGAGCAGCCCGGGCGTGACGACGCGCGGCTCCGGTGTCGGCTCGGGCGTCGTGATCTTCACGCCCTGCGCCCGCGCGACGCTCGGAGGCGACGCAGCCGTCAATCCCAGCACGGCCAGCAGCGTGATCGTCAGCAATCCATAGGCGCGCCTCGGCCGGCGGGGCCCCAGCCCCGCGACGGCCTGCAGCGCGCACATCCGCAGGGCACGAGTGTTCATGGCCTCAGTCGAGGTGCATCGGATGTACCAGCTGACCGTCGGATGTCGACGTCAACAGACAGGCGAACTTACGACGCGCTCGCCTCGACGGCACCGGGGCAGGAATGCCCCGGTGCGGCGCCGAATGATGGCGTTTTTTCCCTGTCTCGGGAATTTTTCCATCCCCGGCGCCGCACGTTCTCTCAGTTGAAATTTGCGGCGAACCGTTTGTCGCCGCTTATCGCGGCTGCGCGGAGGCCGCGGCCGGCGTCGGCTGACCCGACTTCACGACCGACGGATACTTCGCGCAGGCCGAAAGCCCCACGACCGACGCGATCAGCGCGAGAGCGAGCATCGTCTTCTTCATGATGTGTCCTCCTCTGCAACAATTTTCGGATCTTCGTTGCCCTCTGAAACTGCACGAGGGGTGCCAGCGGGAGGGCACGAAACAACGAGAGGTTACGAGTCAGGCGCGCGCCGGCGGCCTTTCGGTGGGGTGTCCTTCTGGCCCGGGGGTGACGAGCGTTGTCAGCGTGCGTTCAGCGGCGTACCGAGGCGATCCAGTCCCGCCACGTGCCGCCCATCGCCTCGAACAGCAAGATCGTGTCGAGGTAGCGCTGCCCCTTCGCGTGCGCGTAGCCGAGGAGCGCCTGCCCGTACAGTCGCTGCGCGTCGAGCACTTGCAAGAGACTTCCGCGCCCCGCGGCGTACGCGTCCTGCGCGAGCTTCAGCGACGCCTCCGACGTCGTCACGGCGGTGTTCTCGGCGCCCAAGAGCTCCGCGTCGTGCTGCAATGCTTGCAGCACGTCGGCGACCTGGCCGAACGCCAGGAGCACCGTTTGCCGGTATGCGCCGAGCTGCGCCGCGTACGCGTCGATCGCGGCGCGCCGCTGCGCCAGGAGCGTGCCGCCGTGGAAGAGCGGCGCGGTGAGCCCGGCCGCCAGATTCGAGGCGATGATCGGTCCGCTGAAGCTGCCGCTGGTCGCGACCGTCTCGAGGGCCACGGACGCCGACAGCGTGATGGTCGGATAGAGCTGCGCGGTCGCCACCCCGATGGCGGCGCTCGCCGCGTGCAGCTGCGCTTCGGCGGCGAGGATATCAGGACGGCCGTGCACCAGCTCGGAGGGCACGGCCACCGGAAGGTCCGTCGGCAGCGTCAGCGTGTCGAGCACGAAGTGGGCGGCGCCCACTCGCCGGGCGGCTTGCCGATGAGCACCGTCAGCGCGTGGCGCGCCACACTGAGCTGCTGACGAAGCGGAGGCAGAAGCGTGCGGTCGCCGGCGAGCTGGCTCTCGGCGCTCAGCACGTCGGTCCGCGCGACGCTGCCCGCCGCGTAGGCGATGCGCACCAGCTCGAGGTTGTGCTCGTCGGCGGCCACGACGTCCTCGGCCGCCCTGATCTGGGCCAGCGTCGAGGCGATCGTGACGGCCTGCGTGGCGACCGAGGCGGTGAGCGTCAGGTAGGCGCCCGCGAGCTGGTGCAGCTGGTTCTCCGCCAGGGCACCTTGCTGCTCGACGAAACGCCGGTCTCGCCCGAACACGTCGGGCGTGTAGGAAAACAGCGGGCCGAAGCTGAAGATCTTGGTGGTCAGACTCGAGGGATTCCTTCCGTAGGTACGAGTGCCCTGGCGGCTGGCCGACGCCGATCCGTCGATCTGCGGATAGTAAGCGCCGCGCGCCGCGTTCACGACCTCGTCAGCCTGAGCGAGCGCGGCCCGCGCGCTCTCGAGGGTCGGGCTCGCGGCGATCGCCTGCGCGATCGCGTCATCGAGGTCCGGCGACTGCAGGAGCGCCCACCAGTCGCGTGTGATCGCGGCGACCAGACGCTGCGTAGCATCGACGCCGCCGGGCGCCGGCAGCTCGATCGGCACCGTGTCGTAGCGGTCGACCGCGGGGGCGTCCGGACGCATGAAGTTGGGACCGACGGCGCAGCCGGCCGTCAGCGCGGCGATCAGGCACGCGAGCAGTCCACGCAGCGGGCGGCACACGCGGCTACTCGTAGCGGAGCGCCTCGATCGGATCGAGGTGGGCCGCCTTCCGCGCCGGGTAGTAGCCGAAGAAGATGCCCACGGCTGCCGAGAACCAGATCCCGCCGAGGATCGCCGCCGGCGACAGGAGCGTCGGCCACTCGGCGACGCGCGAGATGATCTGCGAGATCGCCACGCCGACCAGAATGCCGGCCGCGCCGCCGGCCGCGCTCAGCAGCACCGCCTCGGCCAGGAACTGCAGGAGTACGTGCACGCGCCGGGCCCCGATCGCCATGCGGATCCCGATCTCACGCGTGCGCTCGGTGACCGACACCAGCAGGATGTTCATGATGCCGATGCCGCCGACCAGGAGCGAGATCGAGGCGACGGCGGCTAGCAGCAGGGCCATGATGCGGCTCGACCCCTCGCGCGCCTGGGCGATCTGGCTCAAGTTGCGCACGTCGAAGTCGTTGACGCCGCCGGGCTGGATCCGGTGGCGGTCGTGCAGGAGATCGCTGACCTGCTCGACCGCCGCAGGCACGAACGCGGCGCCCCGCGCCTGGACGTAGATCGCGTTGACCTTGCCGGTGAGCCTGGGCTGCATGCCGAACGGGTTGACCGGTGGCGGGAACAGGGGGTTGTTACCGCTCTGCTGCTGGCTCGGCGCCGCGACGCCCAGCACTTTGCCCTCGGCGGTGGCGAACGGGATCATCACCAAGTCGTCCTGGTCCTGGCCCCAGCCGCTCTGTCCCTTGGCGGCCAGCACGCCGACGACGCGCAGTGGAAAGCCCTTCACGAGAATTGTCGCGCCCAGCGGATCCTCGTGGGCGCCGAAGAGCTGCTGCGCGACGGTGTGGCCGATGAGAACGGCGAGCGCCGCGGTCTGCTCGTCGGCGTCGGTCAGGGCGCGCCCCTCGGCGATGGTCCAGTGTGTGATGGGCACGTACTCGGGGGTGACGCCCTGCACGTTGGTCGTCCAGTTCTGGCTCTCGTACTCGACCTGCCCGAGCTGGCGCACCATGTAGCTCACGCGCTCCACCGCGGGCGCCTCGCGGGGAATCGACCGCGTCGTCGACGGTGAGGGTCGACGCGCTGCCGTGGCCGCCGCGCACGCCGCTCGACGTCGTCGCGCCCGGCAGGACCACTAACAGATTCGTGCCGAGGTTCTCGATCTCCTTCTCGACGGCGGCATTGGCGCCCTGACCGACCGCCACCATGGCGATCAGCGCGGCGACGCCGATGAACACGCCGAGCGTGGTGAGCACCGAGCGCAGCTTGTTGCGCGAGATCGCCTGCGCGGCGGCCGCTAGGATCATGAGGGCGAAGGACCACGAGGCGACCATGCGTAGACGCGCCTCGGCCGGCGGGGCCCCGGCCCCGCGACGGCCTAGAGCGCGCACATCGCGCGCGGAGCCGCGGTGCTCGGCGCGGGCTGGCGCGCGGACGCCTGAGCCGACCGCCCCCGCGGGCGCCGGGCCGGGCGCCTCGTGCGCGACCGGCTCGTCCCCGACGATGAGCCCGTCGCGCATCGTCACGATGCGGTCGGTGTGGGCCGCGATGCTCGGGTCGTGCGTGACGACGATGATCGTGACGCCCTGCTCGCGGTTCAGCGCGCGCAGCACGTCCATGATCTCGTTCGACGTGCGCGAATCGAGATTGCCGGTGGGCTCGTCGGCCAGGATCATGCCCGGCCCGTTGATGAGCGCGCGGGCGATCGCGACCCGCTGCTGCTGGCCGCCCGAGAGCTGGCTCGGCGTGTTGCGCTCGCGCTCGGCGAGCCCCAGTGTGCCGAGCGCCTGCCGCGCGCGGGCCCGCCGCTCGGAGCGCCGCGCCGGGCCGCCGTCGGCGTAGAACAGCGGCAGCGCGACGTTCTCGAGGGCGCTGGTGCGCGCCAGGAGATTGAAGCTCTGGAAGACGAAGCCGATCCGCTCGCTGCGGATCCGCGCCAGCTCGGGCTCGGTCAGCTCGGCCACGTCGACGTCCTCGAACAGGTAGCGCCCGCTCGACGGCCGGTCGAGACAGCCGAGCAGATTCATCAGCGTCGACTTGCCCGAGCCGGACGCGCCCATGATCGCGACGAATTCTCCGGACGCGATGGTGAGGTCGACTCCGGCGAGCGCCCGCACCTCGACGTCGCCCAGGTGATAGACGCGGGTGATGCCGTGGAGCGCGATGACGCTCGAGGCCATGGACCCTACCGGCCGCCGGGCCGGAAAAAGCGCGGGGCCTGCTGCCGCGCGCTGCCGCTCGACTCCGCGCTCGGCTCGGCGACGATCACGCGGTCGCCCTCTCGCACCTCGCCGCTGACGACTTCAGCCGACGTGCCGTCGTCGAGCCCGACGCGAACGGGCACCGCCGCGGGCTTGCCGTCTCGCAGCATCCACACACGCCCGGGGTGGTCGGCGCCGCCCGCCGTTTTCGCGGCCCGTCCGCCGCCCGCGCCCCGGCTCACCCGCGCGCCCTCGGGCAGGAAGCGCAGCGCCTGCTCGGGCACCATCAGCACGTCGTCGTGCTCGGCCTTGATGATGCGCGTGGTCGCGGTCATGCCCGGCTTGAGCGCGTTGTCGGTGTTGCTCACCGCCACGACCACGTCGTAGGTGACCACGTTCTGGACGGTGACGGGCGCCTGTCGGACCTGGCGCACGGCGCCCTCGAACTGGCGGCCCGGGAAGGCCTGCACGGTGAAGGTGGCCCGGTCGCCGACCTTGACGCCGCCGATGTCCGACTCGCTCACGTTGGTGTCGACCTGCATCTTCGTCAGGTCGGTGGCGATCAGGAACAGGATGGGCGTCTGGAAGCTGGCGGCGACGGTCTGGCCCACCTCGATGTTGCGCGAGACGACGATGCCGTTCACGGGCGAGATGATCCTGGAGTAGCCCAGGTTGACCTGGGCCGCGCGCAGCTCGGCCTCGCGCTCCTGGATCGACGACTGGTCGTACGCGATCTGCGCCGCGGCCTGCTCGTACGCGCTCTTCTCGCTGTCGAGCGTGGCCTGCGACACGATGCCCCGCGCCAGGAGGCCCACGTCGCGCTCGTAGGTGGTCTTGGCGTACGCGAGGCTCGCCTGGTCCTTGAGGAGCTGCGCCTTCGCCACCGCCAGATTGGCCGTCGCCTGGTCGGCCACCATCTGGAACGGTCGGGGATCGATCTGAGCGCAAAGCTGACCGACCTTCACGGTCGTGTTGTAGTCGCAGTACCAGCGCACGATGGGGCCGGACACGTAGGTTCCGACCTCGACCACGGTCACGGGATTCACCGTGCCCGTCGCGGTCAGCGCGACCGCGACGCTGCCGCGGTTGACCGGCGCCGTGACGAACTGCGGCGCCACCGGCCCGCGCGTGGTCCAGTGGTACGCGGCGCCTGCGGCGACGGCGGCGAGGCCGCCGAGCGCCGCCCAGCGCCACCACCGGCGTCCCCGCAACCGTCGCCGGCTCGGAGGAGCCGCCGGGACGCGCGGGCCCCCGTCGGTCGACGACGGAGCTACGCCGTCGGCCACCCAGGCGCCGGTCGCCGCGCCGTGCAGGTCCACGGCCCGATCACGGCGTGTCGGAGCCGCCGAGCACCGTCCTCATCTCGTCGCGAAGCTGGTTGAGGCGCTGGCGGTTCTGGGCCGCCTTCGCGAGCTGCTCGGGCTTCAGGATCCCGCGGATCTCCATGACGACCTGCGTCCATTCCTGGGCCAGGTTGCTGCGGGCCTGGTTGACCTGCTGGGTGAGCGGCGCCAGGTCCGCGCCGGTCACTGGGGTCGCCGCGACGAGCTTGTCGCCCAGCTGGGTCTCGGCCGTCCGGAGCTGCTCGCGCAGCGCCCGGAGCTGCGTCCGGTGATTGCCGATGATCTGCCGGACCTGCGCCTGCTGGGTCTCGTTCAGCCCCGCGCTGTGGATGAGCAGCGGCAGCGTGTCGAAGCCGTCGCGGCCCATGCCCCCGCGCCACGGGCCCTGAGCGAACGCGCTCGCGGCTGTGAGGCTCAGCGTGATCGCCAAGACAATCGAAACCAATCCCCGCCTGCTCATAAGCGT
>Ga0111538_10012305_pt1 | contig 11315 bp, 10 predicted proteins | sample SoiMethybrSBSTD1_FD_79669 | JGI IMG/M metagenome (GOLD analysis project Ga0111538, IMG submission 79669) | Bulk soil microbial communities from a Populus tree surrounding site in Tennessee, USA - Soil MetaG P. TD hybrid SBSTD1 (version 2)... | ecosystem: Environmental > Terrestrial > Soil >... | reverse complement strand
TGGGTTCGAGAGGCGCAGTCAATAACGCTTCCTCGCGCATTGGCTGCGGTGCAAGCCGGGGATAAACACACGAGGAACCCAGCAACAATAATTTTTCAACTCCGGTCCGCCATGCGGCTTCAACAATGTTTATTTCGATCGCAAGATTGTCGTAGAGAAATTCAGCCGGACGCGTCGCATTCGCAACGATCCCACCAACCGTTGCGGCGGCGATCACGATCGCGTTCGGACGGGCGTCAGCAATCCAACGCTCAACGTCGTCCTGCCGGCGCAAATCGACATCTTGGCGCGTGACGGAAAGTACTTCGCAACGCTCGGCAGCAAGTCGTCGCACCATCGCACTGCCGACCATGCCGCGGTGGCCGGCAATCCAAACCCGCTTACCTGCAAGATCATAAATTGGCTTGGATCCCGTCATTTCGTGCCGGCAAGCTCTTTCAAATCACTCTGCACCATTTCGACTATCAGATCCTTGAAACCGACACGGTGACGCCAGCCCAGTTTGGCTCTGGCTTTGGACGCATCGCCAACGAGTGCATCAACTTCGGTCGGCCGGAAATATTGCGGGTCAACCTCAACCAGGACATCGCCGCTTTTTTTGTCGACGCCGACTTCATCGAGCCCCTTGCCACGCCAGACAATCGTGCGACCGATCACCGAAAATGCTTCCTCAATAAACTCGCGAACGCTGTGCGCTTCGCCGGTGGCAAATACGTAATCGTCGGGTTGCGGCTGTTGCAGCATCAGCCACATGCCTTCGACATAGTCACGCGCATGTCCCCAGTCACGCGTCGCGTCAAGGTTGCCAACAAAGACTTTGGATTGACGACCATGATAGATCGCCGCCACGGCTCGGGTCACCTTACGAGTGACGAAAGTCTCACCACGAATCGGGCTTTCATGGTTGAAGAGAATGCCGTTCGACGCATGGATACCGTATGCGTCGCGATAATTGACCGCGATCCAATAGGCATAAAGTTTCGCGGCGCCGTAAGGACTGCGCGGAGCGAACGGCGTGGACTCCCGTTGCGGTCGCTCAGCAGCGTTGCCGAACAGCTCGGACGTCGACGCCTGATAGAACCGCACCCGCTTCTCGATTCCCAGGATACGGATCGCTTCAAGCAACCGCAGGGTGCCGAGAGCGTCGGCGTTGGCGGTATACTCCGCAGTCTCGAAACTGACTTGAACGTGGCTTTGGGCCGCAAGGTTGTAGATTTCAGTCGGCTGCGTTTCCTGGACAAGACGAATGAGGTTCGTCGAGTCCGTCATGTCCCCATAATGCAGGAAAAAGCTCGTTTTGCTTGTATGGGGATCTGCGTACAGATGATCGACCCGTTCCGTATTGAACGAAGACGCCCTGCGCTTCATCCCGTGAACGGTGTAACCTTTGCCGAGTAGAAATTCTGCCAGGTATGCGCCGTCCTGACCCGTAACGCCGGTAATGAGCGCCACCTTGTCGGCCATAGGTTCTTGCTCCGAAGTTCTGCATTGAACATGCCAGGCACACGCTATTCAAGCTACCCGCTCATTCTCCAGAGCTTTCACGTTCTGGGTTGCGGCACCCATTGGGCACAAAGGGTTGCGCAGCAACCCGCCATTCTTGTATCGGATCGGTAGCCTGGAGGCATCTTTGACCGACGACACACGTATACGCGAAGTGACGGTGTCCGTCATTGTCCCGGTGTTCAATCGCGCGAACGTGCTGAGCCGCGCTCTGCGTTCTGCCTTGGCACAGACGTTCACCGATTTTGAAATCGTCATTGTCGACGATGGCTCGACGGAAGACATCCCAGCGGTCGTCGCCGAATTTGCCGATGCAAGAATTTCGATTGTCCGGCACGTGAACAACCTCGGCCCTGCGGCTGCGCGCAATTCCGGGATCCGCGCAGCACGCGGCACATACATCGCTTTCCTTGACAGCGACGACGAATGGCTCCCGGAAAAGCTGGAACACCAGATCGAGTATATGCGCGATCCCCAAACGCGCTGCGGCGTTTCGTGCACAGCCTATCTGCTTCGCAAGGAAGACGTCGCGAAGGACCGCGAGATCAATCTCGGCGGCCGCGACGTCGGCCGCGATCTCATCTGGGGTTGCTCACTGAGTCCGGGGAGCACACTGATAGCGACCAAAACGATATTTGAAGAGGTTGGTCCGTTTGACGAACGCCTCATGCGGCTTGAGGACTGGGATTGGCTGTTGCGATGCGCCAATTCTCACGAGATCTGTGTCCTTCCAATGTCGCTTTCCATCATCCACTCGTCATCATCCACTTCGAATCCTCACCACACCTTTGAAGCTTTGAACATTTTGGCCACGCGGCAAAATTTGTACGACGTTTGCGAAACCTATTTGGACGTCATGAAGTTTCGCTCGACAATGCTGCTGGAGAAATCAGCGGCTTATTATCGATTGAATTCGATTCATTGGGCAATCTGGTATGGCCTTCTCTGTTTTCTTGCCTGTCCATTTCGCGACAGGGCCTTTTACACGCGGATGCTCCACACCTTATTGATTAGAGGTGTTGCGTCGAGTTCAGAAAACGATCTCAAGGTTACATTCGTCGTACAGCGGCTTGAACTCGGAGGCACGGAAAAACACATTGCCAGGATCGTTCCGGCGCTGCGTTCTCGAGGAATGGACATCACGCTGTTCGCACTCGAACAAGGCGGCAATCTGGAGCAGCGTCTCAGAACCCGGGGCGTAACGATTGTGGGGCCTAAGGCCACCGAACCGAAGTTCTGGCGCAGGATTCAGAGCACTTTGTTGCTCAACAATTATCTCCGGAGACGCCGTCCCGACATCGTGCAGTTTTTTTTGCCCGAGCCGTACTTGATCGGATCAGTGGCGTCGTTGTTTACCGGCACCAAATTCCGGATCATGAGCCGCCGGTCGCTTGCCAATTACCAGGAGCGGCATCGAATTTTTGCTCTGTTTGAGAGATGGCTGCACCGCCACACCAATGTGCTGCTGGGAAACTCACGCGCAGTCGTCAGCCAACTGGCACAGGAATGCGCGAACTACGCCAAGATCGGTTTGATTTATAACGGTGTCGAGATTTCGGACGCCATCGACGACACGACGCGTGTGAGATCTCGAACCGCACTGGGATTGAGCCGAGAATGCTTCACGCTCGTGATGGTGGCGAACCTCGTCGAATACAAAGGGCACAGGGATCTGCTTAACGCGCTGGCCTTGGTGCGTGATCGGCTTCCGACCGGATGGAGGTTGATCGTTGTGGGGCGTGATGATGGCATCGGCCCGGCGCTGAAACGCCAGGCCGCAGAACTGGAGCTTACACATCACCTGATTTGGGTCGGAGAAGACCCCGACGTGGATAAATTCTTCGGTGCAGCCGATGTGGCGCTGTTGTGTTCACACGAAGAAGGCTTTTCAAACAGCTTGCTTGAGGCCATGCAGCTTGGGCTGCCCACCATTGCCACCGCGGTCGGCGGAAATATCGACGCCGTGGTGCCTCATCAGACCGGCCTGCTTGTTCCGCCCCGCGACCCGGCGGCGCTCGCTGCCGCAATCGTATATCTTGCCGAAAATCCGGAACTCCGCTCTCGCTTCGGCGCCGCCGGCCGGAGGCGCATCGAACAGTTCTTTTCGCTTGCGAGTTGCGTCGAGCGATATATTAACCTCTACAACGGTTTAGATAGGCTGAAAAATCACGCGGTGCAGAACATCATCGATGCTTCGGACGACCAACGAAGCGCGACCGCAACTTTACGCGATCCGGTGACGACGCAAGAGGAGTCGCTTGCTCGATCAAATCGTATCGCATAGCAACAAGCACAATCTGGCGATCATCTGGGGACGACGCGGCCACAGCGGGACAACGATAAATGACATCCGTTAATCCGAAGGTGGAATGATGGGGCGACTGCTGAATGTGGTGACGCCGCTGCACCGAATGACAAAGCGGGACTATCTGGGCCGCATGGTGGACGACAAAGTCCACTGCATGATGAAGGCCAAAGAATACGAGGCGGACTACTGGGATGGGGACCGGCGCTACGGATACGGCGGCTACCGCTATCTCGAGGGCCGCTGGAAGCCGGTCGCGCAAGCCCTGATCGAGCTTTATGGACTCAAGGGCAAATGCCGCATCCTGGATGTCGGCTGCGGCAAGGGCTTTCTGCTGCGAGAGTTCAAGCTGCTCCTGCCCGAGGCGGAACTCGTCGGCTTCGATGTTTCGCGGCACGGCCTCGCCGACGCGCACCCGGACGTGAAGGATGGCCTGTTTCGCTATCGCGCGCAGGACCGCTACCCATTTGGCGACAAGTCGTTCGATTGCGTGGTTTCGCTTGGCACGCTTCACAATCTCAAAATCTTCGAGCTACAGAGCGCGCTGCAAGAGATTGAGCGTGTCGGGAAGAACAAGTACATCATGGTGGAAAGCTACCGAAACGAAAAGGAACAGTTCGGTATGCAATGCTGGGCACTGACCGCCGAGGCATTCCACGACACTGCCTCGTGGATCTGGCTCTACGGTCACTTCGGCTACACCGGAGATTACGAGTTCATCTATTTCGAGTGATGGAAAGTTCAATGCAGATCAATAAAGCCAAGGCTGCCATCCTCGCTGAATCGCGCAAGCCTCTGATCATCGATCAAATCGACCTGCCGGATCGGCTGGATGTCGGGCAAGTACTGGTCAAGATTTTCTACACAACGATCTGCGGCGCGCAGATCAACGAGATCGACGCCGTCAAAGGCCCAGACAAGTTTCTGCCGCATCTCCTGGGTCATGAAGCCTCGGGACGCGTGATCGAAACCGGACCGGGCGTGACCAACGTCAAAGCGGGCGACAACGTGGTGCTGCATTGGCGCCCGAGCCTTGGCATTCAAAGCCCCACCCCGGCATATCAATGGCGCGGCAAGAAGCTGAACGCAGGCTGGGTGACCACCTTCAACGACCATGCCGTCATCTCCGAGAACCGCCTCACGGTGATCCCCGCCGACTTCGATTTCAAAATCGCGCCGCTGTTCGGTTGTGCCGTGACCACGGCGGTCGGCGTCGTCAACAACGATGCCAAGGTCAAGATCGGCGAATCGGTCGTGGTGTTCGGCGTCGGCGGCGTCGGCCTCAATATCGTGCAGTTCAACGCGCTGGTCGGAGCCAACCCGATTATCGCGGTCGATTTGGTCGAATCGAAGCTTGATATGGCGAAAGCCCGCGGCGCGACGCATTGCCTGAACGCCGGCAACATCACCGATATGGCTGGTGAAATCCGCAAGATTGTCGGCATCAAAGGCCCCGACAAGGTCATCGAGACCACCGGCGTCAAGTCAGTCATCGAGATGGCATACGATCTCACGCACGCCGATGGCACCTGTGTTTTGGTCGGCGTGCCGAACGAAAAAGTGTCGATCTACACCTTGCCGATCCACTTCAACAAAGTGCTCACCGGTTCGCATGGCGGGGACTGCCGTCCTCATATCGACATTCCGAGAATTATCGGGCTGATCAGAGCCGGCCGTATTTCGTTCGACGGCCTCATCACCCATGAATTTCCGCTGGACGACATAAACTCCGCGTTCGATGTGGTGCGCAGCGGCACGGCTGGTCGCGTCTTGTTGCAAGTCGCGCAGCCCTGAAGTGGATGCCTGATACCCGAGCCGTTGGCGAAGTTCGCGACCAGATGCGTCGCCTGATCCTCCTGCTTGTCGCGTGGCTCACCTTCGACCTGTCGGCCGCAACTGCGGCCGAGGATGCGGTGTCGCTGGCGACCGCTCTGAGAGCGACCTCAACGACACCCAATGTCATCAGCACAGGCGCAAAAACGTTTACGACTCAACCCGGCAAAGCCTTTGCGCCCGGCACCTACGTCCTTGTAATTTCCGACGGTGCCGCGCAGCCGGCCAACCACATGTTCGGCCAGGTTCAACGCTACGAAGGCGACCAGTTGACCATCGTCGCGACGACGCTGAGCGGACGCGGCAGCCATGCCGACTGGACCATCCAAATTTCGGGGCCGCCCGGACTGATGGCGCGGCCGCCCGGACTGCCGTTTGAATGGTCCATCGACAAGACCGCTACCGATCCCGGACCTGGCCGCGTCAAGGTCAACAACGCGCCGTCCCGCGCCGACCGGCTCTACGTATCTCACCTCGACACCAACGGTGCCTTCGTCGGCGGCGTGTTCGGCCGGTGGGATGCTTCATCGTCTCATGTTCGGGGCTACCTCACGATCTATATTCCGTTCGCACCCCAGTACTTTCTCGAATACAAGATTCTGGGTCAGCGCGGTGCCGGAAACACTTGGGACACTTTCGTCGTCGAATACGTCACCGGCAACAGCGACATATCGATCGGGGATCCGGTGGTGCTGTTGTTTCGGCCGACCGGCGACAAGGGCGAGAGCGTAGGATTGGCACCCGTCATGATGATCGGCCTGGCACTCATCGCGGCATTGGCCGGATTTTTCGGTGGACTCGTTGCCAGGAATTGGCGCCGTTCCGGCATGCGTGGCTGAAGGTCCCCGGTTCTGCCAAGCCTTGTGCGCTGCAAGCTCTTGCCATATAGATGCGGTCCCTCGGCTTCGGTAATTCCTGAGGAGATTCAAGCGTATCTGCCGACGACGGAGCTTCGTCACGCGTCCGGAACATCGACCATTAACCGGACGGCGCCAGGGCCGAGCGTGAACTGATCGTTGTGATCGAGTTCGCCGTCTGGTTGACGCCCGAACATCGAACGGTCCTGAGAAAATGGAGGTATTTCCACTTGGTTGCGATGCCTGACCACGACGTCAATCCGGGCCCTTTGGAGCGCTGCCAGATTTCCGGGTCGTCAAATCTCGAATTGATCATCGACCTCGATTGTCAGCCGCTTTGTGACTCGCTGTTGACGCGGGAACAGCTTCTGCAACCGGAAGCCACCTACCCGCTGCGACTCTATCTCTGTCCCGAGTCCGGCCTCGCTCAACTCGATTACGTCGTGGATGGGAGCGTTGTGTACCATCCCGAATATCCCTACCGCAGCGGAATCACGAAAGAGCTGGAAGTCTATCAACGCGCGTTCGCCAAAGGCGTGGTCGACGAGCTCGCGGTGCCCAAAGGATCGCTTTGCGTCGACATCGGCTCAAACGATGGGACGCTGCTGACCGGATTCAAGTTACAGGGAATGCGGGCTCTGGGCGTCGAGCCGACGAACATCGCCAAAATCGCGCGCGAAGAGAACGGGATCGAAACACTTCAGCAATTTTTTACCGAAGCCATGGCGAAGAACATCATCAAAGACTACGGCAAGGCCAAGGTCATCACGGCAACCAACGTGTTTGCGCATATGGCGCCGCTTGGCGAAGTGGTGAGAGGGATTTGCGCGTTGCTCGATGACGACGGCGTCTTCATCACCGAGAGCCACTATTTGCTCGATGTCGTCGAGAAGGGCCAATTCGACACCGTCTACCACGAGCACATCCGCACCTACAGTCTCAAGTCGCTGGTCACTTTGTTCGGCTATTACGGAATGGACGTGGTCGATGTGCGGCGTGCCGACCGCTACGGCGGCAACATCCGAGCCTATGTGGCTCGAAAGGGTTCGCGGCCGATCGCACCGGCTGTCCCTGCGTTGTTGGCGCTCGAGGTCGAACGAGGTCTGTTCGATCCCAAAACTTACGTCAAGTTTCGAGCTCGAGTCGAAAAAAGCCGCGACGAGCTCATGACGCTGGCATACCAGGCACATCAGAAGGGTCTCAGCCTCGTCGGCAACTCTTGCCCCGGCCGCTGTTCGACGTTGCTCAATTACTACGGGATGACACGTGACCTGATGCCCTATTTGGCCGAGCAGCCCACCTCACTGAAGCTTGGCCTCTACCTTCCGGGCAAGCACATTCCTGTGGTCAACAATCAGAGACTGATCGACGAGCAGCCTGACTATGTTGTGCTGTTGGCTTGGCATTACGCGACCCCGATCGCCGAGCAATTGCGCGCTCGCGGCCTGAAGTCGAAACTGGTCGTACCGCTGCCAGACGTCAAACTTATCGATTAGCTTTTCGAGGCATGAGCCAGATGAAAGCCGTCATCCTTGCCGGTGGTTTCGGGACCCGCCTGAGCGAGGAAACCGACCTGCTGCCGAAGCCGATGGTCCAGATCGGCGGCCGGCCGATCATCTGGCACATCATGAAAACCTACGAACATCACGGCGTCACCGATTTCGTGCTGTGCCTTGGCTACAAGGCCCATATGTTCAAAGAATTTTTTGTGAACTACTACTTTCACACCTCCGATCTCACGGTGAATCTGCAGTCGCGCGAAATCGACATCCATCAAAACAGCGCCGAGCCGTGGCGAGTGACGCTGGTTGACACCGGCCTCGAGACAATGACAGGCGGCCGCATCAAACGCGTTGCCGCGCATTTGGATGATACTTTCTGTCTCACCTATGGTGACGGTGTCGGCGATGTCGACATCAAGAAATTGATCCGCTTTCACAAATCGCACGGCAAGCTCGCCACCGTCACGGCAGTATCGCAGCCAAGCCGGTTCGGCGTACTCGACATTCACGACGACAAGGTTCGGAACATTCGCGAGAAATCGGACGCTGACGGTGCCGTCATAAGCGGCGGCTTCTTTGTGTTTGAGCGCAAGGTCTTGGATTACATCGCCGATGATACGACTGTTTTGGAGCGCGAGCCGCTGGAGCGGCTAGCGCGCGAAGGCCAACTCGTCGCATATCACCACACCGGTTTCTGGCAACCGATGGATACGTTACGCGACAAGCGGCTGCTCGAAGATCTTTGGCGGGACGGGCGTGCGCCGTGGCTGGTGTGGAAATGACGATGCAGGCGGCGCCCTCGGCAAGATCCTGGTCGCGCCGGCGCGTTTTCATCACGGGACACACGGGCTTCAAAGGCTCGTGGCTGGTGCAGTGGCTGAGCCACTGGGGGGCCGAGATCCGGGGCTACAGCCTTGAGCCCGACACCGATCCAAGCATGTTTCGCGTGCTGGGCCTCGCAAGGCAGTGCGATCACATCGTGGGCGATGTCCGCGACGCCGACCGCCTGGCAAAGGCGCTGGCCGACTTCGATCCCGAGATCGTCTTCCACATGGCGGCCCAGTCGTTGGTGCGCCGTTCCTATCGCGAACCTGTCGATACCTTCGCGACCAATCTCATGGGTACGGTCAATCTACTGGAGGCGACGCGCAAGCTGCGATCGCTGAAAATGATCGTCGTAGTGACCACCGACAAATGCTACGAAAACCTCGAAACCGGCAGGCCGATGCAGGAAACCGATCCGCTCGGCGGCCACGATCCCTACAGCGCCAGCAAGGCCTGCACCGAGCTCGCGGCGGGCGCCTATCGTTCGGCATTTTTTGCGCAGGACGGCGGGCCGCATCTCGTCACGGTGCGCGCCGGCAACGTGATCGGCGGCGGCGACTGGAGCGAAGACCGGCTGCTGCCCGACGCGGCGCGGTCGTTTTCCGCCGGCCGATCTCTCCAGGTGCGGAATCCGGACGCGGTCCGGCCCTGGCAACATGTGATCGACGCTTTGGCCGGATATCTGCTGGTGGTCGACCATGTGCTTGCAGGAAACCCCTGCCCCGACGCGCTGAACTTTGGCCCGCCGGAACATGCGGTCTATTCGGTGCGTCGCGTGGTCGAAGCATTCAAGTCGGCCTGGAATAAGGACGCAAAGGTCATCTATCAGGCGGAAGCCGGGGCGCCGCGTGAGGCCACGACGCTGCTTCTCGACAGCACCCGCGCCAATCGCCTGCTGGGCTGGAGACCTCACCTTGACCTGGATCGGGCCGTCGCGTTAACCGCTGCCTGGTACCGCCAGTACTACGAGGGGGCAAACCCGGCGAAGATGAAAGAAATTACCACCAGTCAAATCGACAGTCTGCTGGCAACGGCTCAGGTCTGACTCCCGTGAAGACGATCAGCATCATTACGCCGTGCTTCAATGAAGAAGACAGCATTGTGGAATGCTACGAAAAGGTCGCGGCCTTGTTTCAGGGCCCACTGGCGCAATATCGGCGCGAACACATTTTCTGCGACAATTGCTCGACCGACTCCACGGTCGAGAAGTTGCGCGAAATCGCAAAGACCGACGCCAACGTCAAGATCATCGTCAATTCGCGCAACTTCGGCATTCTGCGCAACACGTTCAACGGCGTTGTCAACGCGACCGGCGACGCCATTCTGCTGTTCATGCCGGTCGATCTGCAGGATCCTCCCGAGCTTTTGCCGGAATTCGTCAAGCTCTGGGAGCAAGGCTACGAGATCGTGTTCGGGATCAGGGCGCAGCGAGAAGAGCCGTTTTTGATGCGCACCCTGCGGCACCTCTACTACCAGGGGATCAGCCGGCTGTCGTACATCGATTTTCCTCCTGACGTCGGAGACTTCCAGCTCATCGACCGGAAGGTGCTGGAGGCGATGAAACAGTTCGATGATCGTCAGCCCTTCATGCGCATGATGACGTTCGATTGCGGCTTCCGGTCGATCGGCGTGCCCTATACGTGGCGCGCGCGCGCACGGGGGATCTCGCGAAACCGCTTATCGCAGCTGATCGATCAAGGGCTGATCGGGCTGATCAGCTTCAGCAACATCCCGATGCGGCTTGCCTTGTTTTTCGGTGCGATTCTTTCGTTTGTCAGCGTGGCCTATGCCTTGTTCGTGCTGATCGCGGCCGTGGTGGGCGGTACGGGGGCGCCACGCGGCATCCCAACCATCATCATTGCACTGTTTTTCTTCAGCGGTCTGCAGTTCCTGTTCCTGGGCCTATTGGGCGAATACATCATTGCCATTCACAACCAATCGCGAAAACGGCCGATCGTCGTCGAGCGCGAGCGAATTAACTTCTGATGATCTTCGGTCGCAAAGTTCTTGCGCTGATCCCAGCACGAGGCGGCTCCAAAGGCATTCCGCGCAAAAACCTGTGCGAGCTTGACGGCCGTAGCCTGCTCCGCATCGCGATCGAGCAGGCTGCCGCCTCGAAATATGTCGACCGCATTGTCGTCTCCTCGGAGAACGACGAGATTCTTGCTGAAGCTCGGCGCTGCAATGCAGATGTTCCGTTTGTCCGGCCGGCGCATCTCGCAACCGACGAAGCAACATCCCGGGCCGTGGCCTTGCATGCCCTCGATGCACTCAGCGAGGCGTATGACTATCTGGTGTTGCTGCAGCCGACGTCGCCGTTGCGAATCGCGGCCGACATCGACGGTTGCCTCGAGCTGTGTTACCGCGGCAGTGCCCACAGCGCCGCAACCGTGTCCGAGGTCGACAAGCCGCCACAGTGGATGTATCTGCTGGAAGCAGGCTCGGCTCGATTGCGCCCCCTGATCGGGATGCCGAATCGGCCGACGCGTC
>Ga0111538_10012303_pt1 | contig 11315 bp, 9 predicted proteins | sample SoiMethybrSBSTD1_FD_79669 | JGI IMG/M metagenome (GOLD analysis project Ga0111538, IMG submission 79669) | Bulk soil microbial communities from a Populus tree surrounding site in Tennessee, USA - Soil MetaG P. TD hybrid SBSTD1 (version 2)... | ecosystem: Environmental > Terrestrial > Soil > Tree... | reverse complement strand
TCGCGTACTACGCCCTACTCGCCCTCGGCGCGCTTGCACTCTTCGCGGTCTCAATGTTCGTGACGATCCTCGTGCTGCGTTGAAGTTGACATGGTCAACGAGGCGCGAACTCATTGCGGACCAGGCCGATGCGAAGCGAGATGAGAACCCCGAGCAGTGCAACCGTCGCCATCGATAACTCGACGATGCCGAACGTCAGAGCGAGGTTTCCACTCGGGTGCAGCGCCGCGAAGATGGAGCCGGCGACGCCGACGAAGATAGCCGAACCGAGAGCGTCGTAAAGATTCAGCGATGACGCATTGCGCCCCTGCTCGGCCGCTGCCGACAGGCTCATCACCGCCAAGGAGCTGCTGGAGGTGGCAAGCCCCATACCCAGACCGGCGAAGACCCAGCTGACCGCGACGAAGGCGTACGGAATCGAGGGCAGGAAGGCGATGAAGCCCACGAGGGCTAATCCGATGGCCACGGAGCCGCAGCCAATGGTGATGAGCCGGTCACGCCGGACAGGCAACCACCTTCTGGCTTGTAGCCAGGATCCGACGGTCCAGCCAATCGCGCCGACGGTCAGCACCGCACCCGCTTGGAACAGCGGCACCGACCGCTGTTCAACCAGCATCAGCGGCACGAAGGCCTCACCGCCAAAGAACGCGCCCGGCAGCAGACCTCGCGTCTGGATGACCTGCGACAGTCCCCGACGAAATCTGAGAAAACCGGGCGGCATGAGTCGGGGCAGGGCCACCACAAGAAATGCCAGACCGCAAGCCAGCAGCCCCAGCCCTATCAAGTCCAGTCGCTGACCGGCGAGCTGAAGGGCCGCGGTGGCCGCGCACAGGAGCCCGGCAGCCCACAGAGGCGCTGGTTTCTGTCTTGGGTCGCTGCCCGGTCGTGCGAGACGATTCAGGCGCAGCAGGCTGGGCAGTGCCATCGCGCCGCCGAAGAGCACCAACGGGATCACAGCGAAGAACACCCAGTGCCAGCTCAAATGCCCAGTCAGCCACGCTGAAGCGGGCGGTCCGACAAACGATGGGAGGACCCAAGCGGTGGAGATGTAGGTGAACATCTTTGGTCGCTGGGTGACGCTGTAGGCCTGTGCGACACAGACAAAGATCGCAACGTTCATCGCGCCGCTACCAAGCCCCTGCACCAGCCGGCCCGCGAGCAGCTGCGCCATGTGCTGAGCGGTGCCCGATACCACCAACCCGGCGAGGAAGATCACTAGCCCAGCCAGCAACGGCTTGGCAGGACCGATGCGATCGCTGAGCCGGCCGCAGACGACGGTGGCGAACAGCATTCCGATCAAGAACAGGGAGAACGCCCAGGCGTAGTAGCTCAGGCCGTTGAGCTCACGAGCTGCGACCGGCATCGCGGTCGCCACAGAAATCGTTTCGAAGGCGATGGCGACGATGGTCGCGCAGAGGCCGATGGTGAGCGAACGTTGGGAGACCCTCGGCACCGCAGTGGCGGTGCTGTCTGCGGTCTCCTGCGCGGTCATCTCACCAGTCCACCACCTCAAGTCGGCTCGAGGTCAATTCGAGCCGCCGCGGACTTCCAATCCAGTCGAGGTCACTGTCTAGACTGGCAAACGTGAGCCAGCAACCAAGCCCCGGCGCCCAAACGATTGTCGACGAACGTACGCAGCAGCGGCCCGACTATCGCGTTGAGGAGGGCGATCATGAACGCTTCTCCCATTACGTACCGAAGGACAAGTTGACGGAGGCGATGGTGATGGGTACGCCGGTAGTGGCGCTCTGCGGCAAGGTCTGGGTGCCCAGCCGGGACCCTGAGCGGTTCCCGGTATGCCCGGAATGCCGGGAGATCTGGGAGTCCCTGGACCCGGGCGGCGACGAGGACTAACTGCTGCGCGAGGAGTTGTCAAGAAAATCGGCTAGCGGGTCGAGGGCCACCTACTCCCGCTCGACCGCCGCGGACCTCTAGTCTGACGCCATGGATTCCGAGGTCAACAACCGGCGAACCCTGGTGCTGGTCCGACACGGCAAGTCCTCCTGGGATCTCGATGTCGATGATCATGAGCGTCCGCTGTCCGCTCGGGGGCGCCGCGATGCTGAGGCCATCGGCCGATGGCTCAGCGAACGTTCATTGCGTCCCGACCTGGTGTTCTGCTCAACGGCAACCCGTACCAAGCAAACCTGGGAGTACGCGATGGCGGGTGGTGCCACAGCGGCCGAAGTCGAATACCGGCGTGAGATCTACCACGCCTGGGTGCCCGAGTTGCTGACCTTGATCCGCAATGTCGGCGAGGAGATCCATACCCTGCTCGTACTCGGACATGCCCCCGGAATCCCTGACCTCGTAGAACACATCTGCGTGCGGACACAATCACCAGACTGGGCTCAGATGGATAGCAAATTCCCAACCAGCGGTCTCGCTGTCGTTAATGTGCCCGGGCTCTGGAAGGAGCTCGGCAAGGCTCGCGCAGAGCTGGCGAGTTTCGTCGTCGCTCGCGGCTGAGCTCCTGACTCGCAACATCAGTGAGCTCAATCAGGCTTCGCGTTCGCTACCAGATCGGCAACGAAAGCCAGCTTCGCGATCACCGGCGCCCCCAAGACGAAGGGGTACAGGTCCGGTCTACCCATACTCCGGTTGATCTGATTCAAACCCTTGGTCAATGGCAGCCAGGTCTGAGCTATCAGCTGCACCATAGGCGTCTCTAGCAGACCAATCCGCGGCTTAGCAGTAAGGCCGAGCAGGTCGGGGCTATCGCCGCCGTGCTCCGGCTGGGTGATGAGCCCGAACTCGGCCGCGGTCTGCAATGTGTCAGCAATGTGCAGGAAATGGCCGAAGACTTCCGCAAAATCCTCGAGTGGATGCGCGGTCGCGTACGCGCTGATGAAACGGTCCTGCCAGCTGCGACCGGCCCCAGTCGTGTAATGGCGGTGCAGCGCCTCCTGATACGAGCTGGTTTCATCGCCAAAGAGCGCTCGGAACTCCTCACGTCGGTCCAGGGTGAGGGCAAGCGTCTGACAGTAGTAGTGGCCGACCTCGTGCCGGAAATGCCCGAGCACAGTGCGGTACGGCTCGTCCATGGTCTGGCGCAACGCCTCGCGATGCGCATCGTTGCTCTCGGCCAAGTCGAGGGTGATGATCCCGTTCTGATGGCCGGTGATGATCGTGCTTTCACTACTGGAAAGGAGGTCGAAGGCCAGACCCTGGGAACCGTTGCTGATCGTGATCGGGAGCTCCAGTTCATCGAGCCCGAAGATCAGCCGGCGCTTGGCGGCCTCGGCAACCCAATACTGCCCAAGCCCGACGATGTCGCCGTCGGCTGGCCGGGTACGCGTCAGTCTGCAGCTGAAGCAGAGCCCCAACCCAGAGCCGCGATCTGCAATCCAGTTGCATCCGCAGCGGTTGAGGTTCGCACAAATCGGGTGATCGGCGGTGACAGCCAGCATGCCGCCCCGTTCCCGTGAGTACCCGACGGCCGAGCCGCACGCGACACAGACCGAGTTCTCGAAGAAGAGTTCTGCCTTGCAGACCTCACACGTGAAGGCACGCACGATCGTTCACTCTGCCAGCCGGCATCCTCCGTGGGACGGCGAGGGTCTAGCCTCGGGAAATGATCACTGCCCTTCATGCCTTGCTCTATTCCGAGGATCCGCCGACGACTCGGGCGTTTCTGCGCGACGTGCTGGGATGGCCGTTCCTGGAGCACTCCGAGTCAGGACCCGGCTGGTTGATCTTCCGCTCCGGGCCGAGCGAGATGGGAGTGCACCCCAACAGCTGGACCTATGAGGGCGAAACGACGACGGTTCCGATCCACCATGAGATCTCACTCATGTGCGATGACTTGGCCGCAACCATGGCGGAATTGAGTGGCAAGGGTGCGGAATTCAGCGGCGAGCCGGTCGACTACGGCTACGGTCTCATGATCAATCTCCGCATTCCTGCCGCCGGCGAAGTTCAGCTTTATCAGCCGAGTTACCAACCCTCCCACGACTTGCCCTAGCACGGATCGCGCGCCGCCGAGCTGAGGCGGAGAGAGGGGACACGCTTTTCGTCCCCGAGCGACAACGAAGACGGCGGCTTCCCAGCACGATCCGCGCGGAGCGAGCGCGGCGAGCGGAGCAATCAACTCGCCTCAGCCATGTCGACCGAGACTTCCATCCTGGATTTCTTCGCCTCGGTGAAGATCACACCCTTGACGGGCGGTACATCGCCGTAGTCACGGCCCCACGCAACGGTTGCGTGTGAGTCGTCAGCGAGGCGGTCGTTGGTGGGGTCGAGGTAGAGCCATCCGCCACCGGGAATCCAGCACCCCACCCAGGCATGGCTCGCGGCATCTTCGACCTGGCGCGGCATGCCCGGCGCCGGACGGGTTGCCAAGTAGCCGCTGACGTAGCGTCCGGCCAATCCGAGCGAGCGCAGGCTCGCCACCATGACGTGGGCGAAGTCTTGGCAGACGCCGGCCCTCTTCTTCAGGAGGTCGGAAACCCTGGTACTCAACGTGGTTGAGCCCGACTTGTAGGTGAAGTCGCCGTGAATTCGATGCATGAGCTCCACCACGGCCTCACCGACTGGCCGTCCGGCTGGAAAGGACGGACGAGCGTAATCCTGGATCGGCGACGGAATGTCGACGTAGCGCGACGGGAAGGTGAAGTCGCTGGCTTCCCACGCCTCGGGGTCGTCAGGTCGAGTACGCGGCGATGTCTGCTCCCACGGCAGGTCCAACGCACCGGAGTCCAGCTGGTTCACATCCACCGACACCACGCTGGTCGATGTAATGATCAACCGCGTGTGCGGCTGAACGATGTGAAAGTAGGACTGCGTGTTGCCATAGAGGTCGACGTGTCGGAAAAGGTCCGCCGGCTCAGGCTCGATAGTGATCTCGTGCGCTACGCAGGTTTGCCAGCCGAGATCGCGCGGGCGGAGATGGACTTGGCCGTAGCTTCCTGTGACGTCGGAGTCATAGGTATAGGTGGTCCGGTGCTCGATCCGGTAGGTCGTCATGCGGTACCACCCACCGCGTCGGGGCGGAACATCGGCCGCTGAGTCGGTGGCTGCTGCTGATAGTGATCGCGGATGGCCTCGGACAAGGCCCGCAGCTGGTTGTGGAGCCCAAGAAGGAGGTTCTGAAGCCCTGACCGATGACCGTCAACGGATTCGGCGAGTACGACAGGGTCGCTGGTGCGTACACGTTCGGCCAGACTGTCGAGCAGGCGCAGTGGTCGAGCGGTCGGCGAGGTGTTGGGCAAGGCTCGAAGGTCGGTCCTGATTCGCTGCAGTTGAAAGCCGACCGAGCGCGGGTTGTACGGATCAATGAGGAGCAGTTCGAGTAACGCATCAACCCCGGAACCAGCGCGGTAGCGGCGACGGAACGTGACGATCGACTCGGCTGCGATGAGCACGGCCTCCAGCACCGTGCGATCAGTCTCCGGTGATCGTGTTTGGCAGATCGTGGCTCGCAGCAACGCGAGGATCTGCAGCGCTCGCTCCAGCCCGCGACCAGAGTCGAGCATGTACCACCCGGCGTCACGCACCATGTTCTCGGTCGCAATACCTGCCAGAGCGAGCAACCCCGACAGCACGCGCTCGCTGATATCTGTCAACTGAATGCCCTGGTCGTGCGGATTGGCGGCGAGGGTGGCGAGCGCTCGCTCGATCTCGGCCAGCACCATCCACACGTCTTCGGAGAGCTGATCGCGCACACCCTGCGCTGCCATCGACAATGCGCCCAAGGAGTGAGCGGCCGTCCCGGTCCGATGCCGATCCAGCAGCATCGAACGAAACTCAGGCATCATCTCCGCCTGCGTGGTGAGGAAACCCGGGTAGGTGGTGCTCACGTGGGTGACCGCGTGCAGCATCACGTCGAGGGCACGACCATGGGTCACCTCGAGGTCGGCCTCGATGGCAACAGTGCGCGTGGCCAGCAGCAGCCGGAGCAGATCTTCGGCCCGCTCCGCGTACCGGCCGAACCAGTAGAGGTCGCTCAGGACGCGCGGCACCATCGCGATCGACGCCGACATCGCGGGCACAAAAACGGCCTCGTCGTCGGGGCGAGCGCGCGCCACGATGCGCGGGGCGGCCACCGGCTCGCTGCCGACCACCCAGACGTCCTTGGCGAGCTGGCCGGCCGGATCACTGACGAGTACGCCGCGGCGATCCGAGGTGTCGTCGGTCACTCGGGCCAGACCGCCCAGCATTGCCGTATACGAATCACCGCTGCGGACGGCGAACGAGCGGAGCACCACGTTGCGGCGAACCAGCCGATCTTCCTCGCTCGTCGGCACGGACGACAGGTGCAGCATCTCCTGCCCGACAAAGCGATGCGGCGCCGCCTTGATCTTGTCCGCGAGCAATTCGCGCTGCCGCCTCGTCAGTGCTGCCCCCCGGACGCTGCGGCCATGACCCCTGCTGATCGGCCGAATGACCAGAGAGTCCAGATTGCTCAAGACGTGGCTCAATGCTGACTGGTCGCCGCACCACCATGTATCGACAGAGGGCAGTCGCAGTGATTGGCCGAGCATTCGCTCGCACACTTCGGGTAGCAGCGGCATAAGCGCAGGATTCTCCAACACGCCACTGCCGAGATTGTTCAACACGCTGACCGTCCCCTGCCACGCACGCCAGGAGTCCGGCCACACCGAGCCGGGAGTCGGGCCGCAGCTCGAGCGCGTCCATCCACCCGGAGTCGACCCGCCGCAGAATCACATCGACTTGTTCCAGCTTGTCCAGAACACGCATCCAAACCCGACCGTCACGAACCGTCAGGTCGCTACCCTCGAGCAGCGGGAAGCCCAGCAGGGATGCGACAAAGGCCTGATCAAACGCGGTTTCGGAGAGGGTGCCCGGGCTGAGAACAACGACACGTGGATCCTCGACCGCATGAGGGGCCGCATCGACGAGGGCAAGGCGCATCGCCTGGAAGAACGGTGTGAGTCGGTGCAGGTTGGCTTGGTGATAGATCTCCGGCATGACCCGTGACACCACCCGGCGGTTCTGCATGGCGTAGCCGGCTCCGGAGGGCGCCTGGGTGCGATCAGAGATCACCTTCCACCCTCCGCTGCTGTCCCTGCCGAGATCGGCGGCAACCAGAAAAAGGCGCTGCCCCGTCGGCGTTCCGCTCCCGACGAGTGGCCGCAGGTACTCGTCATGATCGAAGATGGCCGCCGCCGGAATGTGATGCCGCGACAACAGCCGACGTGCACCGTACAGGTCGGCCATGATCGCATCCAGTAGTTGGGCACGTTGCACCAAGCCGGCCTCCAGCCCAGCCCACTCTCGATCATCAATGATCAGCGGCAGCGGATCGAGCCGCCACGGCTGCGGTTCCACCAGACCTTCCGGTATCGGCATGTCCGGGTGGGGATGCCCGTTCGGCTCGTCAGCGATGGACATGGCCGAGGCCGGGTTTGGCGTGTACGTGACGTTGTCGTCCTCGAGCAGTCGTACCACGTCGTGCTGAGCCTGCAGCAGGTCGGTGTCGGCGAACTCGTCCAGACCAGCCAGCAGCGAGGACCAACCCTGGCGCGCCGTACCATCCGCAGCTGCGAACTCGTCGAACACCGGTTCTCGGGCCGCTGTGATGGACTCGCTAGCCGCAGCCAGGTAGCGGCGGAGGACGGTCACGTGCCATCCCGAGGCGGAGATTCGCCAAATCCCCAGCCGCGTGGCACGCGGCGGCGCAGATCCAAGGTCAGCGGATATTCATCGTCGCTAGCAGCGCGCCGCAGCAGTTGGGCATCCAGCGCCTCGATGTCGATCATCCGTGTCGTGTGACCCATCGGCTCAAAACGACGAGACCGCCGCGCCTCGGCCTCGAATGCGTTGACCGGCGGATGGTCATACGCGCGCCCACCGGGATGGACCACGTGATAGGTGGCACCGCCAAGAGACACCCGACTCGCCCGATCGATCAGGTCGAACGCCAAGGGCGAGTCCACATCGAGACTCGGATGGAGCGCAGACCACGGTTTCCACGCCTTGTACCGAACGCCGGCGACGTAGTTGCCCGAGGTACCGGTCATCGTGAGCGGAACAGGTCGTCCGTTACAGGTCAGTACATGCCGTTCGGGCACGAACCCCTTCAGTTCCACTTGCAGCCGCTCGGTCGAGGAGTCCACATAGCGCGCCGCACCACCAGTGGTCGCCTCCTCGCCCAGCACGTACCAGGGCTCGATCGCGCTACGGAGCTCAAGCTCCACGCCGCTGATGGTGGTTACCCCGATGCGAGGGAATCGGAACTCGACGAACGGCAATAACCAGGACAACTCGACGTCGATGTTGTGCGCGCGGAGATCGGCCACGACGTCGGCTATATCGCTCAGAACGAAGTGGGGCAGGAGGAATCGCTCGTGCAGCGCATTGCGCCAGCGGACCAACGGGGCTGAGAAGGGCTCCTCGGCGAAGCGCGCGACCAGCGCGCGCACCAGAAGTGCCTGGACCAGCGCCATGTCCGGGTGTGGAGGCATCTCGAAGCCGCGCAGCTCAAGAAGCCCGAGCCGCCCACGTAGCGAGTCGGGGTTGTAGAGCTTGTCAATGCAGAACTCGGCGCGGTGGGTGTTGCCGGTGATGTCGGTCAGCAGGTGCCGGAGCGCGTGATCGACGGCCCAGGGGCGGTGTTCGGTGTCAGCTATCGCATCGATCTCGGCGAAGGCGATCTCCAACTCGTACAGGGTTTCCGGCCTGCCCTCGTCGACCCGCGGAGCCTGGCTGGTGGCTCCCACGAACCGGCCGGAAAACAGGTAGGACAGCGCCGGATGGTGCTGCCAGTAAGTGATCAAGCTGACCAGGAGATCAGGCCTGCGGATCAGTGGTGATCGCATGGGTTCCGGGCCACCGAGAGTGAGGTGGCTGCCGCCGCCGGTGCCGCTGTGCCGTCCGTCCAGCCCAAAGGTCTCTGCGCCGAGCCGCTGTTCGCGAGCGATCGCGTACAAGCTGTGAGTCACCTCGGAGAGCTCGCTCCAGCTGGAGGTGGGATGGACGTTGACTTCGACAACTCCGGGATCGGGGGTGATCAACAACGTTTTGATCCGCGGATCCGGTGGAGGTGCGTAGCCTTCCAAGATCACCGCGATCCGTGTCTGTCTCGCAGCTCGATCAACGAGCCGCACCAGTTCGGTGAACTTCTCAAGCTTCTCCACCGGCGGCAGAAAGACGTGCACGAAGCCGTCGCGAGCCTGGACGACGAGCGCCGTACGGGTATGCGCCTCCTTCGGATCGACCACCACCGCGCGCGTCTGATCACCGGTCTGGCCGAGGGCAGGCCCGGCTCTCATGTAGGACTCCTCCCCGGCATAGTCGGGGTCGGTCCAGGCGAGCGCATCGAGTGGCAGTCGCGATCCCGCTGGGGAGTCGCCCGGCACAAGCACCACGCGGCCTCGGCGAGTTCTCCACGCCGGGCTCGCCCAGCCTTCGTCGAACCACGAGGGAATCAGCGGCAGCACCCAGGCGGCGGCCTCGCTCTCGCCCCGATCCAGCTCGCTCACCAGCTGCGGCAAGGGTTGTTCTGGATCGAAGTCCGGCGGCCGACCTTCCGGCTGGCTGACCTCATCGGCAAGCCGTGCTAGCGGATCCTCGAACGCCGGCTGTAGCTGGCCGTCCGGCAAGCCGAAATCGGCGGTGATGGCTCGGGCAAGTCGCTCGGCTGAGGTGGCTGCGTCGGGATTCGACTTCGCGTGATCAAACGGATCAGCCAGGAGAGCGGGATCACTCCACAGCTGCTCGCCGTCACTTCGCCAGATCAGGCCGATCTGCCAACGTGGCAGCGGTTCACCTGGGTACCACTTGCCCTCGCTTCGCTGCACGAGACCGCCCTTGGCATAGCGCTCCGATAGCGCCGCGGCGAGCCGATTAGCCAGCTCCCGCTTCTCAGGACCATCAGCAGCGACGGTCCACTGAGCCGATGTCATGTCGTCAACCGACACAAAAGTGGGCTCACCACCCATCGTCAGCTCCAGACCGGCCGCCTGCAGCCGTTGGTCGACGGCTTCCCCCACCTGCTGAATGTGATCGATTTGAGCTGCCGTGTAAGGCAAGGTCGTCCGTGGTTGCTCCTGGGTCCGCCGAACGGTGTTGGAGAACTCCATGGTCGTCTCGCACGGCTCGGTTGCCCCCGTGATTGCAGCCGCGGATGCCGGCTGCGGTGTGGCGGCGAGCGGAATGTGACCCTCGCCTGCGAAGAGTGCCGACGTGGGATCGAGGCCGATCCACCCTGCACCCGGGATGTAGACCTCGGCCCAGGCGTGCAAGTCGGTATAGTCCTCCGTCGGACCGTTCGGGTCATCCAGACTCGGTTGGTCTGGGGCGAGCTGGACCAGATAGCCAGAGACGAATCGAGCGGCGAGCCCGCAGTGCCGCAACGCGTTCACCAGCAGCCAGGACGAATCCCGGCAGGAGCCGATCTGCCGCGTCAGAGTCTCATCAGGCGTCTGGACGCCGGCTTCCATCCGGGTGGAATAGGCGACATCGCGATAGATTGCAGCATTCAGCGCGCCGAGGAACTGCACGGTCGGTTGCGCGTCGGGCGACGGCAGGGCACTACCGGCGACCCAGTCGTCAAAGATTGGGCCTTGTGCGGAGGCCGGGATATCGAGATACGGCTTGAGGTCGGCCGCGAGCTCGGTCGGATAGCTGAACGGATAGCTCTCGGCGTAGTCCTCGATAAAGAAGTCGAAGGGATTGATCACACGCATGTCCGCCACGAGATCAACTGTGATCTCGAGCGCAGTGGCTTTTGTGGAGAAGACCACGCGCGCCAAGTAATTACCGAAGGGGTCCTGCTGCCAGTTGATGAAATGGTCGGCCGGGGAAATCGTCAGCGAGTAAGCATCGATCGGGGTCCGCGAATGCGGCGCCGGACGCAGCCGAATGACATGCGGCCCGATCGCAATCGGCCGGTTGAACCGGTAGGTCGTGCGGTGCTCGAGGGCGATCTTCATCTAGTAACGGTAGTGATCGGCCTTGTACGGGCCGCCGACATCGACCCCCAAATAAGCGGCCTGCTTGGGGGTCAGCTCGGTCAGGTGCACCCCGAGCGAATCCAAGTGCAGCCGGGCGACGGCCTCATCCAGCTGCTTGGGCAGGGTATAGACCCCAAGCGGATACTTGTCGGGACTCATGAAGAGCTCGATCTGAGCAAGCACCTGATTAGTGAACGAGTTGCTCATCACAAAGCTGGGGTGTCCCGTCGCATTGCCCAGATTCATCAGCCGGCCTTCGCTGAGCAGGATGATGCTGTGGGGTTCGACGCCATTCTCTTCGAACTGCCACTCGTCCACCTGCGGCTTGATGTTGATCTTGGTCGCGGTAGGCAGCGCGACCAGACCGGCGATGTCGATCTCGTTGTCGAAGTGCCCGAT
>Ga0111538_10012301_pt1 | contig 11316 bp, 7 predicted proteins | sample SoiMethybrSBSTD1_FD_79669 | JGI IMG/M metagenome (GOLD analysis project Ga0111538, IMG submission 79669) | Bulk soil microbial communities from a Populus tree surrounding site in Tennessee, USA - Soil MetaG P. TD hybrid SBSTD1 (version 2)... | ecosystem: Environmental > Terrestrial > Soil > Tree... | reverse complement strand
CCGGAAGCTGGTTATCGCGGCATCACGGCTTTCGTCGTCGAGAAGAGCTTCCCCGGTTTTTCCGTCGGCAAGAAAGAGAACAAGCTCGGGATCCGCGCGTCGTCAACAGTCGAGTTGATCCTCGAAGACTGCAAGGTGCCCAAGGAGAACGTGCTCGGCGAAGCGGGCAAGGGTTACAAGATCTCGATCGAAACGTTGAACGAAGGCCGCATCGGCATCGGCGCGCAGATGATCGGCATCGCGCAGGGCGCGCTCGAAAGCGCACTCGCTTACACCGCGGAACGGCAACAGTTCGGCAAAGCGATCAATCAGTTTCAGGGCGTGCAGTTTCAACTCGCCGAGATGGCGACCGAGTTGGAAGCGGCGCGTTTGATGGTCTACAACGCCGCGCGCATGAAAGACGCCGGAATCAATTTCGTGAAAGAAGCGGCGATGGCAAAACTCTATTCGTCGCGAGTCGCGGAACGCGTGAGTTCGAAGGCGATTGAATTGTACGGCGGTTACGGTTACGTCAAAGACTATCCGGTCGAGAAATACTGGCGCGATTCAAAGATCGGCGCCATTTACGAAGGCACGTCAAACATGCAGTTGCAGACGATCGCCAAACTCATCATCGGAAAATGACCGCGTCACGCATCGACATTTTCAAGCAAATGCTCGCGACCGACCCGGGCAACACGATGGTGATGTTCGGGCTCGCGAAGGAATACGAGAAAGCCGGCCGCGACGAAGAGTTGATCGAAACTCTGAGTCGTTATCTGGAAACCGCGGACGACGAGGGAAACGCCTTCGGTATGTTGGCCGGTGCGTACGAGAGAACGGGCCAAAGAGACAAAGCGCGCGATGCGTATCAGCGCGGCATCGAAACCGCGCAACGCCACGGCCATCCCGGAATGGCTGAAGAGTATCGCATGACCCTGGCTGGCAATTATGAAGACTGACACCAAAGTACTGAAGCTGGTCCCCAAAAGCACATCACCGACGCCGGCCAAGCCGCAAAGCGACGAGACCGCAAAGGTCGAAGAGATCTCTGTTGCGTCGATGCCGGCGCCGGCCGAGCCCATCTCGCGACCGTCGACGCCGCAAGCCGTACCACCCGCGAGTTTGCCCAAAACGTCGAAGGCCGGCGATCTGCCCGACAGCAAGTTGCTGATCGACATGTATCGCACGATGTATCTGTCTCGCCGGATCGACGACAAAGAGATCCAGATGAAGGGACAGAACAGGATCTTCTTCCAGATCAGCGGTGCGGGTCATGAGGCGGTGCTTGTCGCGGCGGGAGTGGTGTTGAAGCCGGGTTACGACTGGTTCTATCCGTACTATCGCGACCGCGCGCTCTGTTTGCAGTTGGGAATGACGCCGCTCGAACAATTGCTTTCCGCAGTCGGCGCCGAAGCAGATCCCAACTCGCACGGGCGCCAGATGCCGTCCCACTGGGGACACAAGAAGCTCAACATCGTTTCGCAGTCGTCACCCACGGGCACGCAACTGCTTCAGGCCGTCGGTTGTGCCGAGGCGAGTTATCGTTTCGAGTTAATTCCTGAGCTTAAAAAACGCATCAAGACTTTTCACGACGATGAAGTAACGTACGTTTCACTCGGCGAAGGAACAACCAGCGAAGGCGAGTTCTGGGAAGCGCTCAACACCGCGTCAAATCTGAAACTGCCGGTCGTTTTCCTGCTGGAAGACAACGGTTACGCGATCAGCGTTCCGGTTGAAGTGCAGACGGCCGGTGGCAATGCTTCACGGCTCGTCGAAAACTTCCCGTCATTGTACGTGCAACGCTGCGACGGCACCGATCCGATCGAATCGCTGGAAACGATGCGTCGCGCCGTCGAGTACGCTCGCCGTCGCCAGGGACCAGCGTTGGTCCACGCGAAGGTGATTCGTCCCTATTCGCATTCGCTTTCCGACGACGAAAAACTCTATCGCTCCGACGAGGAGCGCCTCAGCGAGAACGAACGCGATCCGGTCAAACGTTTTGGCGCGCTTTTGATCGACGAAGGAGTTATCGATCAGGACGGCCTCCAGAAAATCAAAGACGAAATCGACGCGTCAGTGAGCGAGGCCGCCGATCAGGCGCTCGCAGCCGCGCAGCCTGCGCCGGACACCGCGCTGAACTTCGTCTTTTCACCCGATGTCGATCCGACGTCGAAAGAATTCGACACCGAAGATGGCGCGCAACTCTCGGGGAACCCCGGCACGATGGTCGATCTCATCAATCGCACGCTGCACACCGAGATGGAACGCGATCCGAGCATCGTCGTCTTCGGTGAAGACGTCGCGGACTGTTCGCGAGAGCAGTATCTCAACGTCGTCAAAGGCAAAGGCGGTGTCTTTAAAGTCACCGCGAACCTGCAAAGAAAGTTTGGCGGCAACCGCGTTTTCAATTCGCCGCTGGCGGAAGCAAACATCGTCGGCCGCGCGATCGGCATGGCGACGCGGGGAATGAAGCCCGTCGTCGAGATCCAGTTCTTCGATTACATCTGGCCCGCGATGCACCAGATTCGCAACGAGCTCGCACTGCTGCGCTGGCGTTCGGGCAACGATTGGAAAGCGCCGCTTGTGATTCGTGTGCCCATCGGTGGTTATCTGAAAGGCGGCGCGGTTTATCACTCGCAATCAGGCGTTTCGACGTTCACTCAGATTCCCGGGCTGCGCGTCATCTATCCGTCAAACGCCCTCGACGCGAATGGATTGCTGCGCACCGCGATTCGCTGCGACGATCCGGTGATGTTCCTCGAACACAAACATCTCTACCGCCAGGCGTACAACAAGTCGGCGTACCCGCCGGACGACTTCATGATTCCATTTGGCAAGGCGAAGAAAGTCCGCGAAGGGAAAGACCTGACGATTGTCACGTACGGCGCGTTGGTCCAACGATCGATCGTCGCTGCGAAGCAGGCGGAACAGGAAGGCACGAGCGTCGAGATCATCGATCTACGCAGTCTCGTTCCTTACGACTGGGACGCGATCGTCGCATCTGTACGAAAGACGAATCGTGTCATCGTCGCACACGAAGATTCACTCTCCTTCGGGTACGGCGCGGAGATCGCCGCGCGTATCGCGGACGAGTTGTTTCTGGATCTCGATGCCCCGGTTCGCCGCGTTTGTGCGCTCGACACATTTGTGGCATATGCGCCTCAACTCGAGGATGCAATACTTCCGCAATCTTCCGACGTTGCGAAGGCGATCGCTGAATTGAAGGCTTACTAAAGACAGCGGATTAAGTACAGAAAAGTACAGTTCTGTATTGGAATGTTTCGCACGAACCTCACTTCGTGGCTGCGTTACTTGCCTCATCAAACTGGCATAAATCTTGCCGAATTTCATCAGCGAATACGCCTGTAAAGCGTCTCCCCGACACTGTTCCCCCACGCTGACAATTAATCGCGATTGATTAAACACAAGGGAGGTACATGTGATGAGGAAGTACGGGTTGAGCGTTCTCGCGGCCGTGACTCTGATTCTCGCTTTAGCCGCAGTCGCTGTGGCGCAAACAACCGAAAAGAAAGTCGTGCAAAACCCCGATGGCACTTACACAATCATTGAGTATCCAGTAAAGAAAGAAATAACCGTTACTCTCAATCCCGTGAAAACCACCGGCACGGGTGTGGCCACGATTCTCCGCGATGATGCGGGCACCAGGATCAAGTTGAATCTGGCGAACGTCCCTGCGGACGTGACTGCGCTAACGCTCTATGCCGTAGATGACCAAGGTGTCGTAACGGCGTTGGGTCCAGTGGCGATCACAAACGGCGTCGGCACACTCGAAGCGACAACGCCGCTTTCGAAATTCATGCTGATAGCTTCTCCGGAAACCGCGTTGACCGCATACGACCCTAACACCGCAGTGGTGTTCAGAAGCGCCGTGCCGCAAGGTTTCAATGTGATACCGGTGACTCGCAGCGCGTCGGGTGAAACAGTGTCAGCCGTGACTACGCCCACTGCGCCCACGACGACGACGATAACACCGACTCCGCAGGGTGTAGTAGCAACCACAACCACCTACACGGCGCCGATGCTCGGAATCCCGACCTTCAAGAAGGGCGACGACACCAAAATCAAGGTCGACTTCAGTGGAGCATTGTCCGGTGCGCGCGCGAATGTTTTCATCACGCCGCAGAAAGGCGGAGCGACCAAAGTGGAGATGAGGTTCCACGATCTTAAGGAAGCTCCGGCGGGGCAGAAGTTTGTCGTTTGGGCAGTTGGCTCGGCAGGTGAATACATGAAGCTTGGCGAAGTCGTTGCCACTGGAAACAAGAACGAAGCCGAGATCAAGACGGAAACCACGCTGGCGGACTTTGGCCTGCTAGTCACGATGGAATCGGCAATTGGCGCTTCGCCGGTCGGACCGGGCGTCGCCCACATTCACATCGTTCCGTAGTTAGCTCAATTCAGAGCGTTGCTCGGGGCTGCCTGTTTTTACGGGCGGCCCTTTTTGTTTTGCAATCGTGTGTGGCAGATCTCACAAAAAACTACCCGGTTAAACGTAAGTTGATCTAATATGTCTCACCCGACAGGGCTCACCTTCGAGCCCCAGATTCTTTTTCAAGCTGACGAGATCCCCTGCCTTCGATTCTCCTTCGACGGCCTGAAGTCTTCGTTTTTGCCCTGGAACTGACGACATGACAACGAGAAAGTACCCCCTTTTTCTACCCTTTGCGCTGATCCTTTTCCTTTCGGCTGTCGCCCGCGCCGACGAAAATCTCCCCTCGCTGGTGAAACGTGTTAAGCCGGCTGTCGTAGCCATCGCAACCTACGACGCTACCGGCGAAGCATTGATGACCGGCAGTGGATTCTTTCTGAAACCCGGACAAGTCGTAACCAACCTTCACGTCGTTCGCGGCGCCGCCCGCGCTGAGATCAAGACGCTCGACGGTAAAGGCAAAGTATTCCCGGTCACCGGCACGCTCGCCGTCGACGAAGAAGGCGATCTTGCGCTGCTGAACGTCGATATGCCGCTCGAACGCGCGCGCACGAGCGAGCTCGCCACCGAATTGCCCGACGAAGGTGAAACGATCTTCGTCATCGGCAATCCGTTGAAGCTCGAAGGATCGGTCAGCGACGGCATCGTTTCGGCAGTGCGTGAGGTGCCGAACAGCTATCGCATCATTCAAATCACCGCGCCTATCTCGCACGGCAATAGCGGTAGTCCGGTTTTTAATCTGCGCGGCCAGGTGCTGGGTGTCGTGACGGTGAAAGTCACGAACGGTCAGAACATCAATCTCGCGATTGCGGCGGCACGCGTTGGCGAGTTACGCGCGGGTGCGCTGCGTCCTTTGTCGGACCTCGCGACCAAGCCCAAGGGCGACATCGCCGAGTCGGCATATCGCAACGGACTCGAATCACTGTGGCTGGGAAATTACGACAGTGCTGTCGGTTATTTCGAGAACGCCGTCAACAAGAACCCGAAGCGAGCGGATGCGTGGGTAAAGGTCGGCTACTGCAAGGTCAAACAGGGAAAGAACCAGGAAGCGATTCGCGCTTATCTCGAAGCGTTGCAGCTAAAACCTTCCGACCCTGACATTCAGAACAAGCTTGGCGATGCGTTCTACTACGCGGGCAGGATGCGTGAGGCGATTGACGCGTACACCGAAGCGGCAAAGCTGCGTCCGAATTGCGCGGAGTTCTTTTACAACCTCGCGATTGCGTATTTCGAGAGCGGAAACCTGACCATGGCCGCGAGCGAGGCGCGCACTCTCCAACGCCTCGATCAGAAACTCTACGAGCGCTACCTGCGAGAGACGATGTAGCCACAAGAAGGCACAAAAAGCACAAAAGGCACAAGAGGGTTTAGAAAGACCAGGTCACTGTTTTCTTTCTTATTCCTTCTTGTGCCTTTTGTGCTTTTTGTGCCTTTCTTGTGATCCCTGTGTGGCGTTACTCGCCTGCTGCGCCCGTGAACACCCCGGTGTCGACGCTCCGTGGATTTCCCAAAACGACGAAGCGAATGTTTCGCATGTATTTTTGCGAGACGCGCTGAATGTCCGCCGGCGTCACCGCCGTCAGCTTCTCCAGAAAATCGATCGAGTTGCGCCAACCACCACCGATCAATTCGTACTGCGCCAACTCACCCGCCTGCGCTGCGTTCGTCTCCTGTCCGAGATAGTACGTCGTCAGATACTGCGCAATCACAGCGTGAATATCCGTCGCGCTGACGGGCTCGGTTTGCAGCCGCTGGATCTCACTCAACATCAAGCGCACCGATTTATTCGCATCTTTAGCCGTCACGTACAACCCGCCGACGTTTGCAGCCTGCGTCCGCAAAAACGCATCCGGCGCATACGAGAGATTTTGCTTCACGCGAACTTCCTCGAACACGCGATCACGCAATAGCGAACTCGCGATGCGCATCGCGTAAATGTCGGGCGACGTCAACGAAGGCGCGGTGAACAGTCCCTGGACGTAGTTCGTCGGCAGCTCTCGCGGCGTAACTTCCACCGACGATTTGTCAAATACCAGTTGCGGTACGACTTCCGGTTTGTAGGTCCCGCGCGGCAACTTTCCAAAGCTCGATTCGACCAGTGTCTTAACCTCGCTCGCCGTCAAGTCGCCGACGATAACCAGCAACAGCCGCGAAGTCTGCATCAGCTTGCCGTGATACGCGCGCAGATCTTCCGAAGTCAGCTTCGCGACTGTTTCAGGAGTGCCATTGGTGCTGTTCAGATACGGATGGCCCGCATACGCGATCTTGTCCTGAAGTTTTTGCAGATAAACGTCGGGGTTGTCGGTGTCGTCGCTGAGCGAAATAATCTGCCGCTCCTGCACGAGCGAAACGTCTTCCTTCGTGAACGACGGGCGCAGCACGACGTCGGTAAAGATCTGCCACGAACGATCGAAATGCATTCGAGTGCACGCGAGCGAAAGCACCGAGTAGTCGTTGTTCGAACTGCTTCCGATCACTGTGCCCATGCGCGAGAGCTCGCTGCGCATGCGGTCACGCGGAAAACCAGCACTCGCTTCCGTGGCTGCGGACAACATCAACGTTTCAATCCCCGCGTTCTGCGCATTGATGTTTGCTGAACCGCCGCGAATAAACAGTCCTGCCGCGACGGTCAAACTTCCTTCACGACGCTTCATTAGCACCTTCAGTCCGTTGACTTCAAACTCGCTGACGAGTGCGGCCTGTTTCGCAACTACGCTGTGGACCGACGACTGCGGCGGTTGTGTCGGTTGTGCAGCCGGTGGAGTCGCAGTTTGCGCGTACGACCCGACCGCACCGCCGGCGAAGAGCACGGCAAACAAAACTAACGTGACGGCGTTTTGACGCGCGCGATTGAAAAATTGCTTCACTGATTCGTTCATGATCCTGGCTCTGTTCATTGACCCGTCAACTCTTCCGGTGTGATTTTGACTTTGCTCTGCGCGTCAGGCGACATCAACGCGAGACCGATGTGGGGTTTTCCCTGGATGTAAGTCGTAATGTAACGGCTGATGTCGGCGCGCGAAGTAGCACGGAGCCGCGGAAGATAACCACGGAAGTACTCGAGTCCCGTGGACGCCCACCAAAAACTGAGCGTGTGCGTGTATTCGCTCAACTTCTCTCGCGAATAAAGATCGTCGGCCTCGAGCAGCGCCTTCGCACTTTCGAGCTGTTCGTCGGTGTAGTAGTCCTTGTCGTTGAAGTGCGCGACTTCCTCGTACATCGCTTTGATTGCCGCACGCGCTTTGTCGGGAGTGGTCTGCGCGATCAGCGCGATCGGACCGACGTTGCGTTGCGTGTAGTAGCTGAGGTCGACGCCCGTCACCAGGCCTGTATCGACGAGGTTTCGTTGGAAACGTGAATTGGGTTGACGAAGAATGAACGAGAAGACGTCGGCGGCGTAAGTGGCCGGATTGTCTTTGCCGATCGACGGTCCGTGCCAGCCGATGCTGATGATCACGTTCTGCACGGGTTGGGTGATCACGAGACCTTCATTCTTCGGCAGCGGCGGATGTTCGACCAGCGGAAACTCTATAAACGGATCTTTTTCGCGCTTTGGCCAGTCGCCGTAAAACTCCTGCGCCATCTTCATCACTTCCGCCGGGTTTACGTCACCCGTCAAGACCAACGCTGAGTTGTTCGGCACGTAGTAACGCTGCTGGATCAAACGCATCATCTCGGTCGTCGCGGCGCCGACTGTCTCTCTGCTTCCGAGCGGATTCTTGCGGCTCTGATATTTGAAGAAGAGACGATTGTTCATCTCCTTGTTCAGGTAGAAAAACGGGTTCGACTCGTTGCGATCGATCTCGCCAATCACGACCTGCTGCTCGCGCGCAAATTCGCGCTCGTCAAAAAGCGGATAACGCGTCGCGTCTTTCATGAACTGCATCGCCGTGCGCAGGTTCGGGCTGGTCGTCGTGAAGTAATAGTCGACAACTTCTTCACGCGTCGTGCCGTTGTACGCGATGCCCATCTGACCGATGGTCCGCAGGTAGTCTTCGGCGTTGGCGATGGCCCGGTTCTGTTTGAAGAACATGTGCTCGTACAAGTGCGACAGGCCGTTCAATTCAGGTGGCTCCGTGTACGAACCGTTCTTCACTGCCAACTCAATCGTGACGAGTGGAATCGAGTGGTCTTCAAGAATGATGACTTCAAGACCGTTCGGAAGGAGCTGACTGATCAGCTTCGCTTCGGGCAAACGCGCTGCGGGCGCGAGCGCTGTCTCGACCGGCTTCGTCGGCGCCGGCCTCGTCGCGCGCTGCTGCTGCGTTACGACTTCCGCGAACAGTGTTGATGGTGATAGTAAGCAAAGGAGAAGAAAAAGAATTGAGAAACGTTTCACCGATAACTCCACGCCCAGTAGTTTGATTGGCCTTTCGATTCTTCTGACCGCCAAATAGATGTCGGGCTATGAGGGTACTTTGCCGGAGGGAATTTCACAAACGGGTAACTACGGAGACGCGGATTATTTCTTTTTCGACACAATTGCGCGGGCCTTTTGCCGCAGGGTGGTGCGGTAGGCTGCCGCGTCTGCGCCGGCGGCGTTCGGGAGCCACTGAATACGCGGCGTTCCTTGCGCGGTGGTTTCGCCGGTCATCTGCATCGAGTAAGAGCGTCGATCGTTCGGCACGAACAAAACTAAACGCCGCAGAGTGCGACCTTCATCCGAATCTTTGCCGCTAAACAGCAAATCCTGAAATCCATCTTCGTCGGCGTCAATCAGCTCGGCGGTCCAGCTTGCGTGAGTGAATCCTTTGCCATCCAACGGCTGCTGCGAAGTTACGCGAAACTTTCCGTTGCGCTTTTCGAGCAGGAGAAAACTGGTTTTTCCCGTGCGCCGTCGACTATCTACAGCGATGATCGCGGGACCGGCGTCTGTATCGCAAATCGCGACGGCGCCGATCGTTCCCGTGGCGAACTTCGCGGCTGTCTTGCGGGCTTGATCCAGCGAGATCGATTCGACGACCGGCGGGCGCGGTTCCTCCGTCGCATCAGCACTGAATCCGACGTCGCGACTCGCATCCAAGCGACGATTATTGTCGCGACTGCCGTCAGTGCGGTACGAAGCAGGCGTCATCTCCAACTGCGCATTCGCAGCCGGCAATGCTTCCTTCGGAATACGCGGCGCTGAAGCGCTCTGTCCGGTGTAACCCCACGCCAGCAACGCACCGAACGTCGTGACCAGGACCAACGGCGCGCCAACACGAAACAGAATTCCGTTTCCGGGAGTTGATGCCGCGACCATCGACGACAACGGTTGAATGTCCGGCAACGTTCGATCCGGCTTGACCAAACTTCGTTCCAACAACGCTTTCGCGGCTGCCGCCGTGCGTGGACGATCTTCCGGACGTTTCGCCAACAGCGAATGGACCGCGAGGGCCAACGATCGGGGAATGTCCTGTCGCAGTCTGGGCAACGGCGGCGCGGGCATGGTTGCTTGTTTCACCAGCAACGCCGACTGCAATGGATCGACAAAAGGCGGACGTCCCGCCAGCATCTCGTACAACAACACGCCGAGACTGTACAGATCACTGCGCGCGCCGACGCGTTGGCCCAAACATTGTTCAGGAGACATGTAGCGCGGCGTTCCGATCAACTGACCCGAACCGGTGCTCGCGTGAGTAGCAGTCGATTCTGCTGACGAAGCAAGAACTTTTGCGACGCCAAAGTCGAGCACACAAACACCACGCTTGCCGAGCAGAATGTTTGACGGTTTAAGGTCGCGATGGATGATCCCGAGTCGATGCGCCTCTTCGAGCACGTCGCAGATCTGCGTCGCGATGTCGACGGCGCGCGACGGCGCGAAACGGCCCTCACGCGCGAGCACCTGCGAAAGTGTTTCGCCTTCGACAAACTCCATCACGATGAAGTGACGACCGTCGGGCAGATTTCCCGCGTCGAAGATCATCGCCGCGTGATGATGATGCAGCTTTGCCATCGTGCGCGCTTCGCGCAGGAAGCGATCCGCGACGTCGGCGTCGCCCGCGAATTCGCGTTTGATGATCTTGACTGCTACTGGTCTTTCGAGTCCGAGGTGGGTGGCGAGGTAAACAGTTCCCATGCCGCCGGTCCCGATTTCACGTTCGATCCTGAATCTGCCAGCGATGAATTGAGGGACATCCATGATAGACCTTCCTTGTCGGGTTAAAGGCCTGAAAGCAATTCCACTTTGGTTTGGGCTGGGGGAAGAGGCCTCGTAGTTTACCACGGATTTGTTTTAAGAAAAGAAATTCAGGAATCCGTTTTTTTACTGATCTCGACGAAGCTTACTTGTCTATTCCCGGATGGACGGAGGCTACGTTTGGGATCCAAAAAACCTGACCGTTGACCTCGACACTTCGCAATCCGTGTTTCGGCAGGTCTTTTTCTTTTAGACCAAGAAACGTGAAGTGGGGCAGATCGCTCAGGACAGTCTGAAACCAGCCATGCTTGCCCATGATCTCGCGGATGCGCGGGTTTTCAAACTCGTTGACGTCAAACGCCAGCATCGCGATGTGTTGCGACGTGCCGGGCGCAGCGATGGAGTAAAGAATGGACTTTGAGAGGTCTTTGCTGAAGTAAATCCCCTGGTTTTCGAGTTCGAGCACTTCTGCGATCTGTTGGTACAGCGGCAGACCCTTCAACCGGTCCACCTGTTCCGCCGTAAGCCGGCCTTGTCCGAGCCAGTAATCGAGCGCGGGTTCGAAACGGGAATTCCAGAGCCGTACGCTGTCTTCATAATTTCGTCGAGCGGCTTCCGCGCCGTCGCGAGGCGTAATGTCGAGACCTTCTTTTTGCGCTTCTTCGCGGGCCTTCAGCAGTTGTTTCAACGCAGCCGGCTGGAGTTCGACGTGGTCGTACGACATAAACTCGGCTTCAAAACCGGCCTGTTCCTGGAAACGAGTGACCTG
>Ga0111538_10012299_pt1 | contig 11316 bp, 9 predicted proteins | sample SoiMethybrSBSTD1_FD_79669 | JGI IMG/M metagenome (GOLD analysis project Ga0111538, IMG submission 79669) | Bulk soil microbial communities from a Populus tree surrounding site in Tennessee, USA - Soil MetaG P. TD hybrid SBSTD1 (version 2)... | ecosystem: Environmental > Terrestrial > Soil > Tree... | reverse complement strand
GTTGTCGGCTTTCGGAAGGTCGATTGAGTGGCGCGGGCGGCGGTACGATCTATGGAAACCGGCGGGCAAGTGACGCGGGTCCCTGCCCGCCGCCGCGTTATTTCACTTTCGCGTTGGTGGACTCCGCCATTTGAAGGTGATGTTCCAGCGGCGGCAGCGTCTTCCCCGCCCAACCCTTCACGTCCGGGTCGGACCCGCTCTTGGACTCGCGACGAAACTCGTTGACGTCCTCGCGATGATCGGTCAGCATCTCGCGCATATAGGCGCGATCGAACTCCGCGCCGCTCAGCATCGACAAACACCTAAGCTATGTCGACCAAGCATGACGAAACCCCTGCACCAGGCCCGCCGCGACCGCGTCGAAGCGTTGCGCTACGACTATGCGAGCAAGCCGAAAACAACTGTGCGGCATTGCAATCTCTGCGGCCATAATCTGTTTGTGACGCTCGTCCATAGTGACCGTTATGGCTATCCTGCGCGCGCACAGGCATGTCGGCACTGCGGGCTTACCTTTCTCAGTCCGGTGATGACGGCAGAGAGCTATATCAATTTCTATCAGGGCATCTACCGACCTCTCGTCAGCGCCTTTCACGGGCGACTAATCGATGCAAGCAGTATTCAGCAAGAGCAGCGTGAATATGCCGCGCGCCTCGCCGAGCAGATCGCGCCACATCTCGCACATTTTAAAGGCGGCGACCTACTCGATATCGGCGGCTCAACTGGAGTTGTTGCCCATCATCTCAAGCGTGTATTCGGTCTACGCGCGACCGTAATCGATCCTGCCCCCATGGAAGTCGATGTGGCCAAGGCGCTGGAGCTTGAGACCGTCACGACTCTGGTCGAAGATTACAATCCAGGTGAGCGTCGTTATCAGGCTGTGCTCATGTGCCAGACCGTCGATCATCTACTCGACATAATGAGTTCCTTGCAGAAGGTCCACGAGCTATTGAGCGACGACGGAATTTTCTTCATCGACATCGTGGATTTCCGGGCTGCATATCGCCGCAACGGCTCGGTGGAAGAAGCGGTTAAAATCGACCATCCCTATTATTTGACCGAGCCGGTGATGGAGTTGTTTCTGCAGCGAGCGGGACTTGCAATTCGGGCGATCGACTACGCTCCCGATCATCTGCATGTCGGCTTCATCTGCGATAAGAGCAAGCCTGATCCGGAAGCGTCGCCGTGTCCGGAAGATGTGCGCGACTTCTTTCGCGAGATACGTGCGGTTCACAACCGCGTGCCGCTGTCTTAAGCTTCGATGGCAATCATCGCATTGGTCCCCGCCCGCGCCGGCTCAAAAGGCATCCCCGGCAAGAACATCAGGCCACTGTGCGGCAAGCCACTCATTGCCTATACGGCCGAGGTCATCAAACAGGCTGGCGTGTTCGACCGCGCCATCTTATCAACGGACTCGGCGGATATTGCGGCGGTGGGGAATACCTTCGGCCTAGAGACGCCCTTCCTGCGCCCGAAAGAGTTAGCGCGTGATGACACGCCAATGATCGACGTTATTACTCACGCAATGCAGTGGCTTAAGAATAACGGCACTCCGGCCAAACTCATTGTGTTGCTCCAGCCCACCCAGCCCTTGCGCCAAACAGTTGACGTGCTCCGTGCCATCGAGATCCTGCACGCAAGCGACTGCGACTCCGTGGTGAGCGTGGTAGCTGTGCCAGCGCATTTAAGCCCGGACTACGTGATGCGCATCGATGACGATGGAAAGCTGGTCAATTTCCTAGCCGACGGAGTAAGCGTGACGCGCCGCCAAGACGTTCGCCAGGCCTATGTCCGTGACGGCACGGTTTACGCCTTCCGTGCAGACACGGTGTACAAACATCGGAGCATTTATGGACCGGCCTGCCTTCCGCTCATTGTCCAGGCTGAACACTCAATTAACATCGACACCCAAAGCGATTGGGAAGAGGCTGAACGAAGGCTTGGCTGCCGCTAAAGCCGCCTCTGGCGCTACTCTATGGTCTGCCGACGATCACCGGACGCGTCGGCGTCTCGGCCGCAGGCTTAGGTCTGATACTTCCGACAATATTGTCATCGGCGCGGACCAGGTGGTCGGCAAGCGCGTCGAATCCGAACTTCCTGGCGTCCGCCATCGCCCTTTGCCCGATTCTGGCAAGAACCTGCGGATCGGTCGGTAACTCGGTGCAAATCGCGGCATCGATCACCGTGTCCATGTGGCGATAGCCTTTGGGTGAGCCGCCGTCGAGGTTAGTGACCACGACTGCCCCTGCGGACATGGCGGAATGTACGCTGGTGTTATTGGCACGAACGCCGGTGGGAAAGAAAGCGGCAAAATAAGTCGTCGTCCGCAGATAGTGAAGCACTGCGGCATCGGACAGAAAGCCCAAAAAGTATACTGGGCCCGAGAAGGCCTCACGGATGTTCTTAACCGCGACGTCAAAGGCCGTTTCGATTGAGGTGCCCTCATGCAGAGCTGTCGAGAGATACAGAGAGTAGGATCTGCCAGTTTTCTTTAATAAATTGTCGAGCTTCTGGTAATAATCGCCGCGCACCTTATGCGCCATGCCGAAGGTGAAGACCGACAGTTCGGTGCGCACGAACGGCTCCGTCTCGATCAGGATGCCTGGGCACCAAGCCTCGACGACATCGGGACGGTAGGGACGAATTCGCTCAGTCAACTCGGCATTGCCTACATAGACGATGTCGGCTTCGGTGATCATTCGCCGCTCAAGCTCAGTATTGTCGAAGGCATGAAGAAAAAGTCGCAGAGATTGGGTCGCAGGCCGCGCATTGAGGAAGCGTTCGAGATCCCGGCCGTGATTGTAGGTAAATTCCGAAAGCTTGATTGAAAGCAGCGGCCGGCGTGCGGTGGTTGCCGACGGGTCGAATAACGACAATACGGGAATGCCAAGCTGATTGCCGAGCGCGAGATTGAACTTGGCGATACCGCAAGCAAGAGGGTTGAGATGATAGCCAAGGATGCAGTCCATCAGTGCTGCGCTCCGCTTGCTATTGGGGTCTATGCCTCTCGTAGACCAGCACTCTCCGCTTGTTCAGCCAGTCCATTCGGGCCTCGAGGTCGCTTCGACGCCTATACCCCTGCAAAACGAACATCAGTCTCAGCATGTCCATGTTCATGCAGGTGATGTGAGTCGGATCCGCCTCAAACTCCGTCGTCACGTCGAAGAGACTCGTCGGCTTTGGGTGAAAGCGCGTGGTGACGTAAATATAGCGCGACGAAATGCGGCAAAGATTCTGCACCGCCTTTTGCACTTGCAGCACCGGCATGTGCTCGAACACTTCCCGACAAATAACAAGATCATAGCTGTCGCTCGGGATATCCACATCAATTATGGAACCGATGCGAATGCGATCAGCCACCTCGGGCGGCGCGATCTCTTTGCTCGTCGCCGAGAAGTCGACGCCGTCAGCCGTGACGTCTATTTCTTGCAGAAGGTACATGAGAGCGCCTGGTCCGCAGCCCATGTCCATGACGCGCTTCGGCGCAAAAACCTCCTTGATCAACTCGGGATTGCGGGCCTCGATCTTACGGCGCGCCTCGATGGTGTAGGTATTCCCATTGGCACGCCAGGTTTCGGTGAAATAGTTGGCGTTGAATTCCTCCGCGCCCGGTTCCGCTTGGGTGAGAACGAAGTTCTCGTAGCTCTCAAGAGAGTTCTCGACGCCATGATGCGAAAGGAAACGGCTGAGCACGGCGCTGGATGAATCGCGCACAGTGTCAAGGTAGACGATCTCGGCACCAGCTTCCTTACAGATCGCAATCTGGCCCTCAGGAAGTCTCCCCTCCCAGTCTTTGCCTTTGACGTAGTATTTTGGCTCAAGCTTCTTGAGCACTGTTTCGGTGTCGAATGGGTTGATATGTACAAAGCTGATGGGTTTCAGTGAGTCGATGAGCTGGGCCCGCTCTTTTTGGGGCAGAAATGGGAAATGCTTGCCCTCGACATATTTGTCGGGTGCAATATTGCATAGGACCGGAACGCCGAGACCTGCAGCGGCTTCGAAATAAGTGAGATGACCGACATGCAGCGGATCGAACGCGCCATCTACCATGGCCACTCTGCCCCGATAGGCAGGAAGATCCTCAAACGCCACATCCATAAAGGCTACTCCCCTGTGCCAGCCAATAAGCCTTGGGCCCTAACCAGTCAACAATGCCCGGCTGATGGTCCGCAATCCGGCCTGTTGTCTCGCTCCCTCAATTTACGTATCGAGGAGCCGGGATAAAGTGTCAGGAGGACGAGATCGATTTCTTCAGTTCGGTAGCCCCGCACGAGGCTCATTTGCTATTCTCCTGCAATTGTAACAATCGGCGCTAGACGGTGGACAATAGCTCCCTCATGAAGTTTCTGTTCGTAATGTCCTACTCGGGTTACGTCCGCAACAACGAGCCGACACTACGTGCGCTGGCCGAACGCGGCCATCACGTCACTCTGGGGTTCAATAAGGGCCCGCGCGACGACAACGATCGCCTTGCCGACGAGCTCGTCGCAACTTACCCCTCGATCGTCTCGTGCCCGATGCCCAGCCGCCACGACGAATGGGCGCCCGTGCTTTCGTTCTTTCGGGCATGCATGGATTATCTTCGTTATTTCCACCCCGCTTATGACAACGCGCCCGCGTTGCGCGAACGAAGCGAGAAACGCTTGCCGCGTTTCGTCCAAGCGGTCTTTGCGCGGTTGGGCTTGCGCTCGAGCAATACACGGCGGCACAGATTGCACCGGGCTTTGGCGGCGATCGAAGCCGCAATCCCAACCGACCCTAAGATCGACGGCGTTCTTCGCAGCGAGGCTCCCGATGCACTGATCGTAACGCCGCTTGTCAATTTCAATAGTCCTCAGACCGACTGGGTAAAGAGTGCTAAAGCTCTCGGCATTCCGAGCTGTCTCGCCGTGTTCAGCTGGGACAACCTCACCAACAAGGGACACATCCGCATCATCCCTGACCGACTGACGGTTTGGAACCCGCTTCAAGCCGACGAAGCCGTCAAATTCCATGGGGTTGACCGCGACTCAATTCAGATCACCGGCGCCCAGTGCTTCGACAAGTGGTTCAACCGGGTGCCTGCGCTCGATCGTCAGACTTTCCTCAGCCCCACCGGCCTCGATCCTCAAGCGCCCTATATCCTTTATTTGTGTTCGTCGCCTTTTGTCGGCGGTCCCGGCGAAGCTGGTTTCGTGCATGATTGGCTCGAGGCCCTGCGTCTGTCGCCAGACCCCGCCGCCCACAAAGTAAGCGTCATGGTGAGACCGCACCCTCAAAATGCTCACATTTGGGACTCAGTCGATCTTTCCCACCTCGGTGCAGTGACAATCTTTCCAACCGCAGGTGCAAATCCCGTCAATAAAAAACGCCAGGATGAATATTTCCATTCGATCCATTTCAGCAGCGCTGTTGTCGGCATCAACACCAGCGCCATGGTGGAGTCGGGCATTGTGGGCCGCCCAGTCATTACTATTAAGGACCCGCGCTTCACTCACACGCAGGAAGGCACGCTTCATTTCCATCATTTGGTGCGATCCGGCTTAGTGCATGTTGCTCAAAATATCGAGGCCAGCCAGGCGTTAATCGTTGCAGCCTTGAAGGGGGAGCTTTTCGACCAGACCCGGAGCGACGAGTTTCTCACCACATTTATTCGTCCGCACGGTCTAGGCGTGGCCGCCACGCCGCTTTGCGTCGAGGCGTTCGAGGAATTGGCTACCCTCAAGGTTGCGGCCCAGAAAAAACGGCTCCTTCGTGATGGCTTAATCCGTGCCGCTGTTTGGCCGATGCGTTATCCCATCGCGCCCATGGAAGGCGGACGCAAGAAGAGAAAAACGCCCAAGGTCAAGGCTGACTGGACCGTTGCCGCCAGCGGAAAAGAATAGCTACCACTGCGACATAGCTCCCCATCACCCCTTGGCCGCAATCCCCAATTATGCTTGATGTGCACCACGGGTTGGGGGCGGAGTCCCTTGTGGGCCTGTTCCAAAATCGTTTTGCGCTGCAGTCGTGGGAACCAGAGCTTTGAGCTACTCAGGGCGACGGCCGAGGAGCCGAACCAAAAGGCGCGTCTCGAAATGGGTCCGGCAACGCTTTGAGCGTGTCTCCAAATTACTAGGTCGCGCACGCAAGATTTTGGTTCGGCACATCACCGGCCGAATGCCCAAGCTTGGCAATCGGTGGCAAAAGATGCGCTACCGCCGTTGGATCCAACAAGGACTTCGGCACCCAGGATCGCTTTCGGAAGTGACCCGCCCAGACTTCATCATCATTGGCGCGCCGAAATGTGGAACATCGTGGTTGCAAAGCGTTCTCAACCAGCATCCGAATGTTCTCATGATCCCCGACGAGATAGAGTATTTCTCCGCACATGATGGTTATCCCATTGAGTGGTACTTCGATCATTTCGCTCAGCGCATCGCAGCAGCGAATGGTCAGCTGCCGTCATCCTACGTGCTCGGCGAGAAGAGCGCGCATTACTGCTCGATGACGCCAGAGCGCATCCGACGCGTTCGAGACCTATTGCCAGATGCCCAGCTTATCTTGATGACGCGGGACCCGGTCAGTCGGCACTGGGCTCACGCCAAACGCTACTTCGAAAAGCGCCGCTTTCGGGATCGGCAAAGAGCCGCACTCGTGGTGCCACGAAAGAAGCTTTTCGACTTCTTCACCCGCAATCAGTCCCTGGGCGAGTTCTCGAAGATCATCGCCAATTGGACATCCAACTTTCCGCCCGAGCAGCTGCTTATTGTTTCACAGGAAAGAACCCTGGCCTCGCCGCGCGAAACCTTCGACGCGGTGCTTGGACATATTGGGATCGCGACCGATTACGATCCTAGCTCTCTTACCTTCCTCTCGCAGCAGAAGAATCGGGGGCCAAAAATCGAGATGCCGGATGACGTCGCCGAATTTTTAGAGGACATGTTCGCTGGCGAGCGCCTGCGCCTGCGAAATTTGTTTGACGGTAAGCCGTTCGTCTACGGCTCCTGACTGAGGTACGGCGCGTGAAGATTGTTTTTTTGCTTCGACATGCGCTTTACCTGCGCAATTTCGAAGGCGCCGTGCGCGATCTTGCTGACCGGGGCCACGAACTCTTATTCGTTTTCTCGCCTTTGGTGAGGCGGGTGGACACGACGCTTCTAACCCAGCTGAAGCAAGATTATCCGAACATCACCGAGCATCCCATCGCTCCTCGGGTGGGATGGTGGTGGCCCGCCAGCGACGGCCTCCGCGTCATGCGCGACTATTTGCGCTATCTCGAACCTGAGTTTGCCGAGGCTCCTGCGTTGGTAGAGCGAGGTGGTGCCCGCCTTCCCGCCCCCGCACGCTGGATCTTCAAACATGTACCCGGCATGAAAAGTGCTCCAGTACGGCGGGTGCTAAACGGTGCGCTGCGCGTTATCGAGCGTGCCGTGCCTCCCGATGCTGGAATCGTTGCCGAGCTAAAAACGCTTGCACCGGATCTCCTTCTCGTGACTCCGATGATCGATTTCACTTATGGCCAGACCGAATATGTGAAGGCGGCGAGATCTCTAGGCATCCCTACCATTCTTGCGGTCGCGAGCTGGGACAACCTCACCAACAAGGGACTGATCCACGTTTGCCCGGATCGCGTTCTTGTGTGGAACACGATCCAAGAACGTGAAGCTGTGCAATTGCATGGCATTCCGCGCGAGCGTGTCCTCAAGACCGGCGCACAACTCTATGATCACTGGTTCACGATGTCGCCGTCGCTTGATCGCGCCGCGTTCTGTTCCCGCGTCGGTAATCTCGATCCGGGCAAGCCCATCATTCTTTACCTTTGCTCCTCCAGTTTCATCTGTCGAGACGAAGTGACCTTCGTGAAGGAATGGCTGTCAGAGCTTCGCGCCTCAGCCGATCCCAAGATTCGCGACGCTAACGTAATTGTCAGGCCCCATCCGGCACATGGCGAGCAGTGGCGCGGCGCCAGCCTCTCAAGCCTCGGGCACGTTGTCGTTTGGCCCCCGGAGGGCGAGGCTCCGATTAACGAGAGCCGCAAACGAGACTACTTCGATAGCCTCTATCACGCCGGAGTTGTCGTGGGCATCAACACAAGCGGTTTCATCGAGGCCGGCATTGTCGGTCGAAGAACCCTCACGGTCGCCACGCACTTCCGAACTACGCAAGAGGGCACGCTGCACTTTCACTACCTGACGGAAGGCGGCCTGCTCGAAACTGCCGCGACCTTCAGTGAGCATCTTGCTCAATTGTCGCGTGCGCTGGCAAATCCAAGCGAGATGCAGCGCGAGGTGCGCGCGTTCATCGCTGACTTCGTGCGTCCCTGTGGTCTGGATAAGCCCGCCACGCCTGTTTTCGTTGAAGCGGTAGAGTCGGGAAGAGCGCTTACAAAACATCCCTGGCAGGCGCCGTTTTACGCTCTCCTGCTTCGGTCCTTTCTCTTGCCGGCAGTTGCCCCCCTCCGGAAGGCCGTTTTGGAGGCGATCAATTTTGGCATGTACCGCGGCATCGAACGCACGAAAATGCCGCGCCTCCTGGAGCCCATAGGCAGATCGCCCCATCATTCCCACAAGATGGCTCAGGGTCTGTGCGCCGAAGCCTACCGGTCTCTGGAAAGAATGGCCCGGAGCAATCGGCCAATCATCGTTGGGCCTTGGCTTGCCGAAGTCGGCTACGAAATCCTTTATTGGATTCCCATGCTTCGCTGGGCTCAGGAAGCCTATGGTCTCGACCCAAAGCGCTTAGTTGTGATTTCCCGTGGGGGCGTTGAGAGTTGGTACCACGACATTGCCGAGCGCTATCTCGATCTGTTCGATTTCTTCGAGCCGGCGGAGTTTATGAGCTTCAATGCAGAGCGTCAGCAAGCCTCCGGAATGCAGAAGCAAAAGCGAATGTCCGAGGCTGAGAATCGCCTTTTGCGTGAGGTGCAGAAGAAACTAAAGCTTGGTGACTACGACCTGCTGCACCCCAGGCTTATGTTCAGTGGAATTCTGCATTTGCAATGGAGTGGCCGCATGTCCTTCGACCATCTCCGCCATCACACACGTTATGAGCCTCTTCCCTTGCCGCAGCGTGGCGAGATCGAGATGCGTTTGCCCGACGATTACTACGCGGTCCGTTTCTATGCCCGCGAGTCATTCACTGACTCAAGTAGCAATCGCCAGTTCGTGAGAAATTTGATCGAGAAACTCCTTGGGCGCAGTGACGTTGTCCTGCTTGACACAGGGTTTTGCATTGACGACCACGACGAAATCGCCTGGATGGAGGCGGCCACCAACGGTTACGGTTATAACAATCGGCTGATCAAGGCGGCGGATTGGATGACCCCACGCAACAATCTCGAGGTCCAAAGCCGGATCATCGCACGATCACGTTGCTTCGCTGGAACTTATGGCGGACTATCTTACGTCGCCCCCTTCTATGGAAAGCCGTCGATTGCGCTTCACCAACAGCGGGGAGACGTTATGGATAGTCACGTCAGCACGGCACTTGCGGTTTTTAACGCCTTCAATGTGCCGTTCATGCTACTCACCCCTGATGAAGGGGATCTCCTAAAGGCCATGTTGTGAGCCGGCTTTTTTGCCGGCACTGAAATCGAACGTCGCTTCACCTGACAGCTGCGCTGAAGGTGCTCCCGATCTTACCTGAGCGACGATGTTTCCTGGTTCACATCGATACCGACATCTATTCATAGATCGCGGAGTGTCTACGATGCTTTTGTCCCCGGCTGGTTCCTGGAGGAATCATCGTGGTCGATAACTTTGGGGCCGCGAAATGTCCCGGGGTGGCCAAGGCTGTCCACTAATGCTTGCCTGAAATGCGCGATTGCCAGATTTGGCAGATGCGCACCGAACAGTGTGTCAAAATTGCCTAACTCGCCACGCTAAGGCGCGCGGCCGTTGTCTGCGAGCGATTCGTTCCGCCGAGCACGAAGGATGTGCCGTCAAGAATTCCGCTCACCACGCAATCGAGCGACACACAAGCACCGGGGGCGAAGCTTTCCAGCTTCATCGGAGCGATCTCGTAAGGCGCGCCTTGGACGGTGCTGCGCTTCAAGCCGAGCATCGGGATCATCCGCCGGAAGAAGAAATGATAGGCGTACTTTTGCGCGCGCATTGTGCGCTCGTCGTCGAGCCGCTTTCGGAGGGGGAGCGATGCGAGCATGCGCTCATAGGCATCCGCATCGTTGCAATCGAAGCCAATTCCCTTGCCCCTCAGCCAAGCCTCGCCCGCAACGATCACCGGAATGCCGCGCGCGGCGAGCTCGATCCCCGTCTTGGTGGCATAGATGATCGCGGCATCGGAGGCACTGGCGAGCTGATAAGTGCTTACGTTCTCGCCCGGCCTGATCAGCGCGACGTTCTTGGGGAGTTTGGGATAGGCAGACTTGATCGCGTCGGCGATCGGCTGGCGCGACGGCAATGAGCCTGTGATCTCCGCGGGGTGCACGCGGATCGCGAGCTGCACATCGTCGCGCTTGGCGAAATGCGCGATGGTCTTTAGTATCCATTCGACCTGGTCCTTGAACGCGCGCTGGCGGTAGTGGAGCTGGGCGTCCCATACGACCGAGGTGAGAAGCGCGGCGACGGGCCTTGCCCTATCGAGCCCGATCGAAGCAATGATGTTCCCGGATCTGGCGGCGTCAGCGGGATGGAATGCAATCCAGTCCTGTGTTCCCTTCTCACGGTCGTAGAGATAGCCAATCAGCTTCCTGCGTTTGTCATCGTCGAAATCCATGTCCTCCCATACGGAAGCCGGCTCGGCGAGCATGGCGCGGTGGTAGGTCTCGCCATGGCTGAAAATGAAGCAGCCCTCGCGGTAGGCCGGGTTCCAGGCGACGAAGCGGACCCCTGCCTCTCGCGCCGCGTCGGCAACCAGCGCCTGCGGCACGTAGATGCCATGATGGCCGATGACCACGTCATAGCGCTCGCGCGCAAGCAGCCTGCGCATGGCGAACAACGAAAGACACGCGGCCTCAAAATAGCGCTTCAGAATCGCCCCTTGCGCCTTTCCGTCTTCGAGCTCGCCGCGAGCGAAAAACCGGAGCGCGCCTGATAACGCCGCCTCTCCCACGGCAAGACCGTCGAGAGTGAGGCCGCCAACCGACTCGGGCGCAGTGTTCTGAGCAAGCGATCTCGCATGGGCCCTATCGGCGTCAGTCAGCAGAGCGCCATAGCGGTGAACGGTCAGCCCGACGCCTTCTGCGCCGAACAGCTTCTCGGCCGGTGCGAGGCAGGCCGTGCAGAGATCGTCGCGTGAGCCGCGGGCCGCGAAATGCTCAGGTTTCGGATACCACGTGTAGTCGGCACCGAGGCACGCAGGGAGCACCGCGTCACAAAGAGCCACGTCGCATCGCGCGCC
>Ga0111538_10012298_pt1 | contig 11317 bp, 7 predicted proteins | sample SoiMethybrSBSTD1_FD_79669 | JGI IMG/M metagenome (GOLD analysis project Ga0111538, IMG submission 79669) | Bulk soil microbial communities from a Populus tree surrounding site in Tennessee, USA - Soil MetaG P. TD hybrid SBSTD1 (version 2)... | ecosystem: Environmental > Terrestrial > Soil > Tree... | reverse complement strand
TGAACGCTACTACCGTCCAGCTGAGGTTGACCTGTTGATTGGCGATGCTCAAAAAGCGCGTGAGGTACTGGGCTGGAGTCCGAAGCACACTTTTCGTGAACTAATTACAGAAATGGTGCAGTCGGATCTAAAAGCAAACGCAGGATCCTAACGCAATCCTCTTAAGACAAACGGAAGCGATGCGTACCCTCACCCACATTGCGAAGCCATTGATCTGATTCTAGAATCTGCCACATGCCAGTAGCTGTTCGAGTCGATTCAGTCTCGAAACAATATCGAATCTATGCGCAACCGTCTCACCGGCTGAAAGAGTCGTTGACACGCGGGTGGTGGAAGGGACACCGAGAGTTTTGGGCTCTTAAGGATATAAGTTTTGAAATCGAAGCGGGCACGACGGTTGGCATCATTGGTCCAAACGGTTCGGGCAAATCCACTCTGCTGCAAATCATCACCGGCACACTCGCGCCTACCCATGGGAATGTCTATAGCGATGGCAGAACGGCCGCCATACTGGAACTCGGAGCTGGTTTCAATCTAGAGTTCACCGGGATCGAAAACATTTTCATGAATGCCACGCTTAATGGTCTCTCAAAGAAGCAGACTGAAGCCTTGCTGCCCCAGATTGCGAGCTTTGCGGAGATTGGCGATTTCCTCTACCAGCCACTGAAAACCTATTCAAGCGGCATGCAGGTGCGTTTGGCGTTTGCGGCGGCGATTGCTAACCAGCCTGACATTCTGATCGTTGATGAGGTATTGGCCGTCGGTGATGCGGTATTTCAACACCGCTGCACACGTCGAATAAAAGAGATGCAACGAAACGGCACTACCGTGTTGTTTGTTTCGCACGATCCCAGCGCAGTGCGCGCTTTGTGCAGCCGTGCCATTCTGTTAGATCGGGGTCGCGTCGAAGCTGACGGTGCACCGTCGTATGTCTTAAGTCGTTATCAAAACATCATCATGTCGCAGGAGAAGGAGTACGCGGATGCTGAGATCAAAGCGAACTCGACACCTGTAAACAACCACGACATGCTGAAGGACTTCTCGTACCGTCATGGGAACGGAAGCGCTCGGATTCTTCAGGTTGAATTAATAGACGAAAACGGTGTTACCGTCCGGCATGCTGATACAGGTGACCTTCTCCACTTACGTTTCCGCGTGTTATTTCACTCCGCAGAAGAGGATCCTGTTTACGGGTTCATTATCAGCAATCGACACGGCATTAATCTCTACGGCACAAACACTTTGGTGAACGGCATCGAGGGGGCTGTGAGTGCCGGGCAGATTGTCGAAACAACATTCACATTCAATGCGTGGTTGGCACCAGACGTCTACTCAATTTCGGCCGCTGTTCATAGTGCAAAGGGCGTGAGTTTCGATTGGATCGACGGCGCTTTGTTCTTCCGCATCTTCAGCGCTAGACCGATTGAGGGTGTCGCAAATCTCAATGCCATTGTCACCAGTCGTTGTTTAGATTCTGCAGACGAGCTACTCACGGCCGAAGCCAATAGCACAGCGTCTTAGTCTTCATCCACGATGCCAAAGAGTTCTAATTATTATCAGATCGCCGGCATCGAAGATGTTGCCGAGTTCTATCGAGAACGGTTCTCGACAGGGGGTGTTTTTGATGCGCGTTACTTTGATGCGATATACCGATTCAATATCAATTACGCGCGCACAATGTGGGTCTATGACAACGTTCGCCGGTCTAGCAGCGTATTAGATCTGGGATGTGGCGAAGGCGTCCTCGCTCTCTTGAAGCGTAAGGATGTTCACCTGACGGGCGTCGACCTATCGCAACACCTCGTCGAAGCGGCACGCACTAACGGCTACGATCACACACTTGTTTCTGACCTCACTAACTTGCCTTTTCCCGATAACTATTTTGACTACGTGGTGAGCCTTGACGTCATGGGCCACATTGCTGCCGATGAGAAAGACGCTGTTCTCATGGAGATAAAACGCGTCCTGAAGACCGACGGAGTTACGTTGCATGGAATTGAGGTTCTCAACCGCGAACTGCATCCGGATTACGACTCGATGAGGCAGGAAGAACTCGCGAACTTTGTACGAGTTGACGGTCACATCGGGCTGGAGGACGAACAAGATACTGCAGAGAGATTCAAGCGCATTTTCTCCTTTGTACGTGCTGAGCCGCGTTACTCGGTGGCATTGAGTTGCGCCGAATTCATTAAGCAGTTTGAAGAGTACGGCGCTCCTTTCGATAAAGACTTCATTGATTATTTGAGCCGACTCTCGTTCACTGAACGTAATGCATTCGATATGGCGATGGGTTATGTGTTCGCAAAGATTTCTGACCTCAACATTCAATTACCGAATGGTGGTCTCTATTTGCTGCTGAAGGCCGGCAACTCTCCACTTGGTCCTTTTTATAACGAGCATCGCGATCGGAAGGATTTGTTTTTCATTGACAGTGATTCCGAAGAGGTTGGGCCAACTTTCCTGGATCGGTCCTCAAGAGCACTGTTTGATAACGGCTGGTACGCCGCAAACAATCTGCCACCCATTGCCCGGTGGATGAGCGGTCGGGGGAGGATACGTTTTCAGGCAGGATCTTTCAGCCGCTTGCGCTTTGATGTCACGACTCATATGCCAGACGTCGCATCTAAACCACTCGCGGTCGAGGTCTGCTGCAACAATGTACCTCTAGCTCGCTTTGATCTGACCGATCACAGCTGGCAGAAAATCGAGACTCAGATTCTTGAAGCTATTACGAGGGATACGACGCGGTTTGAGTTGGATTTCAGCTGCGACAGAACGTGGCAGCCTTCAAAAGTGAGCTCGGATACCAGCGACGATCGAGAACTGTCAATTGCGGTGTGCAATATCGAGATTCTATGATCGTATGAGTCACGAGACGGCAATCGTATAATTGGCAGCGTATAGAGCCGTCATTATTCCAAGACAGTCAGATCTGGGCTACACTCAGTGATCGCTCCCGTGCACAACTATAGCAAGTGCTAACTATACCCCGCACAGCAGACAAGCGTAGTCTTTGGACCACCTTACAATACGTTGTCGCAGTCGTGCTGTCCGTATTGATTCTCTGTTTAGTGCTCCGACTTCAGCGAAGCGATATGCGCGTGCCGTTGTCCTACAACGGAGACGCCCTGCTTCACGCTACATTTATAAAAGGTATCATCGATAATGGCTGGTATTGGCAAAACAATTATATCGGCGCGCCGGGCGGGCTCAAGATGTACGACTATCCCGCCGTCGATACTGTGCCGATTCTGATCATCAAGTTCATTACTCTCTTCACTTCAAATCCGTTCCTCGCATTAAATCTGTTCTACTTACTTACGTTTCCGTTTGTCACGATTTCGGCGCTCTTCGTATTTCGTCAGTTCAACTTTTCCTACGGCACATCGCTCGTCAGCAGTCTTCTGTACACGTTCATGCCTTATCACTTCATGAGGGGTGAAAGCCATCTTTTTTTGTCTGCTTACTATTTAGTGCCTCTTGTCGTGATGGTCTTGCTTTGGGTGGTCTCCGGTAAGTTGTTCCGCTCCGACACAGGTGAAGGTTCCACACCTGGACTTAATCTCACGCGACACGAGCTGGTTCTCTCCATTGTGATTTGCATATTGGTTGGTTCCAGCGGTTTGTATTACCCGTTTTTCTCCTGCTTCTTTTTGTTTATTGCCGGAGTCTTAGCTTACGCGCGATTTAAGAGTTTGCGGGCTGTTGTGCCCGCAGCGGTGCTTACGGGTGTAATCGTCGTCACGACAGTCATTAACGTGTCGCCAACACTTTACTATCGCTACAAACATGGTGATGCAGGAGTGACTCTCAGAGGGCCAAGTGAAGCTGAGACCTACTCGCTAAAAATCGCGCAACTGGTTCTCCCTATCACGGGCCACAGAATTGGCGCCTTGCGGGTTCGAAAGGACCTTTACAACACTAGTCCACTAGTCAATGAGAACGATACCGCATCGCTCGGCTTCGTCGGCACGATCGGTTTTGTCGCGCTGTTCGCTTTTCTTTTTTTAGGATCACGACGAAACGTCGTTGATCCTGCTCAGCCGGGAACGTTATTGCACGACCTGAGCCTACTAAACCTCGCCGCAGTTCTATTGGGCACGATCGGCGGGATTGGATCACTAGTCGCGTACTTAGCTTTTCCCGGCATCAGAAGTTACAACAGGATCAGTATCTTTATTGGCTTCTTCGCGCTGTTCGCATTCAGCATCGGCACCGATCGAATCCTCGGGAAGATTGGGGTTCAAACCACACGCCGACTTGCTTTCTTTGTTGCGTTGCTTTTTTTGCTCGTTCTGGGAGTCCTGGACCAAACGGGACGACATAACATTCCTGACTATAACGAGATTAATGTGTCTTTCTCGAGTGACGCAGCATTTGTGGAGAATATCGAACGCGTCGTACCCGGTGGCATGATCTTCCAACTACCATACGTTCCATTTCCCGAGTATCCACGATTCAACAGAATGATCGACTACGATCATTTTAGAGGCTACCTGCATTCGCATCGCCTTCGTTGGAGCTACGGCGTAATGAAACTTCGCGAATGGGATCGATGGCAAAGAGAACTGATTGATCTACCGACGAACCAATTCGTCGAAGCGCTGGCGTTTTCAGGATTCCATGGTCTCTATGTCGACAGAAATGGATACGGTGACAACGGGCAATCAAAGGAAGCTGAACTGTCTGGGGCACTCGGTGTTAGCCCTACAGTCAGTCCAGATGGGCGGTTGGTGTTTTTCGACATGACGTCGTTCAATCAGCGGCTCAGGCAACAACATAGTCAAGATTGGGCCCAGCAGCAGGATCTGGCGTTACATCCGCTATTCTTGGATTGGGGTGGTGGTTTCTCGGGTCTTGAGTCATCTGCAGACAAAACGTGGCGCTGGAGTTCAGAAACCGGAGAATTGCGGTTCAGCAACAACGCGGAGCGCCCCAGGACTGTGACTCTGGATATGGCATTTGCGACAGGACATAAAGAGGAGTCAGATCTCGTACTGAGCGGACTGATTTCAGAGCAGCTAAAGGTCAATGACAATCCACGAGCGTATTCGAAGACCATCACGATCCCGCCGGGGAGCCAAGTCATCAGATTTACTTCGAACGCCCGGAGGGTTGATGCGCCGCTCGATCCGCGGGTGTTGATATTCCGAATCGAAAACTTTCGGTTGGCGAAATTGGACTAGGTGTTTGATTTCGCTAAGATATCGACTTTTCGAGCCTTGAAAGAGTCTAAAGTTTGGCCCTCTCGGTCCGCAGAAGGGTCCTATTAAAGAGCCCGTCTATGCAAGTCGTTCAATTTGAGCGATATGTTAGAAAGCGCCTAAATGTTGAAGAAACGACTGTTGACGCGACTTTACCGAACCTCTATACTTCAAAAGCTTGTGGCAGATCTGTCAGAAGCCGAGAGCGACCCCAGCCTCAGGTTCTCTTTAGCAATCTTCCCACCGTTTTCAGGAGCATAAAAATGAGGAAATACATTTTTGTAGTCGCCCTCGTGCTTTTTGCGTTTACGGGCGTGATTGCGCAAAGCCCTCCAACCTTACGCATAGTAACGGAGACACCGAGTCTTCCGTCAGAGCTGTTTTACGGTGACATCAAGGTAAAGCCTGTACGGTTACGACCCGGCACAAATATTCAGATCACGATCGACGACGCTGATTTCTTCGCTTCACAACACTACATCGATTTTCTTCGTCGCTTTCCAGATATCCCTGGTTGGAATCACTGGACTGGCGAGATAACTGAGTGTAGTGATCCGGCGAAGCGACAAGCCGGCGAGTCGCTTGAAATGTGTACGGAGCGGAAGCGGGCCAACACTTCGGCTGCGTTCTTCCTGTCTCCTGAATTTCAGAACACCGGTTCATTTGTTTTGCGCGTTTACTGGGGCACTTTGGGCAAGTTGCCAAACGTGCCGAACGCGCAGTGTCCGGGTGTGCCGCAGGGATTGCCGGGGTTCTGTCGGCCCAAGTACAGCGATTACATTGCCGACATGACGCAGATTGCGCAGGGCATTGTAGTCAACGACCATCTGGATCCGGCTGTGATCAATGCGAACAAGCAGGCGTTTGTACTCGCGTTCGTGCAGCGAGCAGAGTTCCTGGCCGCGTATCCCCTAGGCATGCAGAACGACCAGTTTGTGGACCAGCTGTTTCAGAAGACGGGAATCACACCGTCGGCCAGTGACCGGCAGGCATTAATTAATGAGTTGGGTGCAACTCCCACGGCCGCCACGCGCGCCAGCGTCGTATTCAAAGTCGTCGACGGCACCACAACGATTACGGACGGTCATCTGCAGTTCAATACCAGCTACGGACAAGCGTTCTACAACCAGGAGTTCGACACGGCGTTTGTCATGATGGAATATCTCGGTTACCTGCGACGTAATCCCGATCAGGAAGGCTATGATTTCTGGTTAGGGAAAATGCGTCGTTACGGCAACTGGGTCGATGCCCAGATGGTGCTCGCGTTTATTCTTGCACCGGAGTATCGGAACCGGTTCTAACTGACGAAGTTATTTAACACTTGAACAGGCCGCCTCTCTTGAGTCGGCCTGTTCTGTTTTTGCCAAACGCACTCTAACCTTTCGCTCTGCTCAAAGCTTCTTCATAAACTGCAAAAGTCAACTCCGCTGTTCGTTGCCACGAAAATGTTGCCGCGTGCTCCATCCCTAACTCGGCAAGTGTCGCTCTGGTACCCGGCTCAGTTAGTAACTGGACCATAGCCTCCGTCAGCGAATCGATGTCTGTGACCGGCACAACTCGTGCGACTCCTTGATTGATACTGGGAACATTGGTCGCGATTACAGGTGCTCCACAAGCCATTGCTTCCAGTGGTGGCAAACCAAAACCTTCATGAATCGAGGGATAGATTAACGAGACGCATGCTGAATACAGTGAACACAACTCTTCCTTGCTTACATATCCAATCACTCGAACCTTATCTCTGACTTCTGGCCTGTTAACGTAAGACAAGACCTCCTCCGCCTTCCAACCAGTCCTTCCCGCGATAATCAACTGTGGACGTAAATCAGTTGAACGAATTAGGCGCTCGAACGCTTGCAAGAGTGTCAGAACATTCTTGCGAGGCTCAATTGTGCCGACAAACAATAGAAATTGATCTTCGACACCAAGACGTCGCAGAGTTTTCTCTGCGTGCCCACGCTCGACACGTCTGAACATGGGGCTGGGAGCCAAAGGTATTGCCACCACCCGATCGGGATCGAGTTCAAACTCGCTACAAACTTCCCTGCGTACCGCTTCTGACGGTGTAATGAGCATGGTTGCCTTCCGTGACATAAGTGGCAGCCGCATACGGCCGCGCCACACGGCGCGCGTTTTGTGCGTGGTAGAATGCCGCAGCAACGAAAGATCATGGATAGTAACGACCGTTGGACAGGTGCCTCGCAATGGCACTTCGAAGTTGGTTCCATGAAATAGTGCCAGTGAGTTTTTGCGAATGTACGATGGTAAACCGATCGACCACCAGTGTCTGGTGGCGGCGTTTGTTTGTACCTGAACTGCTTTTAGATTGGGCCGCGTATTGTCAAAGTCGATCTCGCTTAAATAAGCTCGCGGAGCGACTACTTCGAATTCAATGTTGGGCCGCAAAATCGACAACGCGCGTGCAAGTTCAAGCGTGTAATTCCCAACGCCAGTCAGCGTTTCAGTGAGGGGTAAGCCGTCTAACGCTATTCGCACGTGCTTTCAGCTCTCGGATCAATGTTGACTTTAGAACTCATGCAAACGTAGTGGATTCTACCGTATTGGGCCGGTGGCAGGCTGTCTGCGGCTAGTTAGACTCGAGTAAACGGACATGAGTAAAGCGAACTACCCCCGTCTTGACGTTGACCAACTTGCGTCAGTGATCCAGGAATCGATCAAGAAGCAGCAAGGGAAAGGCGTTGGTCCAGCGTCCGAAAACGGCTCGAGCGATCCACATGTGCCTGCTCCGCCGACGTTCAAATTGCAGCCCGACTTTCATCCGAAATCATCTAGCGACGCTTATGAGCTGCATGATCTTCTAAGGTTTCATGATCGGGTCTTTATTGAAAACGCTTACCGCGCAATCCTCAGACGCTATCCCTCCGAATCGGAGTACTCTTCCATCCTCACGAACCTTCGCAGCGGCCGAATCAACAAAATCGACGTGCTGGCGATGCTCCGTTTCTCTCCGGAAGGCAACGCAAAGGGCATCAAGATTAATAGGCTACGAAGTCGTGCCTTCTTTCGCCGTGCTGGACGCGTCCCATTAGTCGGTTATGTCGTTCGCCTCATAATTGCACTCATGCGCTTGCCGAATTTGATTCGCGACCAGCGGGAGTTTGATTCATATCTGCTCGTGCAGAATCAGGAAATTGCCAACTTCGTAAATAACGTGAACACCCAAACCGCCGGGGTGGGAAAACAGACAGCCGATGCTCAGGCCGAACTGGAAGAAATACAACGTGCGATCGCGGCGCGTCACGACGATTACGACGGACGGATGACTACACTCGCCAAAGAAGTCGAAGCTGCCAGGCGAGAGATCGAAGTGCAGGGACAAGAAATCGAAACGCACGGACGAGAAATCGAAACGCATGGACGAGAGATCGAAACGCAGGGACGAGAATGGACGCAGCGTTTTGAGCACTCCCAAGCGGAGTTACGACGAGAGTTTGAGTCGACCATTATGACTGCGATTCGACAAGTTCGAGGCGAGTTGATGGAACTGATCTCTGAACGGCTGGAAGCAAAACAGTCTGAAGTAGACAAACTCGCAGTTGAACTCCATCGCTTGCATGAGGTTTTACAGTTGGTGAGAGCAGAAATCACAATCCAGAAAACAACCACTCCGCTGGCCGGTAGTGGGTTACAACCGACTGACGCTGTGAATGACGACTCAGCGATACAGCTAGATGGGTTCTACGCTGCGCTGGAAAATCGTTTTCGTGGAGCACCGGCCGACATCAAAGATCAGTTCAGATTCTATTTAACGTACATTCATCAGGCCTGTGACGTGCGGAACGCTTCAGTGTTGGACCTCGGAAGCGGTCGGGGAGAATGGTTACAGCTGTTAAGGGACGAGAATGTTTCTGCGCGCGGTGTAGATACAAATAAGATCCTTCAGGCCCGCTGTCGCGAATTGGGGCTAAGCGTCGTCGAGCAAGATATGCTTTCGTACCTGAAAACTGTCGCAAGCAACTCCATCGCGGCTGTCACCGGATTCCATATCATCGAACATCTCGAGTTCAGCTATTTAGTTCGTCTACTTGATGAGACGATGCGCGTTCTCCGGCCTGGTGGCGTCGTTCTGTTCGAGACTCCAAATCCTGAAAACGTCCTCGTCGGCAGTAATTTCTTTTACTTCGATCCGAGTCATCGCCACCCTCTACCGAGTCAATTGATGGAACTACTGTTAGAGACCCGCGGATTTGATCGCATAGAAGTCAAAAACCTGCATCCCTGGGAATCGGGTAGAGTCGATAACAAAGGTGCGCTGGCGGAACGGTTTAACGGTTTGCTTTATGGTCCAATGGATTACGCGATTGTCGGCTGGAAGTTGGATGCATGAGGATCCTCATAACCACGGTCCAAGTGCCGTTCATACAAGGTGGTGCGGAACTTCACGCGCAGGGGCTACGCGACGCGCTCGTCAGATTTGGGCATGAAGCCGAAATCCTCTCAATCCCATTTAAATGGTACCCGCCGGAAAAGATCCTCGATCATATGCTTGTCTGCCGGCTACTCGATCTGTCTGAAGTTGCCGGAACCAAGGTTGATCTGATGATCGGGCTGAAATTTCCCGCGTACTTGATTCCCCATCCGAATAAAGTTCTCTGGATCCTGCATCAGCACCGAACCGCTTATGAGTTGTGGGACCACCCTTTGAGCGATCTTGTGCATTACCCTAATGGGGCACAGGTTCGAGAGGCCATTCAACATGCCGATCGAAAACTGATCAGTGAAGCACGAGCCATTTTCGCAAACTCACGTAATGTTGCTCAGCGCCTGAAAAAGTTTTGCAATATCGATTCGAAGCCTCTGTATCATCCTCCTCCGGATGCGGATAGTTTTTATTGCGCGACGGCTCGGGACTACATTTTCTTTCCGAGTCGACTTTGTATTCCTAAACGTCAGGAGCTGGCTCTGCGTGCGCTTGCCGAAACACGCTTGCCGGTTCGAATCTGCTTCGCGGGCGTGCCGGACCAATCCGCCTATGAAAAGAAGCTGACCTCACTCGCTCGAAAGCTCCGCGTCAGCGATCGGGTCGAATGGCTGGGTCTGCTGAATCACGAGCAGAAATGTGTCTATTACGCGGAATCGGTCGCCGTTCTCTACCCACCGGTTGATGAAGACTACGGCTACGTCACACTGGAGGCGATGCTGTCGTCAAAAGCAGTTATTACGTGCAGCGATTCGGGCGGGCCTTTAGAGTTCGTAGTCGATCATGCGACTGGACTGATCGCCGAACCAACGCCGGCGTCACTTGCACTCGCGCTGGACACAATTTGGGAAAAGAGAGCCGACGCTGAAACGTGGGGACAAGCGGGCCGCGCTCGTTACGAAAGTTTGAATCTCTCCTGGGAAACGGTCGTACGCACCTTGTTGGCATGAAGCTGAATTGGTTTTCTCCATTACCCCCAGCGAAAACAGGTATCGCCGAATTCACGGCGGGCCTTCTTCCCACACTAAGCAGCCGTGCGGATATCACGCTTTGGACGGACCAATCGGATTGGGATTCGACGCTGGAACAACATTGCGTCGTCCGCCAATTCACTCCCGCCGAAATCGATTGGACGATCGTGAATGATGCTGACGTCACGTTTTACAATTTAGGCAACAATCATCTGTTCCATGCTTCAATTTGGCAGGTTAGTCGACTCCATCCCGGCGTTGTCATTCTTCATGACGTTAGTCTTCATAATTTCTTTGACAGTTTGTACAACGGAGTCTGGCGCGACACGTCAGGTTATCTCGATCAAATGGAAGCTCATTACGGGTTGGAGGGCCGGCGTGCGGCATCGGAGTTTGTAAACCGGACGGTCAGCATCGAAGCTTTGGCGGAACGTTATCCGCTAACTCCATTGGCTCTTGAGAACTCTATCGGAGCGATTGTTCATAGCCCAAGCGCGTTCGAAGAACTCAGTAGACTTAATCAGATCGCGACTGTGTATGTTCCCTTGCCCGCGGTGTTCGGACCGCGTTTCGACCTCGCAGATTTGCCGTCTCGTTCGGACGACCCACCTTACAATCTGATTCTGTTTGGCCACCTAGGACGGAATCGTCGGTTGGATTCTGTGTTCGAAGCACTTGAGCCATTTCATCAAAAGCATCTC
>Ga0111538_10012297_pt1 | contig 11318 bp, 11 predicted proteins | sample SoiMethybrSBSTD1_FD_79669 | JGI IMG/M metagenome (GOLD analysis project Ga0111538, IMG submission 79669) | Bulk soil microbial communities from a Populus tree surrounding site in Tennessee, USA - Soil MetaG P. TD hybrid SBSTD1 (version 2)... | ecosystem: Environmental > Terrestrial > Soil >... | reverse complement strand
GAGATGGTGCCGACCTGCGCCACCATGTTGCCGCTGACCGGCTTGGACATCTTCTTGAGCTCGGCGGTGAGCGCCTCGACGGCCTTCTCGATGCCGCGCTTCACTTCCATCGGGTTGGCGCCGGCGACGACGTTCTTCGCGCCTTCGCGATAGATCGCCTGGGCCAGCACGGTGGCCGTCGTGGTGCCGTCACCGGCGATGTCCGACGTCTTGCTCGCAACCTCGCGCACCATCTGCGCGCCCATGTTCTCGAGCGGATCCTTGAGGTCGATTTCCTTCGCGACGGTCACGCCGTCCTTGGTAATGGTGGGCGATCCGAACTTCTTGTCGAGAACGACGTTGCGTCCCTTCGGACCGAGCGTCACCTTGACTGCGTCTGCCAGCTGGTTGACGCCGCGCAGCACGGCCTGCCGTGACTGCTCGCCGTACACAATCTGCTTTGCCATGAACGTTGTCTCCTGAATCTGAGCTGTTGAAGCAGACCCGCCGGCCCGCCGCTACTTCTTTTTCTTTTCGCCGCCGTCAAGTACGGCCAGCACTTCGTCCTCACGCATGATCAAGTACTCCTCGCCATCGAGCTTGATTTCCTGGCCCGAATACTTGCCGAAGAGGATGAGGTCGCCGGCCTTCACATCGAGTGGCGTCCGAGTGCCGTCGTCCTTGACTTTGCCGTTGCCGGCGGCGATGACCTTGCCCTGCTGGGGTTTTTCCTTGGCGCTGTCGGGGATGATGATCCCGCCGACCTTCTGTTCGCCTTCTTCGATGCGCTGGACAATGATGCGGTCGTGCAGCGGTCTGACGTTCATACTCTCTGCTCCGTCCTGTCGGGAAAAGGGTTGGTCTTTGCCGGTGACCTGAGTTGGAACTGCGCGCGCCTAAGCGTTAGCACTCGTCCGGCACGACTGCCAAGTATAATCCGAAGCCTTCTGGCAGAGTCAAGAGGTGAGTGCCAACGAACGTCGGGCGATCGCCGTGCAACGCCGGTGGAAGCGGGCGGCGGTCCGGGCCTGGCGGTCAGGCTCGGCGCTTGATCTTATAAGCGCTGATTTTGCGGGTCAGGGTGTTCCGGTGGATGCCCAATGCATCCGACGCGCGGGTCAAGCTGCCGTCGCAGCTCGACAACACGCGGCTAATAAAGCGCTTCTCGAACTCCCTGACCGCGTCGTCGAACTGAACGCCTCTGTCGACCATCTCTTCCACGAGCCGATCGAGGCGTTCGCTGATCATCTTCGGTCGACCGGCCTACTGCAGCTCGCGGCCAGAGAGCCGTCGGAACGCGTCCACGTACTTGTCGCGTGTTCGAATGACGACCGCGTCAGGAAGCGCCGGTACCGGTGGTTGTTTGTTCCAGCGAATCTCTTCGAGGTAATCGCGAACGTACTGCTTGTCGAAGCTGGGCTGCGGACCGCCGGGCGAGTAGGCGTCGGCGGGCCAGAAGCGGGATGAGTCGGGCGTCAGGGCCTCGTCGATCAGGATGATCCGCTCGATGTCGCTCGTGCCGGGCGCCGCGTCGACCGGCAGGATGCCGAATTCGAATTTGGTATCGGCGACGATGATGCCGCGCGACTCGGCGTGGGTGGCGCCGGCCTGGTAGAGACGCAACGTCAGATCGCGAACACGCGCAAGCACGGCATCGCCGACGAGCGACGCCGCGTCGCGCTCCGAAATGTTGATGTCGTGACCGGACTGAGCCTTCGTGGCAGGCGTAAAGATGGGGTGCGGCAGACGGTCGGACTCTCTGAGGCCCGGCGGCAGGTCGTGACCGCACACGCTGCGCGACACCTGGTAATCCTTCCAACCAGATCCGGCAAGATAGCCGCGCGCGACGCACTCGATCGGCAACGGCGCGGCCTTGCGGACGAGCATCGAACGGCCGGCGAGCAGGCCGGCATCAGCGCGAGCTTCGGCGGGATACTCGGCGGGATTCAACGACAACACATGGTTGGGAACGATCGTGCGGAGCGTCTCGAACCAGAACGCGGAGATTTGCGTGAGAACCTTGCCCTTATCGGGAATGCCGGACCCGAGCACGTAGTCGAACGCGGAAATGCGATCGGTCGCGACGACCAGCAAGCGATCGCCAAAGTCATAGATGTCGCGAACCTTACCTTGCTGGTCTGGCGGGCGCTGCCCGAGCGTCGTGCGCAGAATCGGTGTCGGGAGCGACGTCGGCATGGGCGCGAGCGACAGAGCGTGGCATCTTACCGTCCGCTGTAGACGTGACACAACAACAAGATGTAGCGGCAGTTCTGAAGAGCGGCCGAGAGGAGGGATATAGTAGAGGGCGTTTCACCACATGCGATCTCAAGTTCGCACGATTGCGGTCCTCGCCCTCGCTGCGTTGCTCCTCGCGCTCTTTCTGCGGAACGTCGACGTTCGCGGGGTGCTCGGGCAGATCGTGCGGGCCCGTCCAGAGTGGCTGCTGCTCTCGCTCGTCGCGACGTTCGCTAACCTGCCGATTCGGGCGTGGCGCTGGCAGTATCTGCTCGAGCCGCTGGGAACGGCTCACTACGGGAATGCGTTTCGGGCAACCGTGGTCGGCTTTGCCGCGAATAGCTTGCTGCCAGCTCGGGCTGGCGAGGTCATTCGCCCGTACTTTCTCGCGCGTTCCGAGCGGATCAGCGCCACCAGCGCCTTCGCGACCATCATCCTCGAGCGTTTGCTCGACACGTTGACCGTCCTCTTGCTGCTGGCGGTCTATGTTTTCGTCTTCGGACGAGATCTCGGGGCAGCCAACCCGATTGCGCTTGCCGCCATGAAGTGGGCGGGTGGGCTTGCTGCCGCCGGCTCGCTGGTCGCGTTGGCCGTTCTCTTCGTCGCGGCGGGCGATCCAGCCCGTGTCGGACGCACGCTGGCGCGCCTTGCGCGGGTGCTGCCATCGTCGCTCGCCAGTCTCCTGGCGAACGTGGCAGAAAAATTCGCCACCGGCCTTGGCATCGTCAGGCGTCCCGGGCGGCTCATCGTCGCGCTGCTCCTGTCGCTGCCGCTGTGGCTCTGCATCGCGGCCGGCATCTGGGCCGCCATGCAGGCGTTTCACATCGCCATGCCGTTCACCGGCTCCTTCCTCCTCGTGGCCATCCTCGTGATCGGTGTAGCTGTGCCGACGCCCGGCGCGGTCGGTGGATTTCACGAAGCGACGCGCATCGGCCTCACGATGTTTTTCGCGGCGCCGAACGATGCCGCCGTCGGCGCGGCTATCGTCCTCCACGCCTTCAGCACGTTGCCCTCATTGCTGCTCGGTCTGGCCTTTGCGGCGCAGGAAGGCATCAACTTCTCACGGATGCGCCAGCTCGCCGAACACCCGGAGCCGGGGCGTACCGCCTAAGCCATGAAGTGCCCGTACTGCGGACATCTGGGCGACAAGGTCGTCGACTCGCGTGAAAGCAAGGAAGGGGAGGTCATCCGCCGCCGCCGCGAATGCCTCGACTGCGGCAAGCGGTTCACCAGCTACGAACGGATCGACGAGATCCCGTACATGGTGATCAAGAAGGATGGCAGCCGCGAGCGCTTCGATCGCCACAAGCTCATTGGCGGATTGCTCAAGGCGTGCGAGAAGCGGCCGGTCAGCGTGGCGGCACTGGAGGGCATTGCCGACGCGGTCGAGGCCACGCTGCAGGATCGACCCGAACGGGAGATTTCCACCAACGACATTGGCGCCTTCGTCATGGAAGAACTGAAGCGACTCGACAAAGTCGCCTACGTCCGGTTTGCCTCCGTGTACCGCCATTTCCGCGACATCGGCGAGTTCATGAGCGAGCTGAAGGATCTCTTGAACGCGAAGGAGTAATCGCGCTTCACAGGAAGCCAGGTCGATGGCCGCCTCAGTCACGCCCCTCTTTCCGCGATCGACCGGCGGGCCGCCGCGCCGTCAGGCAGGTGCGCGGCAGCCGTTCTGGGAACGGCCTCGTCTGATTCTGCTCGGCATCGCCATCCTCGGCGCCGCGCTCGGCGCCACGCTGACGGTGGCCAGTCGAAGCTCCGCCTCCCCGGACTTTCTGACCGAGTTCGTCCTCTATGCGCTTTCGGCGGCGGACCTCACGATGCTCGCCGCGTTGGCGTTCGTGCTGGCGCGGCATATCGTCAAACTCGTCGTCGAACGACGGCGCGGACGGCCATTCGCCAGCCTCCGCGGGAAACTGGTGGCGCTGTTGCTCGGCATGACAGTCGTGCCGGCCGTTCTCGTGCTGGCGGTCGGCAGCGAGATCATCCGGACGAACATGGATCGTTGGTTCAACGCCCCGATGGACGAGATCCTGACGTCGGCGAACCAGCTGGCGACTGATTACTATCGGGAGCGCCAGGCCCTCGTGGCGCAGCAGGCCGAACGCGTTGCCCGCGGAGTTGGACGCGAAGTGGATCTCTCCAGCCCGGATCAGCGCGCGCTCCGCGATCTGCTGCTCTCGGATCTGGCGTTGTCGCACGACGTCACCTTGCAGGTCTACCGGGTGCGGCCGGCCACGGCCGACAGCGTCCCGGATCTCGAACCCGTCTTCGACGTGACTGGCGATACCTTGCCCGACGGTTATACCCGGACTGTTGCCGATCAGCTCGCGGTGCAGACCCTGGCGGGTGCCACTGACTCACACATCGTCGAAACGATGGGAGGCTCGGGCCAGCTGCTTCATGCGGCAGCGGTCATTCCCGGACCCACGGGGCAGCCCTCGGGAGTGGTCGTGGCGACCGATGTGCTGACCGCGGAAATGACCGGCCGTTCGCGGCGGATGACCGAGGCGTTCGAGCATTACAGCCAGCTCCGCACCCTGAAACGACCACTCACCGGGGTGTACCTCTCGTTCTTTCTGATGGTCACGTTGATCATTCTCGTCGGGGCTCTGTGGATGGGGCTCTACCTCGCCAAACGCATCACGCGGCCGGTCGAGTTGCTGGCGACCGCCGCCCGCGAAATCGGCGCCGGCCGTCTGGACCAGCGCATCGAACCTGAGAGCGACGACGAATTCGGCGCACTGACCGAGGCGTTCAACACGATGGCGGGAGAACTCGCGCGGACTCGACGTGATGTCGACCAGTCCACCGAAGCTCTCGAGCGCCGTCACATGGAGGTGGAAGCGCGCCGTCGCTATGTGGAGACGATCCTCGAACGGATTGCCACCGGCGTCGTTTCGTTCGACGCCGCGGGAACCGTGACGATGTTGAACGGATCCGCCGGGCGACTGCTGAGTCTGAATCGCGAAACGGTGGGACTACCGGTACGCGCGGTCTTCGGCCGACCGGATTTGCAGGCGATTGGCCGTCTCGTCGCCGGCGGCGGGCGAGTGAAGACTGAACCGGCGTCGCAGGAGGTCGCGCTGCTGCGCGACGGCCAGGAACTTCACCTGGCTGCTGCGGTCACTCCTCTGGTCGGCGACCAGGGCGCGCCCGAAGGTGCCGTGCTCGTCCTCGACGACGTGACGCCGCTGATTCGAACGCAGAAAGTCGCCGCATGGCGCGAGGTGGCCCGCCGCCTGGCGCACGAAATCAAGAACCCATTGACGCCGATTCAGCTCTCAGCCGAACGGCTCCGTCGCAACTTCGCTGGCGGCCCCCCCGGCGCCCAGGCGCTGGTCGACGAATGCACCGGGACGATCGTCGGCGAGGTCGAGTCGCTCAAGGGACTGGTGGACGAGTTCTCGCAGTTTGCGCGCATGCCGGCGCCGCGCGCGGTGCCGACCGATCTGCATCGTCTGATTCCCGACACGCTCGCGCTCTACAATGGGTTGTTTACCAACGTCCAGATCGAGCAGGCCTTCGCTCAGGACGTGCCCCTCGTCCGCATCGACCCGGAGCAAATCCGCCGGGTGATCATCAACCTCGTCGACAACGCCGTGGAGGCGATGGAGCGCTCGGGCCGCATCGTCGTCGAGACGTCGCGCGACGTCACCAATAAGATCGTTCGCGTAGTGGTCGCCGACAACGGTCCAGGTATCTCGGCGGCGGAACGGGAGAAGCTCTTTCTTCCGTATTACTCGACGAAGCGGCGCGGGAGCGGCCTTGGACTGGCGATCGTCCGGCGCATCATCGCCGAACACGGCGGCAGCATCGACGTGAGCGACAACGTTCCGCGCGGCACGCGCTTCACCATCGAACTTCCGTGTTGAGAGGGCGTCGCCCGTGAAGCCCACGATCCTCATCGTCGACGACGAGCCCGGCGTGCGCACGGCGCTGACCGGCGTGCTCCGCGACGAGGGCTACATTGTCGAGGCGGTGCCGAGTGGTGAGGCGTGTCTGGAGCGAGTCACGCAAGGCACCGTCGATCTCGTGCTGCTCGACGTCTGGCTGCCGGGCCTGGATGGTCTGGCGACGCTGGCACGCCTGCGCGAGCGGCAGGTCGACGTGCAGGTCGTCCTCATCTCGGGTCACGGGAACATCGAATCGGCGGTTCGCGCCATCAAGATGGGCGCCTTCGACTTCGTCGAGAAGCCGCTCTCGCTGGAGAAGACCGTGCTGGTGGTGCGCAACGCGCTGCGCCAGCGCCGGCTCGAAGCCGAGAACCGCGCGCTGCGCGCCCGCGTCGATGGGCCGCAGACAATGGTTGGCGAGAGCTATGCGATGCGCCGGCTGCGCGAGCAGGTGGCCATGGCCGCGCCGACGAACGGGCGCGTCCTCATCTATGGCGAGAACGGCACGGGCAAGGAGCTCGTCGCGAGGACGGTCCACGCAATGAGCCATCGGAAGGCCGCGAGCTTCGTCGAGGTGAACTGTGCCGCGATTCCAGAGGAGCTCATCGAGAGCGAGCTGTTCGGTCACGTCCGCGGCGCCTTTACTGGAGCGGTGTCGGATCGCCGCGGCAAGTTCGAGACGGCCGACGGCGGCACGATCTTTCTCGATGAAATCGGGGACATGAGCCTAAAAACACAGGCGAAGGTCCTCCGCGTGCTGCAGGAACAGACCATGGAGGCTGTGGGCGGCACGACGCGCATTCGCGTGGATGCCCGTGTGCTCGCCGCGACCAACAAGGATCTGCAGGCGGAGATCCGCCAGGGGAATTTCCGTGAGGATTTGTATTTCCGCTTGAACGTCGTGCCGATTTTCGTGCCGCCACTGCGCGAGCGCCAGGAGGATATTCCGTTGCTCGCGAATCACTTCATGGCGGAGTTCGCTCGCGAGTACGGGCGCCGGCCCAAGCAGCTCGATCCCGACGCGATAGCGGTCTTGCAGGACTACAGCTGGCCCGGCAACGTTCGTGAGCTGCGCAACGTCATCGAACGTCTGGTCATCATGGTCCCTGGCGATGCGATTGCCGCCGCTGACCTCGGCTTTCTGGAAACGGTGGGTCCGCGTTCGATGTCCGCCGGGGACGGCGGCGCGCTCCGACCGACGCTGCACGAGGCGCGCGAGCGGTTCGAACGCGATCTCATCCTGCGGACGCTTGCCGAGCAGCAGGGCAACATGTCGCGTACGGCGGAGGTTCTCGGCGTGGAGCGCAGCAACCTGTACCGGAAGATGCGCACGTTCGGCATCGCCCCTTCCCGTCGTCCTGACGAGGAGGCGCTCTAACCGCGGGCCGACCGCAGGGCGGCCGCGAGCCGAACTTCCAGAATCTGATCAGCGGAAAAGTCCTTCAGCTTCAACGCTTCGGCAGTGGTGCCGGCGAGTGCCGCACGCGGGACCAGGCCGACGATTTCACTTTCAAGAACCTGGACGCCATATTGCCGGGCCTGTCGATCGATGGCCTCGAAGGCAGCCGCTGGAGGCGTGCGCTGATAGTCGGTCAGATTCATCGAGACCTGGACGATGCCACGGGATGGCAGGGGGAGACCAAGCGCTTTGACCGCGAAGAGACCTCCGTCGCGCTCGCGGATTGCCGACGCGATTCGGCGTGCCAGATCGATGCGATCGCTGTCCAGGTTGACGTTGAAGGCGATGAGCGGCGCCCGTGCTCCGATGGCGATGGCGCCGAATGTCGAGTGTGGGACTGACGGGCCAAAGTCGGGCTTCCAGCGCGGATCCTCGAGCTTGGCGGCCAGAGCCTCGAAGCCGCCACGCCTGACTTCGTCCAGATGCCGACGATGGGTGGCAGTCGCCGCCTCTTCATAAAGGAAAACAGGTATCTCAAAGGCCTGTCCGACTGCTGAGCCGACCCGCCTGGCCAGATCGACGCAATCAGCCATCGAAGCGCCGTCGAGCGGCACGAACGGCATCACATCGACGGCACCCATTCGTGGATGCACGCCACGGTGCGCGCGCAAATCGATGAGCGGGAGCGCCCGTTCGATCAGCACGAGGGCCGCCTGCTCGAGCGTGCGCGGCTCGCCGGCGAACGTAAACACGGTCCGGTTATGCGATCGATCGGACGAGCGATCGAGCCACAGAACCCGGGGCACGTGCTGTACTGCCTCGGCCAGGGCGTCGATGACGTCGAGGCGCGACCCGTCGCTGACGTTCGGGATCGATTCAATCACGTGATGTCCGCCCGAGCCGCGTCGCGGCACGCAAGTGGCGGCGGGCCAATGATATAATCGCCCCGCTCACCAAACAGCCCAATGTCCGATCCACTCCGCACCGATCCGGCGAATGACGTCCCATCGGGCGAACGTGACGCAAAGATCGAGCAACTCCTGCTCTCGGGCCTTGATCACTACTTCGACGGCGAATACGACCAGGCCATCAACGTCTGGACGCGAGCCCTCTTCCTCGATCGGGGACACGCCCGGGCTCGCGCTTACATCGAGCGCGCTCGGAGCGCGTTAGCCGAGCGGCAGCGCGAGTCGGAAGAGCTCCTTCAGCGGGGCCTCGCGGCCTTCGATCGTGGCGCCAGTGCCGAGGCGCGGCGCCTGCTGGAAGCCGCGATCATGCGAGGCGCCCCACGCGATGAGGCGTTGTCAGTGCTGGACCGGATTCATCGTCTCGATCCGGCTGAGGCCGCAGTACTGACTGCCGACGATACTCCTGACGATCGGCCGCGGCGCCGCTCCCAATCAGTCGCTCGTACGCTGCAGATTGCGGCATGGATCGCCCTTGCCGTTAGTGTGGTCGTCGCCGCCTTCGTGAGTGCGGGAACCATTCCACTCGATTGGTTGTGGCTGCGGACCCAGCAGCCGCAGACGGCGGTTCCACAGCTGGCGCCGGCTCCAGCCGATGCTGGACCCACGGTGCCGCGGCGGGGAGAGCGAGCGCTCAACCGTGCGCGTGTGCTGGCGCAGAACGGCCATTTGCGTGATGCGCTCACGAACCTCGGGCAGGTGACGATCACCGACGACGAAAAGGTCGAGGCCGACCGTCTTCGGGCCGACATCCAGCGGCAACTGCTTGCGCTCGAACAAGCGAGCGGAGACACGCCAGCGCCGCCGGCCCGACCACCTGGCCGGACTCCATGAAATGTCCGAAATGCGGATACCTCGGCTTCGAGCAGGCTGAGCGCTGCCGCAACTGCGGGTACGACTTCGCACTCACGACCCCCCGCCCTACCCCGGATCTCAGCTTGCGCGAAGCCGAGCGCGATCTCCGCGCGTTCGACGATCTGGAACTCATTGATGCGGCGGCGCCTCAGCACGAAGCCAGCGCAGGTGCGTCAACTATTCTGGCCAGCGCGGTCAGCGCTCGCACCGCGTCCGACATGGGCGAGTTGCCGCTCTTTGGAGACGATGCTCCCTTGATCACGAAGGCCTCGCCGCCGCGTCCGCCGCTGGCAGTGCGAAGGGCCACTCCGGACCCTCCGCGTCTGCGGACCGAACGTGCGCGAACGACATCGTTCGAATTCCAGGAAGCCGAGCTCGAGATGCCCTTGGAGGTGCCGGTGAGCCCGGCCGTCCGCGCCAGTGCGCCTGAGTGGTCGGCGGTGGGCGCCGGGACTGAGCAGCTCGCCGGCTTGGGTGCACGATTCGTGGCCGCGGCTATCGATCTGCTGTTGCTGGCGCTGGTGGATATGGCGGTCGTCTATTTGACGGTTCAGATTTGCGGCCTCGGACCCGACGAGCTGTCACTCCTGCCGATTGGCCCGCTCATCGCTTTTCTCGTCGTCCAGAACGGCGGATATCTCGTGGCCTTTACCGCTGGCGGCCAGACGATCGGCAAGATGCTCGTCGGCATTCGGGTGGTTCCCGCCCAGCGCGGCGAAACACTCGACCTCGGCCGCTCGCTGGTGCGGACGATGATCTGGAGCGTCCTGGCGCTTCCCATCGGACTCGGACTGTTCACCGCGCTCTTCAGCAAAGAGCGACGTGGATTCCACGATCGCTTGGCAGGTACCAAAGTCATTCGCTCCGTCCCGGCCTGAGCCTCCTGTCTCTCTCATGACTGGCCTTGCGCTTGCGATCGCTTCCGCTGGAGGCGTCGGCTACGTGCCGTTCGCCCCCGGCACTTTCGGCTCGGCGGTTGGTCTGGCGCTATGGGCAGTCCTCCCGCCGACGCTCTCATCGCAGCTGTTCGCCATTTTTCTCGTGTTCACCGCCGGCACGTGGGCGTCGAGCGTGACCGAGCGTCATGTGCGCTCGACCGATCCCGGTATCGTCGTCATCGACGAGGTGCTGGGCATGCTGGTGACGCTGCTGTCGAATCCGGTCGGCTGGACCGGCGCGGCCCTCGGCTTTTTCCTGTTTCGCGCGTTCGACGTCGTCAAGCCATATCCGGCCAATCAGTTCGAACGCCTGCGCGGCGGGTTCGGCATCATGGCTGACGATGCGATGGCCGGGGTGTATGCGAACCTGGCGCTGCGCCTGGTGCTGCTTCTCACGCCCGCAGGGCTGCTCTGACACGCCGAATCATGAAAGCCATACTCATCGCGGTTGGCAGCGAGATGCTGACGCCGTTCCGCGTCGACACCAACTCGTTGACGGTCACCGAACGTCTGAACGCCGTTGGCTACGACATCCGCATGAAGTGCGTGGTCGGCGACGATCTCGACGAACTGGCCGGCGTGCTGCGCTCGGCCGTAGCGTCCGTCGATCTCGTCGTCTGCACCGGCGGTCTCGGTCCGACGGAGGACGATCTCACTCGCGACGCGCTCGCTCGGGTGCTCGGAGTGTCTCTCGAGCTCGATGAGCAGATTCTCGATGGCATTCGGACCCGTTTCGAGAGGCGGGGACTGCGCATGCCGTCGATCAACAGCCGGCAGGCGATGGTTCCGCATGGCGCCACGGTGGTACCCAACGGCAACGGCACGGCGCCAGGCCTCGTTGCCGTGAAGGACGGCACCACGATTATTCTGCTGCCCGGGCCGCCGCGCGAGATGACGCCGATGCTCGACGCCATCGTTCGCGACAGGCTGCGCCTGGCGTCGTCAGGCGGCTTGTACCGGCGCGTCCTGAAGATCACGGGGCGAACCGAATCCGATGTGGACGCGACATCGCAGCCCATCTACGGTCCCTGGACGACGCAGGATG
>Ga0111538_10012296_pt1 | contig 11318 bp, 7 predicted proteins | sample SoiMethybrSBSTD1_FD_79669 | JGI IMG/M metagenome (GOLD analysis project Ga0111538, IMG submission 79669) | Bulk soil microbial communities from a Populus tree surrounding site in Tennessee, USA - Soil MetaG P. TD hybrid SBSTD1 (version 2)... | ecosystem: Environmental > Terrestrial > Soil > Tree... | reverse complement strand
AGATGACGCGGCGCGGCCGGGGGTGGGCGCAGGCCCTCCTATGAGCCCGGTGCTCCGTGGACTCAGTGACTGCGCTGTAGGTGCGGACCGGGCGAATGAGAGGGCCGGAGCCGACCCCCGAGCCAGCCGCGTCATCCTCGCTGCGCGACCTCGATGCCCACCTCAGCTGCATTCGCGCCCGACCCTTCCTCGCCTTGCACGCCCACCGAGCGAAGGGCATCATGTCCGCCCCCTCGGGGTGTGGCTCAGTTTGGTAGAGCGCTACGTTCGGGACGTAGAGGCCGCTGGTTCAAATCCAGTCACCCCGACCATGCCTCACTCGGACTCGGAGGCGGGCACGAGCTGCGGGCGCCGCGTGAGCCAGCCCGCGCCGCCGATGAGCGCGATGAAGGCGAAGATCACGATGTGGCTGACGATCGCCGACGCCGCGGCCTGGGACGCGGGCATCCCGACGAGGACGTAGCCGGTCGTCCAGCCCGCCTCCCAGGTGCCGATGCTCGCGAGCGGTGAGATCGGCATCACGGCCGAGAGGTGCAGGCCGGTCGTGCCGACGAGACCCTGCGCGTAGCTGACGGCCGCGCTCGCCGCGCCGAGCTCGGCGGGCACGACCATCGCACGCAGCAGGATCCAGCAGGCGCTGTAGGTGCAGGCCCAGGTCAGCAGCGTGATCAGCATCGAGCGCAGCAGCTGCCCGCCGCTCAGGGCCGCGACGCTCGCGCCGAGCTGGCCGACCATCTTCACCGCCCGGTGGGTCGAGCGCTCGAGCGGGGCCAGCGTGCGGCACACCGGCCGCATGAGCAGCAGGCCGCCGAGGAGCACGGCCAGCGCGAGGCCAGCGCGCAGCCCGACCTGCGAGCTGTCGCCGGAGGCCGCCGAGCCGGCCGTCAGCGCGAGGCCCAGGAGCAGGAAGGCCGCAACGGCGACGAGGTCGAGCACCCGCATGAGGCCGAGCACCGTGGCGCTCTCGGCGAGGGGCCGGCCGCACTCGCGGATGAGCATGACCGGCAGCGCGGCCTCGCCCATGCGGAAGGGCATGATCACGGCCAGGAAGATGTGCCGCGCGGAGATCGAGGTCGCGTGGACGAGCGTGGCGGCGCGGGGCATGAGCACCTGCAGGCGCAGACCGCGCCCGACGTAGCTGGCGGCGTAGACGAGCAGGGCGAGGGCGACGAGCGGCCAGCGGAGGTGGGTCAGCGTGTCGGCGACCTCGCGCCAGTGCAGGTTCGTGACCGTGGCCACGACGGCCACGAGGATCACCGAGACGAGCAGCGCGACGAGCAGCCGCTTCACGCGCGGCCGACCTCGAGCAGCGTGTACCAGGACTGCGAACGCACGAGCGGCACGCGCGCGAGCAGCCGGTCGACGGCCCGCAGCGCGGCGCCGATCGCGCGCGCGGGCGCGGCCGGCAGGTGCTTGAGCAGCGGCACGAGGTCGGGGTTGTCGCAGAGCGGGTAGGCGATGAAGCCGAAGCGCCGCTCGCGCCGCACCCGCAGGCCGGCCGCCGCGAGCAACGCGCGCAGCTGGGCCTTGGTGTAGGCGCGGTCGATGGTGTGGATCTTGCCGTAGGACGGCCGCCGCCGGACCCAGGCGCGCGCCGCCCGCGTGAGCAGGTTGTCGTTGGCCGGCTCGCCGAGCACGAGGCTGCCCCCCGGCTTGAGCACGCGCGCCATCTCCTTGAGCACGCCGACCTCGTCGTCCATGTGGTGCAGGGCCGAGCGGCAGACGACGACGTCGAAGCCCGCCGTCGCGAAGGGCAGCGTGGTCATGTCGCCGCGCACGAGGCGCACCCGGCGGCCGGGCGGCAGCCGCGAGCCGTCGTAGCCCTCGAGCATCTCGGCGCTCAGGTCGAGGCCCACGATGCGCCGGTAGCGCGAGGCGAGCGTGTCGAGCAGGACGCCCGTGCCGCAGCCCAGGTCGAGGGCCAGGGCGCCCTCGTCGGGCGGCGCGAGCGCGAGGAACAACCCGTTGCGCTCCTCCTGGAAGGCGTCCGCGAACGGGTAGCCGGCGCGCCGGCGGTACATCTCCGCCACGCTGCGGTGCATCTCGACCTGGTCGCGCGCGTGCTCGGACAGACCGGCCATGGGGCGCGAAGTGTCCCACACCGCGAGGGCCTGTCCCATCGGGGCCGGAAATGTCGATCATGTCGCCGTGATCGCCTCGACCCCCGCGCTCCGGCTGCGTCGGATGCTGGTGCCGGCCGTGCTGCTCGTGCCGCTCGTCGTCGACCCCTTCGGCCGCGACATGCAGGGCTTCAAGACGTTGGCGCTGGCGCTCGTCGGCGCGCTGGTCCTGCTGCTCGAGGGGCTGTCGGGCGTGCTGCGGCCCGAGCGCTGGCGCCGGCTCGACGTGCCCGAGTGCCTCCTCGCGCTGCTGCTGCTGCTGTCGACCCTGTCGCTCGCGTGGGCCACGAATCCCGAGCTGGGGGTGCTGCGCGTGCTGTTCCTGGTCGGCCTGCTCGGCGCCGCGCGCGGCGTGCGCGACGCGGTGGCGACGCCCGCCGACGCGCGGCGCTGGCTCGGCGGGCTGCTCGCGGTCGGCACGCTCGCCGTGCTCCTCGACGGCGCCGCGATCCTCGAGCAGGGACGGCTGCTCACGGCCGCGAACACCAAGTACGCCTCGTGGCTCTTCGTGCACAACAACCTCGCGGCGGCCTACGTGACCGTGCTCGCGCCGCTCGCCGTGGTGCTGGCGCTCGCGCCCGGGCCGCTCGCCGTGCGCCTGGCGAGCGTGTCCGCGCTGGCCGCGATCGCCGGCTACCTGCTGCTGCTGCGCAGCCGGGCGGGCCTGCTCGCGGTGTCGCTGGGGCTGCTCATCGTGCTCGCGCTGCTCGCGCTGCGCCGGCGGATCGCCCGGCGCCGTCCCGGCGGGCGCGGCTGGCTCGTCGGCGTGGGTCTGGCCGTGCTGCTCGCGGCGGTCCTGCCCTTCTCCGAGGCGGCGCGCGGCCGCGCCAAGGACCTCTTCTACCGCGGCGTCGAGCTGTTCCAGGTCGACCTCGGCGACAGCTTCTTCCGGCCGCGGCTGTGGCGCCAGACGATGCTCATGGTGCGCGAGGCGCCGCTCTCGGGTGTCGGCGCGGGCAACTTCGTGGTCGAGTACCCGCGCTTCGAGCGCTACCCCGAGGTCAAGCCGCACGCACACAACGACGCGCTCCAGACGCTCGCCGAGCTCGGGCTGCCGGGGCTGCTCCTGTTCCTGGCGCTGGGAGCGGCGGTGGTGATCGTCGCGCTCGGCGCGCTGGCGCAGCGCGCGGCCGAGGGCGGGCGCGAGAGCCGGCGCGACTACCTGACGGCGGCGGGGCTCGTCGGCGCGCTCGCGGTCTTCGGCGTGATCGGGCTGTTCGAGGTGCCCTTCGCGCTGGGGGCCTCGGCCGCGGTGCTGGCCGTGCTCATCGGCTGCGCGAGCGGCCTGCGCGCATCGGCTCCGGTCGCGGCACCTCTGCCGGCGTGGTCCCAGGCCTCGACGCCGCCTCCGAACCGCGCCGGCGCGCGGCGCGCGATCGCCGCGGCGACCGCCCTGGTCGCGCTGGAGGCCCTGATCCTGGGCGCGCAGCGCGTGCCGGCGACCTGGCTCGTGACCCGCGCCGAGCGCGCCGCGCAGGACAGCGACATCGACGAGGCTGAGCGCCTGCTCGAGCGCGTCGTCGCGCTGCGCACCGGCTCGGTGCAGCCCTTCCTCATGCTGGCCAGCCTGGCCACGCTGCGCGGTGACGGCGAGGCGGCCCTGACGCAGGTGCGCGCGGCGCGGCGGCTCTGGCCGCACAACGCCGAGCTGGCCGAGTCCGAGGGCGACAAGCTGGCCGCGCTGGGACGCTTCGACGAGGCCGTCGACTGCTTCGAGGAGTCGCACGACCTGAGCCCCGCGCGCGACTCGTCGCTGTTCAAGCTCGTCACCGCGCTCGACCAGTCCGGCCAGCTCCAGGCCGCCATCGACCTGCTCGAGTACCAGGTGCGCTCGAACTCCGCGCTCACGCTCGACTCGGTGCGCAAGCTGGCCGACATGTGGCGCCGGCGCGCCGAGCAGCTCTCGGGCGACGAGCGGACCTGGGCCCTCGTCGCGTCGCGGCACTTCTACGCCGTGCTGCTCGACGAGGCGCCGCCCGTCTGGTGGCCGCAGCTCGACCCGACCTTCAAGGACCTCACGCACCGGCTGCAGATCCTGCCCGGCGCGCCGCAGAGCTGGTTCGACGTCTACCGGCGCTTCATGGAGCAGGGCGGCTGGAACATGCCGGCCAGCGCGCTCTACACCTCGGTCGGGCGCGACGGCTTCCGGCTCTTCCCCGGCTGGGTCGAGCCGTACGGTCCGCCGATGCCGGGCGCGTGGCGCCGGCCCTAGGGGCCGCTCCGCGGCTGGCACGGGGGCGCGTCGGCCCGACGGCTTCGCCCGCCGTGTTTCGCGCGAGAGGTGCTGCCACCGCGGCCGGACGGGGCGAAACACGGACGGGCTGCAGATTGTCGGGCCGAGCGCCCCCGGCCGCGCCGCTGCGCGGCCCTCTCCGGCCAGTGCCGCGCGCGAGCAGCCCCGCCGGCTGAACGACACGCGTCAGTCTCGCCGCGGCCGGCCGAGCGCAGCGAACGTCGATCCCGGGCGCAGCCCGACCTCTGCGCCTGTCCGGCGGGACACCGTCCTTGCCATCGGCGTTGTGCTTGCGAAGCCCGCCGGACGTGTCTTGGCGCAGCCGGAGGGCGGAGCCCGGGATCGACTTCGCGGAGCGAGGCGCGATTCAAGTCGTCCGGCGCGCCTCCCGAAGGACACGACTCTCCTCCTTCTCCAGACCCGGGCTCTCGGGAGTTTCGGCTCCCGGGGGCCCGGGTCCTTTTCGGAGCGGGCGGGATGTGCTCCAATCGTCCAATGGAACACGTCCTTCCGCAGTCGTCGGCGCGCGGGCCCGCGGGGCACGGCGCGCCCCTTCCATCGGGCGCGACGGGCCGCGACGCGGCGTCCGCCCCTTCCGGCCAGCCCGACGCGCACGGCCACTCCAAGATCGTCGGCGAGGCCCTGACCTTCGACGACGTGCTGCTGCTGCCGCGCGCCTCCGACGTGCTGCCCAGCCAGTGCGACACGCGCACGCGGCTCACGCGGCGCGTGCAGCTCAACATCCCGCTCGTCTCGGCGGCCATGGACACGGTCACCGAGTCGGCCCTCGCCATCGCGCTCGCGCAGTCGGGCGGCCTGGGCGTGATCCACAAGAACCTGCGCATCGAGGACCAGGTGCGCGAGGTCGCCAAGGTCAAGCGCTCGGCGCATGGCGTGATCCGCGACCCGGTCACGCTGCCGCCCGGCGCGCAGATCGGCGAGGCGCGCGAGATCATGACGCGCCAGAACATCTCGGGCCTGCCGATCATCGAGAACGGCCGCGTCGTCGGCATCCTCACGAACCGCGACCTGCGCTTCCACCGCGACGACCACGTCGGCGTGCGGCAGGTCATGACCACGCGTCTCGTCACGGCGCCGCCCGAGACCACGCTCGAGCAGGCCAAGGACATCCTCCACAAGAACAAGATCGAGAAGCTCCTGCTCGTCGACGCGCAGGGCGCGCTGGCCGGCCTGATCACGATGCGCGACATCAACCAGCTCGCGCGCTGGCCTGACGCCTGCCGCGACGGCCTCGGCCGGCTGCGCGTGGGCGCCGCGGTGGGGGTGCACGACCTGGCGCGCGTCGAGGCGCTCGTCGCGGCCGACGTCGACGTGATCGTGGTCGACACCGCGCACGGGCACAGCAGCAACGTCATCGAGACCGTCAAGGTCATCAAGAAGCGCTTCGACATCGACGTCGTGGCCGGCAACATCGCCACGGCCGAGGCCGCGCGCGACCTCATCGCGGCCGGCGCCGACGGCATCAAGGTCGGCATCGGGCCGGGCAGCATCTGCACGACGCGAGTCGTGGCCGGCGTGGGCGTGCCGCAGCTCACGGCCATCGCCAACGCGGCCTCGGTCGGCGGGCCGGCCGGCGTGCCGGTCATCGCCGACGGCGGCGTGCGGCACAGCGGCGACATCGTCAAGGCGCTCGCCATGGGCGCCGACTCGGTCATGATGGGCGCGCTCTTCGCCGGCCTGGACGAGAGCCCGGGCGAGCCGGTGCTGTACCGCGGCCGCTCGTACAAGACCGTGCGCGGCATGGGGTCGCTCGGCGCGATGGTCGACGGCAGCAAGGACCGCTACGCGCAGGGCGACGTCGCGAGCTCCGACAAGCTCGTGCCCGAGGGCGTCGAGGGCCTGGTGCCCAGCCGCGGGCCGCTCGCGCCCTTCGTCTACCAGATGGTCGGCGGGCTGCGCTCGGGCATGGGCTATCTCGGCGTGCGCACGCTGCCCGAGCTGGCGCGGCACGCGCGCTTCGTGCGGGTCAGCGGCGCGACGCTGGCCGAGAACCACCCGCACGACATCGAGATCACCAAGGAGGCGCCGAACTACCAGGTGAATCCGTGAGCGGAGCGACGAGCGCGATGAGCCCGACCTCCTCCGCCTCCTCCACGGCCGGCGGCACCGGCGGCCGGCGGCAGACGATCGCGATCCTCGACTTCGGCGCGCAGTACACCCAGCTCATCGCGCGCCGGGTGCGCGACGAGGGCGTGTTCAGCCGCATCCACCCTTGCAGCGCGGCGCCCGCCTCGCTCGCCGGCGAGCGCGAGCAGCTCAAGGGCATCATCCTCTCGGGCGGCCCGGCCTCGGTCTACGAGCCGGGCGCGCCGCAGTTCGACCCCCGGCTGCTCGAGCTCGGCGTGCCGGTGCTCGGCATCTGCTACGGGCTGCAGGCCGTCGCGCACGCGCTCGGCGGCCTGGTCGAGGGCGGCGAGGGCCGCGAGTACGGCCGCGCCGAGCTGATCGCCGACGCGCTGCCCGGCGCGCCCGCGCGCAGCACCGCGTGGATGAGCCACGGCGACAGGGTCACGCGCCTGCCGGCCGGCTTCCGCGTCCTCGCCCGCAGCGAGAGCTGCCCCTTCGCCGCGGTCGAGGGGCTGGGCGGCCGCTTCCTCGGCCTGCAGTTCCATCCCGAGGTCACGCACACCGAGGCCGGCGCGGGGATCCTCGCGCACTTCCTGCACGAGCGCTGCGGCTGCGACCGGAGCTGGCAGATGGGCGGCTTCCTCGACGAGGCCGTGGCCGCGGCGCGCGCCCGCATCGGCCGCGAGCGCGTCATCTGCGGGCTCTCGGGCGGCGTGGACAGCTCGGCCCTCGCGCTGCTGCTCCACCGCGCCGTGGGCGATCAGCTCGACTGCATCTTCGTGGACAACGGCCTGCTGCGGAAGGACGAGGCGCAGCAGGTGGTCGCGACCTTCGGCGCGATCCCGCACCTGCGGCTGCACCCGGTCGACGCGAGCGACGAGTTCCTCGCGGCGCTGGCCGGCGTGACCGACCCCGAGGAGAAGCGCCGCCGCATCGGCAAGGTCTTCATCGACGTCTTCACGCGCGCCGCGCGCGCGTGCGGCGAGGCGCGCTTCCTCGCCCAGGGCACGCTCTACCCCGACGTGATCGAGTCGGTCGCGGCCCACGGCGGGCCGACGCAGACGATCAAGACGCACCACAACGTGGGCGGCCTGCCCAAGGACCTCAAGTTCGAGCTCGTCGAGCCCTTCCGCGAGCTGTTCAAGGACGAGGTCCGCACCCTCGGCCGACTCCTGGGCCTTCCTGCCGCCATCGTGGACCGCCAGCCCTTCCCCGGCCCCGGCCTGGCCGTGCGCGTGCCAGGCGAGGTCACGCGCGAGCGGCTCGAGATCCTGCGCGAGGCCGACGCGATCTTCCGCCAGGAGCTCGAGCGCAGCGGCTGGCTGGCGAAGACCGCGCAGTGCTTCGCGGTGCTCCTGCCGGTGCGCAGCGTGGGCGTCATGGGCGACGGCCGCACCTACGCGAACGTGCTCGCGCTGCGCGCCGTGCAGACGCAGGACTTCATGACCGCCGACTGGGCGCCGCTGCCGCACGCGCTGCTCGCGACGGTGAGCGACCGCATCGTGCGCGAGGTCAAGGGCATCAACCGCGTCGTCTACGACGTGACCAGCAAGCCGCCCGCCACGATCGAGTGGGAGTAGGGTCGGCCGCGGGTCACGGCCGGAGCAGGCGCTCCCAATCCTGCGGCCCCACGCGGTACACGCGGATCGTGAAGCCCGGACGGTCCACCGTCCACAAGTCCGTGAGCGGCGAGTAGATCGCATCGAGGATGAACGGCGGATCGCCGTTCGGGCCGGGTGCGAACTCGACGACGGGCGTGACGTCACGGCGCAGGCGTGCGATCCGCGGCGGGCTGGAGGGGTCCGTGTGCGCCCAGCTCGTGTCGTACCAGGAGTCCGTCGCGATCCAGGCGCCCTGGGTGACGGCAGCGACCGGCGGGCGTTCCGACCCGGGCCGGCTCAGCCGCGCGAGCTGCTCGAGGTTGGCGTCCGAGAGCGTGCGCTCGTAGCGGCCCGGAGGCAGGCTCGGGGGGTATCCGATCAGGAACACGACCTCGCCAGGCGGGACGTGCTCGACGATCCAGTCGCGGGCCAGCAGCCAGGTGGGGAGCTGGCTGAGCAGCCAGTCGTGCCGTGCGAGGCTGGCGACCGGCTGCACGCTGGCCAGGACGACGAGCACGGCGAGCGCGGCGCGCGTTCTCGTCGGCGCGAGCCGCCGGGCGACGGCCTCCCAGGCGGCGCCGGCGGCGACGGCCAGGAACGGCAGCAGCGGCAGCGCGAAGCGCCAGTAGAAGAGCGTCTTGTTCAGCATGACGGCCAGGTAGAGCGCCGGCGCCGCGAGCAGGAGCAGCGCGCCGCCCCGATCGCGACGAACCAGCAGCACGAGGCCCGCGACCGCGGCGCAGGCGTGCGCCCAGCCGAGCATCGCGAGCGTGGCCTCGCCGTAGAGGAGCCACCCGGGCCGATCGGCCTGGCCCACGGCGCGCGAGTCGCCCCATCCGCTCCACTGGTTGAGGAAGCCGTCGCGGAAGCCGGACGCGTCGAGGAGCGGCCAGGGATCGGCCACCAGGAAGGCCGCGCCGGCCAGCAGCAGCACCGCTCCCGCGTCGCGCAGCCGCGCCGCGGCCGTCCTCGGTCGCAGAGCCACGACCACCAGAGGCAGCGTGATCGCGATACCGCCGCTGTACTTCATCGCCGCCGCCAGCCCGGCGGCGAGCGCCGAGCCCCACAGCCAGCGCGACGAGCCCTGGCGGTGCGCCCGGATCGCCGCATCGAGCGCGAGGGCCACGAGCGCGACCATGGGCACGTCGTTCACGCCGAAGTGGCTGTCGCGGCCGTGCAGGAAGGAGCAGGCCACGACCGCGCCGGCCGCGAGCGCCGCCCCCGAGCTGCCGAGCAGCTGCCTCGCCGCGGCGCCGACCAGGAGCACGGTCGCGCTGCCGAGCAGCACGGCGATCCAGCGGCCGACGCGATAGAGGCCGCCGTCCTCGAGCCAGCGCCGGTCGGCCTCGGCTCCGACGGCCAGCGCGTGCACCTGGCGCGCCGCGAAGAGCAGCTCGGTCAGCAGCGGCGGATTCTCGAAGTAGCGCGGGTTGAGGTCGTCGAAGCTCAACCGTTCCGCGACGTCGGCGTAATGGATCTCGTCCGGGTGGATCAGCGTCGGAGGCGAGCCGAAGCCGATCCCCCAGCAGCGGAGCGCCACGGCCGCCAGCACGAGCGCCGACCACGCGAGCAGCCGCGGGTTCATTCGCCCGCGCTAGCCCCGGGCCACGCTGTCCGCGTCGAGATAGCGGCGCCGGTAGTTCGGGCAGCTCTGGCACACCGGCGGCGGGCGGCCGTCATACAGCGACTGCCGCAGCTCGCGCGCCGGGGCGCCGTTCCAGATCGACTCGAGCGACTGCTGCTTGAGGTTGCCGAGGAACAGGTGGTTGCCCGCGGCGCAGCAGGGCTGGACCCGACCGTCGGCGACGACCTTGAGGTAGGACGCGGCCATGTAGCACATGTCCGGGTGGCGCTGGACCAGCGTCTCCTCGACGACGTTGTGCAGGAAGACGCGGCGCTTGCGCGGGTTGAACGCGCCGAAGACCGTGGGCCAGAAGGCGAGCGCCACGTCGATGCGCTCCTGCCGCGCCGCCTCGAGCGCCTTGGCTTTCGCGGCCTCGATGCGCGCGGGCGGCAGCCGCTCGAAGGGGTCGAGCCCGGCGGCCTCGTCGGTGGCGTGCCGGATGCGCTGGAACTCGACCACGTCGGCGCCGAGGCCGGCCGCGAAGCGGACGTACTCGTCGACCTCGTCGACCAGCTCCATCGAGAAGACCGTCGACAGGAGCAGCTCGAAGCCCTCGCGGCGCGCGACCTCCGCGGCCATCTTGATGTTCTCGACCAGCGGCGCGAACCGGCCGCCGACGCGGATCTTCTCGTAGATCTCGGCGCGATGGCCGTCGACCGAGACGTGCAGGCGGCCGATGACGGGCGCGATCTTCTCGAGCTTGTCGCGCGTCATCAGCGTGCCGTTCGTGATGATGAAGAGCTGGACCTCGTGCTTGAGGCAGCCCTCCGCGAGCGTGTCGAGGTCGCCCAGGAAGGGCTCGCTGCCGTCGCTGGGCAGCAGCACGAGCGCGCCCGGCATGAGCTGGTCGACGAGGACCTCCTTCACCAGCTCGGGCGGGAGCTGCTGCACCGGCTTGCCGTTCGGCCGGCACATGACGCACTTCAGGTTGCACAGGTTGTTGCTGCTGAACTCGAGCAGCAGGGGCGCGGCGCGGAAGGTCGCGCGGCGCTGCGCCAGGTCGTCGAGCAGGAGCGACCCGCTCGCCTCGATGCGCTGGCGCTTGGCCGCGGAGAGGATGCCATCGGGGATCGGCACGGCGGCATCCTAGTCGATGCCGCGCGGAGCGGCGGCGGCCCGCGCGGTCTGCTACCGTGCGAGGCGCCGGCGCCGCGCTCGCGCCGCCGGTGCCGACGCATGCGCTCCCGGGCCGACAGCCGACCGACCGACGCCGGTGACCGGCTGCGGGCCGGGCTCGCTCCCGGCGCGTGGCTGCTGCCGGGCTTCGTCGCCGGCCACGACCGGGCGCTGCTCGCGGCGCTCGAGGCGATCGTCGCCCGCGCACCGTTCCGGCACATGCTCACGCCGGGCGGCCAGCGCATGTCCGTCGCCATGACGAGCTGCGGTGCGCTGGGCTGGATCACAGACCGCCGGGGCTACCGCTACGTGCCGGCGGATCCGGAGTCGGGGCGCGCCTGGCCCGCGATGCCGCCGGACTTCCTGGCGCTCGCGGGTGCGGCGGCCGAGGCCGCCGGCTTCCCCGGCTTCGTCCCCGACGCCTGCCTGATCAACCGCTACGAGCCCGGCACGCGGCTCTCGCTGCACCGCGACGAGGACGAGCGCGACCTCTCGGCGCCCGTGGTCTCGGTGTCGCTCGGCCTGCCGGCGACCTT
>Ga0111538_10012294_pt1 | contig 11319 bp, 8 predicted proteins | sample SoiMethybrSBSTD1_FD_79669 | JGI IMG/M metagenome (GOLD analysis project Ga0111538, IMG submission 79669) | Bulk soil microbial communities from a Populus tree surrounding site in Tennessee, USA - Soil MetaG P. TD hybrid SBSTD1 (version 2)... | ecosystem: Environmental > Terrestrial > Soil > Tree... | reverse complement strand
CTCGCCAGGGGCTGACGGGCGTCCCCGCGCGCACGAACCAGGACGCCCGTGACGCGATCGGAGCGGCGCTGACCGCCCGCCTCCACGACGCCGGCGCGACCGAATGCTTCGGCGACATCGTGGTGCCGAGATGGCCTACGAACGCCGCGCTGCATCGTGCTCGAGCAGCGCGCGCCCACGCGGCGAGAGCCGGTAGCCGATCCGCAGGCTCTCGGTCAGCCCCAGCTCCTTGAGTTTGCGCACGTCGGCCTTGAACGGCAGGCGCTCGCGGCCGACCATGGGCGCGAGGTCGGCCGCGCGCGTGGCAGGATGACGCGCGATGAGGTCGAGCACCGACCAGGTCCAGGGGCCGCGCGGCGAACGGTCGTCGATAGCGCTCAGCCGCTCGCGCACCGCGTCCAGGTCCTCGGTCTCAGCGCGCAGCGCGATGCGGGGATCGGGGCCGGCATGGCGCAGCGCGATGCGGTAGTACCGATCGCCCTTGCGCCGCGCCAGCGCGTCGAGGAGGGCGTCGCGGCCCGCGGCGCCCGACGCCCGGGCATCGGCGTCGGAGATCGCGGCGGGCTCGACCTCGTCGATCGCGACGATCTCGACCAGGCCAACCGCGGTGCGCAGTTTCGTGCCGACGCGCACCCGCGGCCGCGACCAGCGCCGGAAGGCGAGCGTCACGGACCCGCCGCGGATGGCGCGCAGGATTGCGAGCGGGATCAGCACCGAGCTTCGGCAGCGAGGCTACCGGCAGGTCGCAGCGACTCGCCCGCGCCGACACCCACCGGCGCCGTCTGGTAGACGCCCCCGCATGACCACCGCCGGCCCCGCGCTCGAACGGCTCCGCCGCCAGCTCGCGTACCTCGCCGAGCGGTCGGCCTTCTACCGGCGCCGTCTCGGCGACCTCCCCACCCGGATACGCTCGATCGCCGACCTTCGCGCGATCGACTACACGACCAAGGGCGAGCTGCGCCTGAGCCAGGAGCACGAGCCGCCCTTCGGCGAGTACCTCTGCGCGCCGCGGGAGGCGCTGGTGCGCCTCCATGTGACCTCGGGAACCACGGGCGCACCCGTCGCCATCGGACTCACGCGCGCGGATCACGAGCGCAACAGCGCCATCGGCGGCGCGGCGTTCCGGATCGCCGGCGTCCAGTCCACCGACGTCATCGCGCATTGCCTCAACTACGCGCTCTACGCCGGCGGCATCGCCGATCACATGGCCCTGGAGGCGAGTGGCGCGACCGTGGTGCCCGTCGGCGTCGGGCAGTCCGAGCGGCTGCTCGAGCTCATCCCGCAGCTCGGCATCACCGCCGTGTTCGGCACGCTGTCGTACCCGTCCCATCTCGCGCGCCGCGCACGCGAGCTGGGGATCGAGCCGCGCGCGCTGGGCCTGCGGCTCCTGGTCACCGCCGGCGAGCCCGGCGCGGGCCTCGCCGCTGTGCGGTGCGAGATCGAGGACGCCTGGGCCACGCGCGTGGCCGACACCTTCGGCATGAGCGACATGTGGTCGACCATGGCCGGCGAGTGCGGGCAGAGCGAGGGCCTGCACCTCACGACCGGCCACGGCGCGCTGCTCGAGCTCTGCGACCCGGACACCGGCGACCCGCTCGAGCTCGAGGACGGCGCCACTGGAGAGCTCGTCTGGACGCACCTCGCGCGCGAGGCCTCGCCGCTGCTGCGCTACCGGTCGGCCGACCTGGCGCGCGTGTGGACGCGGCCGTGCCCGTGCGGCCAGCCCGGCCTGCGCCTGCGCATCGAGGGCCGCCGCGACGACATGATCCGCGTCCGCGGCGTCAACGTGCACCCGCAGGCGGTCGGCTCGGTACTGGCGGCGCGAGCCGCGTTCGGCCGCTACGCGGTGATCGCCGCCGGCGACCCGGTGCAGCCGCCGCTGCGGGTGCTCGTGGAGGCGCCGGGGGCGAGCGACCCGGACCGTGCCGAGGCCGAGCAGGACCTGCGCCGCCGGCTCGGCGCCGCGGTCGAGCTCACGGCGGTGCCGCGCGGCACGCTGCCGGTCGCCGAGCACAAGACGCGCCTCGTGTACAGACTCGTGAGCGGCGACGAGCTACCACCGGCGCTGGCGGAGGCCCTGAAACCAAAGGAGCGTGCGGAATGAACGTGACCATCACCGAGCTGGGCGGCGCCCGCGTCCTGAGCTGGGACCGCCAGGCACGGCGCAACGCGTGGACCCGGGCGGTGATCGAGGAGCTGGCCGACGCGATCGAGGCCGCCGCCGGGGACCCGGCCGTGCGCTGCGTGATCGCGCGCGGCGCCGGCGAGCACTTCTCGGCCGGCGACGACCTGTTCGACACCGCGGCCGCCGACCGCGACGAGTGGGTGCGGATCGTGGCCGCCTTCCAGCGCCTGACACGCGCCGCGCTTCAGGCGCCGGTGCCGATCGTCGCCGCGGTCGACGGCGTGTGCATCGGCGGCGCGCTCGAGTTCGTCGCCTCGTGCGACCTGCGCGTGTGCACAGACCGCGCGCGGTTCGCGACGCCCGAGGTCCGCATCGGCCTCACGGCCACGAACGCCGGCACACTGCTGCTGCCCGAGGTGGTCGGCGAGACCGCCGCCCGGGAGCTCCTCCTGACCGGCGCGCTCGTGGACTCGACGTGGGCGGAGCGCCACGGCCTCGTCTCGGCCGTGCTGGCCCCCGAGGACCTCGATGCGCACCTGGCCACACTCGCGGGGACGTTCGACCAGACCTCACGGGCGGCCGTGGCCGAGACCAAGGCGATGCTCAACCAGCGCCTCGGGACGCTGCTGGAGGCAGCGCTGCGGCGCGAGGAGGACGTGTGCGTGCGCCTCTTCGACGGCGAGGACTCGCGCGCCGCCGTGGCCGCGTTCGTGCAACGCCGCCGGTGAGTTAGGGTCCCAGCGCATCGACGGGACGCGCTCGCATCTGCCGCACCCCCTGCGGCCCTACCCACCGCTGATCGTGAACGCGGCGCTCACGGGAATCGTTCCCCGGCGCGATCGCGTTCCGCACCTGCCGGTGACGCCCGAGCAGATCGTCGCCGACGCCGAGGGCTGCTTCCGGGCCGGGGCGACGATCGTGCACCTGCATGCGCGCCGCGCCGATGAGGAGCCGGAGTGGCGCCGGGAGGCCTACGGCGTCGTCGTTGCCGACATTCGGCGGCGCTGCCCCGGCGTCGTGATCTGCGTGTCTACGAGCGGGCGCACCTACGGAGAGCTGGACAAGCGCGCCGATGTCCTGCTCCTCGACGGCGACGAGAAGCCCGACATGGCCAGTCTCACGCTGGGATCGCTGAACTTCCGGGACACCGCCAGCGTCAACGCACCGCAGACCATCGTCGCGCTGGCCGAGCGGATGCGCGCCGCCGGCCTGCGCCCGGAGCTCGAGATCTTCGACACCGGCATGGCCTATCTGGCGCATCAGCTCCTGGCCGATGGTGTCGTGGAGCCGCCCCTCTACGCCAACTTGCTGCTCGGCTCGGTCAACACCGCGCCCGCCACCGCGCGCGACCTGGCCTTCCTGGCCGACGCCCTACCGACCGGGACCGTGTGGGCCGGCGCCGGCATCGGCGCGTTCCAGCTCCCGATGAACGCGATGGCCATCTTCATGGGTGGGCACGTGCGGACCGGGCTCGAGGACAGCCCCTACCTGAGCTACCAGGACCGGTCCCCCACGACCAACGAACAGCTCGTGCGTCGAGCCGTGGAGCTCGCGAGCACGGCGGGTCGTCGCGTGGCGAAGGTCGAGGAGACCCGGGCGATGGTCGGCCTGGCGCCGGCATGACCGACGCCGGCATGACCGACGCCGGCGACATCATCCCGCCGACGGTGGCCGAGACCGCGTGCACCCCGATGCAGGCGGGCCTCGTCTTCGAAGCGTTGGCCGGTGAGGCAGGGGCGTACGTCCAGCAGACGGTCATCACGCTGCACGAGCGCGTCGACCCGGAGGCGCTGCGCCGGGCGTGGGGCGACGCGGTGGCGCGACATTGGGCACTGCGGAGCAGCTTCGTCGTCGGCGCCGAGGAGGCGCCGTACCTGCGCATCCATGAAGCCGTCGAGGCTCCGTTGGTGGTGCTCGACTGGACGAGCCTCGGTGCCGCCCGGCGCCAGGACCGGTGGGCGGAGGTGATCGCCGCCGACCGGGCGACGGGCTTCGACCCCGCAAGCCCGCCGCTCATGCGGCTCGTCCTGTGTCGGATGACCGACACCGAGAGCCGCCTGCTGTGGAGCTATCACCACGCGATCCTGGACGGGCGCTCGCGGCTGGTGCTGTTGGACGAGGTGTTCACGTCCTGCGCGGGCGTCGACGGCAGCGGCCCGGCGCCGGAGCCAGCGGCGTTCGCCGCCTTCGCCGAGTGGGCGAACGATCTCGCGCGCGACGGCGAGGCGCTGGCGTTCTGGGAACGGGCGCTGCGCGGCTGCGCCCCGGCCCCCTCACCGCGCCAAGCCGGCCCCACGGAACCGGGCGGCATCGTGGCCACGCGCCTCGACGGTCCGCTCTCCGACGCCGTGCGCGCCTTCGTCGACCGTCACGAGCTGACGCTCGCGACCGTCCTCCAGGGGGCATTCGCGCTCGTGCTCGCGCAGGAGGTCGGGCAGACCGACTTGGTCTACGGGACCACCCGCGCGGGCAGGCGCTCTGCCCCGGTGCCGACCGACGACCTGGTCGGGCTCCTGATGGTCACGTCGCCCGTTCGCGTGCAGCTCGACATGGCAACGCCGCTCGTCGACTGGCTGCGCGAGCTGCGCGCCTTCACGCTGGCTGTTCGGCCCTATGAGCACGTCCCGCTGGCGGAGATCCAACGGGTCTGCGGCATCGCCCCGCCCGAGCGCCTGGTCCAGACGCTGTTCGCGTACGAGAACAGGTCGATGCAGACAGCGCTCGCGCGGGCCGACCCGGCCTGGCGCACCCGCGAGGTCGACCTTCTGGAGCGGCTCAACTACGGCCTGACACTGACCATGTACGGCGACGAACGGATCCTCGTCAAGGCGATTTACGACGGGCGCGAGACGTCGTCGGCGACCGCCCGGCGGTTTCTCGAGCTGTTCGAGGCGCTGCTGGGCGAGATCGCGGCGAGCGACGACCGCACCCTCCTGAGCGACCTGGCGCGGATGCCGGACGACGAGCGCAGGCGCCTGTCGGGAGAGTCGACGCCCTTCGCCGCGCCGGGCGCGGACGAACTCATCCCGGCGCTGTTCGCGCGACGCGCGCGCGAGCACCCGGAGCGCTGCGCGATCGAGGCACGAGGCACGGCCATGACCTACGGCGACCTGGAGACACGCGTCGCGCGTGTGGCGACGCGGCTCATGGGCTCGGGCGTGGGGCGCGAGTCGCGCGTGGCTGTCGCGATGGAGCGGTCCCTCGACCTCGTGGTGGCGGTGCTCGCCGCCCACCGGGCCGGAGCGGCCTACGTCCCGCTCGACCCGGGCTACCCCACGCAGCGGCTCGAGTTCATGCTGGCCGACAGCGGCGCGCGCATCGTGCTGACCGACGCCGCCTCCGCGCACCGGCTTCCCGCCGGCAACGGGGTCGAGCTGGTCTTCGTCGACGCCGACACGGATGGCCCGGCGGACGCGGACGCACCGCCCATCGCGCCGTCCGATCTGTCGCACGTCATCTACACGTCTGGATCCACCGGGCGCCCGAAGGGCGTCCTGATCGAGCACGGCTCGGTCGCGGCACTGGCGCGGTGGGCCGGCGAAACGTTCTTGGACCGCGAGCGTGACGGCGTCCTGGCCTCGACCTCGCTGTCCTTCGACCTGTCGGTGTTCGAGCTCCTCGTCACGCTGGCGCTGGGGGGGCGGGTGGTGCTGGTCCGTGACCTGCTGGAGCTCGCCGAGCCGGACGTCGACCCATCGGTGAGGCTGGTCAACACCGTCCCGTCGGCGCTGAGCGCGCTGCTCCGGCAGCGCTCGCTGCCTGAGAGCGTCACGACGGTGGCGCTCGCCGGAGAGGCGTTGCCGCAGACGTTGGTCGACCGCCTGCACGAGCATCCGGCGGTGCGCGCGGTGTGGAATCTCTACGGCCCCACCGAGGACACGACGTACTCGACGCGCGCGCTGTGCCCGCCGGGCGTGCCGGGCCCGCCCTCCATCGGCCGCCCACTGCCGGGCACCCAGGTCTACGTGCTCGACGCCGGCCGCCGCCCCCTGCCGGCCGGGGTGCCCGGGGAGCTGTACCTGGGTGGAGCGGGCCTGGCTCGCGGGTACCTCGACCGCCCCGAGCTGACCGGCGAGCGTTTCGTCGCCAATCCGTTCCCCGGAGCGCCGTCGCGGCGGCTGTACCGGACCGGCGACCGCGCCGTCTGGCGGGACGACGGGCAGTTGGAGTACCGCGGGCGTCTCGACGACCAGGTCAAGCTGCGCGGATTCCGGATCGAGCCGGGCGAGGTGCGTGAGACGCTGCTCGAACACGCCGACGTCGCGGACGCTGCGGTGGTCGTGCATGGAGAGGGCGACGATCGCCGACTGATCGCCTACGCGGTGCCGAACGGCGGCACGACGCTGGATGCGCCGACGATCCGGCAGAGCCTGTCCGAGCGCCTGCCCGGCCACATGGTCCCGAGCGCCGTCGTGCCGCTGGAGCGGCTGCCGGTGACGCGCAACGGCAAGCTCGACAAAGCCGCCCTGCCCGCGCCGCGCGTCGACGTCGCCGGCCGGCCGGCCGGCACCCGCACCGAAGCGCTGCTGGCCGAGATCTGGGCCGAGCTGCTCGACCTCGATGCGCCGCCGCGAGCCGAGGACGACTTCTTCGCGCTGGGCGGGCACTCCCTGCTCGTCCTGCGGCTGCTGGCGAAGATCGAGGAACGCCTCGGACACCGTCCGTCGGTGGCGTCGATCTACCGCGCCCCGACGCTCGGGGAGCTCGCGATCGACATCGACACCCATCAGGCCGAGCTGGACACGAGCACCGTGATCCCGGTGCGGCCGAGCGGCTCGCGACCGCCGTGGTTCTGCGTGTACACGGACGCCCGCGGCGTTGTGGCGCTGCGCAATGTCCTCCCCGCCCTGCTCGCCGACCAACCCGTCTATGCGCTCTCGGTCATCGACCCCCGCGACCCCACATGGCGGGTGTCGACCGTGCGGGACATCGCCGCCGCGCGCGTGGCCGCCCTGCAGAAGCAGTTTCCGCGCGGACCGATCCGGCTGGGGGGATACTCGCTCGGGGGCCTGGTCGCCTTCGAGATCGCCTGCCAGCTTGAGGAGGCCGGGCGGGAGGTGGAGATCCTCACGCTGCTCGACACCTCCTCGCCTCGGCCCGGCTCCGTCCTTCACCGCCTTGCCTTCCGGACGTCCCGGCCGCGAGCGCAGCGCTGCTTCAAGCCCGGCGACCCGCCGCTGGGACCGCACAAGTGGTACGGCGACTTCCTGATCGAGGAGTGGCGAATCCTCCGCTGGAGGTACGCGAACACCCGGTCGTTCAGGGCCGCCACCGCCGCCCGCGCCGCGCTGCACACGCCGCGCGGGTTCAGCGACCCGTTCGACACGTGGGGGGCCAAGCGGCTCGCGCTGACGATGAAGCCCACGCGCTACAACGGCCGGCTCGTGCTCTTCCGTACCGCGAGCACGAGCACCGTGTGGGGGTCGGACCTTGGTTGGAGCCGGCACGCCGCCCGGCCCCTGGAGATCGTGGAGGTTCCCGGGGACCACGAGACGATCCTCTCGCAGGTCGAGGTACCCGAGCTGGCGGCGCGGCTGGCGACCACGTTGGAAAGCCTGGATCGCCCGTGAGCGCGCGCGCTCACGTCGACCTGTGGTGGGCGGACCTGGACGCCGCGGCCGTCGGGTGCGGGGCCGGCGATCCTCCCGCCCTTCGGCGGCGCCGGGCGCGGCGGGCGATCCTGCGCGATGCACTGTCGCGGTATCTCGACTGCCGCCCCGGCGAGATCGTGCTGCGCCGGACCGATTCGGGACGGCCCGAGCTCGAGTGGCCCCGGTCGGACCTCCGCTTCAGCGCGTCCTCCAGCGGGGCGACCGCGCTGTTCGCGGTCACGCGCGGGGAGGCGATCGGGGTGGACGTGGAGCGCGCGGACCACAGCGCCGGGCTGGGCGGCATCGCGCACCTGTTCCTGACCCCGGCCGAGCGGCGGATGGTGGCCGGTGTCGAGCGGGACCGCCGCGAGGTGGCCCTGCTGCGGCTGTGGACGCTGAAGGAGGCGCTGGGCAAAGCGATGGGGACGGGCCTGGCGGTCGATCCGACAACGCTCGAGGTCCGCCCGCCATGGCGCCGGGCCATGCTCGCCACGTCGGGCGACGTCGTGGCCGCGCTCGCGCGCGAAGGTGCCTGGGGCACGTGCCGGCAGCGCCGCTACGGAGCTACCCCATCTGCGGCGGTTTGACGTCCTCGATGTTGAGGAACTGCTTGATGCGCTCGACCGAGCGGCTGCGGTCGTATTCGCGGTACATCCGCTCGCGCAGATAGGGGAGCGGGAAGCCGTTGACGTTCTCGAACAGGGTCACGCGCCCGGCGTGCGAGCTCGTGGTCAGGTCCCACAGGAAGTTCATGAGGATGTTCTTGTCGTAGGCGGAGATCGCGGCGCCCTCGTAGAAGAAGCGCAGGCGCGGCCCGAGCACCTCGTCGTCGAGGTCGGCCTCGGACCAGCGCAGGATCGGGCCCTGGCCCGCGAGCTCCTGGAGCCGGTGGATCATCATCGGATAGAGGCCCACGGCGTAGGCCCGGCCCGCCGTGACGAGCTTCTCGTCGGGCCACATGACCCCGGACTCGGTCAGCCGCGCGTTGGCCTCGGCCCCCAGGACCATCCCCTTGAGGATCTGGGCGTACTCGATCGCCTCGGCCACGATCTGGCGCACGCCGGGACGATGCGAGGTCCCGATCCCGTCGGTGATGAGCTGCAGCGTCGCGACGAAGATCTCGGCCTTCACCGAGAGCTTGATGAGCGTGTGCCAGTGCTCGAGCGCGCCGATCAAGCCGTAGTACCGGCCGACGGCGGTCCAGCCGTAGCTGCAGATCCGCTCGCGCGGGACGAACACGTTCTCGAAGATCGCGAGGGCGTCCATCTCCTCGCCGCGGGAGGCGATCGGGTGGTCGTGGAAGGGCGCCTCAGGGTGCGAGACCATCTCGCGGCAGACGAGCCGCACGCCCTCGGCGTTGACCGGCACCACGAGCCAGAAGCTCGACTCGCGCGACGGGTCGGGCAGCGCGAGGTTGGAGACGATCATCTCGTGCGCCTGCGGGCCGACGCTGGCCACGATCTTGGCGCCGCTGATCCAGATGCCGCTGCTGTCCTCCTCGACCGCCCGCAGCGAGCCGGGGATCGTGATGCCGTCGACCTCGAGGTCGAGCGAGTTGCCGTCGGCATCCACGCCCTTGGCCTTCTCGGCGTCGAAGAGCGGGATGCCCCGCCGCCCGAGCGCGGAGCCGCGGCTGCGCCACCCCTGCGGATCGGCCACCGGCGCGGCCAGGAGCAGGTTGTTCTCGGTCGCGTACTCGAGGTAGCTCGCGATGGCGCCCGCGTGCTCGGGATCGTTCTCCTCGAACAAGTGCTGGAACGCCGTAAGGCCGACCTGGGTCGTCGCGATCATGTCGGCCTGCCGGCCGAACACGCCGAAGCTCTGGAGGGCGAGGTATTCGATCGACTGGCGCCGGCTCTTGAGGTCGTCGATCGTCCGCGGGACCATCCAGGTCTTCGACACGAGCGCGCCGTCGTCGCGCTCGTGGGTGAGGAGGTCGCGCGTCTCGGGATCGTGCTGCGCGTCGTAGGCCTCGGCCAGGATGTCGATGCCGCCCGCGGTCGCGGGATGGGTCGTGACATCGTCGACGCGCTGGGCCTTGTACCAGACCTCGCGCCCGTCGCGCAGCGACTCGCGATACTCGTCGCCGGTCTTCAGGAACGCCGTCCGGTCCTTCGAGGGCGTGCTCATGCGCCGATCATCCTCGTCGTCCTCGCGTCGGTTGTCATCGGGGGATCAGCGCGGATTCGCCGAGGGTTTTCCCTCAGCGGGGGCGAGCGCGAGGATGCCCTGGGCGTTGTCCGCCAGGACCTGCTGCAGGCGCGCGCCGTCGAGTGTCTCCCTGACGAAGTCGAGGCCGCGCTGCGGGGGCCACCACGGATAGTCGCTGCCGAACAGGACGCGCTCGTCGCCGTAGAAGTCGAGGGCGAGCGCAAGCGCCGCCGGGTTGTCCGACACGGTATCGGTGTAGAAGCGGCGCAGGTAGTCGCTCGGCGGCGCAGGCAGCGGCTCGTTGCCGCCCCACGGCGTCGTGTACTCGAAGTCGACCCGGCCCGCGAGGTAGGGCAGCATGGCGCCGAGGTGCGGGTGCACCACGGTCAGGTCGGGGCAGGCGTCCATCGTCCGGCTGAGCACCAGGCTCAGGGCCGCGATGCTGGTGTCGAACATCCAGCCGAGGATGAACTCCATCCCGTATTGCAGCCGGTTGGCAGCGAGCGAGGTGGTTGGGTGGAGGAACAGCGGCACGCCGTGACGCTCGATGCCCTGGTAGACGGGCAGCAGCTCGGGCCCCACGATCGGCCGGCCGCCGACGTTCGAGCCGACGCACACGCCGACCAGCCCGAGCTTGCCGATCGCGTAGTCGACCTCCTCGACCGCCGCGGCCGGGTCCTGCATCGGCAGCGTCGCCAGCCCGAAGAACCGCCCGGGATGCGCGCGCTGTGCAGCGGCCTTGGCCTCGTTGAGGACACGAGCGCCCTCGCACTCCTCCGCCGGCGTCCACGTCGTCAGCCCGAGCGACTCGGAGCTTGTGATGAGGACGTCGATGCCGATCGGCTCCAGGGTGTCGAGCACGCGCTCGGCGTCGATCTGCTCCGGGGCGAAGGACAGCGGGACGTCCGGTGTCAGCTCGTAGACGAAGCCGTCACCGTCACGCCGACAGAGTGGATGGTGCGTGCGCGGGAGGCAGTACTCGAAGAAGGCTCGCGGATACCAATGGCACTGGCAGTCGACGACCATCGTCGCGCTAGTCGGGGTCGGGCTTCGCCCGACCACCCTGACAGCGCCGGCGCTCGAGCGACGGCGTGCGAATGACGTTCTGCGCCAGGCCCAGCGCGACCGCGTGCGTCCGGTTGCGGCAGCCGAGCTTCGCGCAGATCGTGCGGACGATGCGCTCGACCGTCTTGACCGCGAGATGGAGCTCCTCGCTGATGGCCGCGTTCGTCTCGCCCTCGGCCATGAGCTGCAGCACCTCGAGCTCACGCCGCGTCAGCTGCGAGCCGGGCGACCGCAGTTCCGACCACGCGGTGGTGTCGAAGAAGCGCGCCCCGCGCAGCGCCGCCCGGATGGCGTTTACGAGCTCCTCGCGGCTGGAGTTCTTCGAGAGGTAGCCGTTGACGCCGGCGTCCAACGCCTCCGACACGTTCACCGCCTGGACGAACGCCG
>Ga0111538_10012292_pt1 | contig 11321 bp, 10 predicted proteins | sample SoiMethybrSBSTD1_FD_79669 | JGI IMG/M metagenome (GOLD analysis project Ga0111538, IMG submission 79669) | Bulk soil microbial communities from a Populus tree surrounding site in Tennessee, USA - Soil MetaG P. TD hybrid SBSTD1 (version 2)... | ecosystem: Environmental > Terrestrial > Soil >... | reverse complement strand
TCGGCGGATCCAGTCGAGGATCGACTCCATCGAGTCGTCGATCGAGAGGATGAAGCACGCCGAGCACTGCGGCTTCTCCTCGAAGCCGACGTTGAACCAGACCGGCGAGTTGAAGGCGGCGAGCTGGTTGACGAGGATGAACTTGAGCTCAGCCTCGAAGGTCTCGGCCTCCTCGTCCGTCGCGAAGTAGCCGCCGTCGCGCCCCCAGCCGCTGATCGTGTCGACGACGCGGCCGATCATCTGCTTGACGCTCCGCTCGCGCTCGGGGGAGGACATGCGGCCGCGGAAGTACTTCTGGGCGACGATGTTCGTCGCCGTCTGCGACCAGAACTTCGGGAACTCGACTTCCTTCTGCTCGAAAGTCGGCTTGTCCTTGCCGGCGATGAAGGCGTCGCGCAGCTCCCATTCGAGCTCCTCGAAGGGGTCGCGACCCGGGATCGTGAAGTACCGCTTGACGGCCGTTGAGGCCTTGTCGTCAGCGACGGTGTTCACGTACTCCTCGGTCGCTGCTGCTGCCTGCTGGGTGCCTTCTGCCGACGCCATCTTCTCCCTCCCAAGGTTAGTTGCCGTACGCCGGCTGCCGCTTTCAGGCGACGGTCGAGCGGACCGATCAATTTAGGAGGGGGATCGGACGGAATCGCTCTTGGAGGGACTGTCCCCGAACGGGGACTGTCCCATTAACCGGACCGGCCCGAGCACGCTTTCTGGGACAGCCCTGCCGGGACAGCCCCTCCCTAGCGGTCCGGCTGCGGCGCGGCCCGCGTGCGCGGGAAACGGGTGCGGAGCCGCTGGATCAGCGGCGGGGAGGCGGCCGCGAGCATCGCGGCGAGCGCGACGGAGGCAAGGATCAGGAGCGGCAGCGGCAACGGACGCGAGGTATCGGGGACCGACTGCGCGGTGCCGGCATGTGGGACGGCATGCTCGGCCTGGTGCTTCGCCTCGGCGGGGGTGAGCGGCTTCCCACCGGTGCCGCCGGTGCCTGAGCCACCGCCTCGGTCGTTCGGCCCGTTCTTCGCGGAGGCGCCGTAGTGGCCGAGCAGCGCGGCCTGGATGTCGTCGTCGATCGACGAGTAGTCGCGCAGGTCCTCGGGCGTGTTCTTGATCGCCTGGCGGAGGCAGCGCGTCGAGTACTGGCCGTCGATCTTGCCGTCCTTCGTCCAGTCGTCGAGGACGCGTTGCCAGCACGGCTCGGCGGCGCGGGCGACGGACGGGCTTGCCGCCACCGCGAGGACGGACACGACCGCGACGGCGAGCGCTGCAACTGACAGACGGCGCATTTAGAGAGTCTGGCCGAACGGAGTTAGCCGTTTGTTAGGAGAGCCAAACCCCAACGTAATTTCGGTAGCCTCGCCCGCGATGCAGACGGCCGTCGAGCGGCGGGCGAAGAGGCTCGACGTCTCGACTCGGCCCCGCGGGTTCCTCGCACCTCAAGCGCTCGTGGCGGGAGGCTCGGCAGTGCTGATCGCCGCGGCCGTCCTGTTCAGCGACGGCTCCGCGGACAACCCGCTGATGTGGATCGGAGGGCTTGCGATCGTGGTCGCAGCTTTTGCGGCGGTGTCCGCGGCAGTCGGGACGCTGCCCGTTCCGCGGCTGTCTCGGTGGGGAGTGGCGACAATCGCGCTCTTCGCCGGCCTCGTGCTCTGGCTCGGGCTATCTGTGATCTGGTCGATCGAGGGCGACCGGACCTGGAACTACGCCAACCGGGCGATCGTCTACCTCGCGTTCCTGGTGCTGGGGCTTGCGATCGGAACGTTGCCGCGTGTACCGCGGCTTGCGGCGGGGTGGCTTGCGGCGATGACGGCGGTCGCGATCGGCGTGGCGCTCGCGACGAAGATCTTCCCGACGCTGTCGGTCGAGACCGAGCGTGTCGCGCGGTTGAACAGCCCGGTCGGGTACTGGAACGTCCTCGCGCTCCTGTGCGTTTTCGCGGTGCCCCTTGCGTTGTGGATCGCGGCGCCGCGGACTCGGCCGGACTGGCTGCGCGCGCTGGGAGTCCTGTATCTGTACGCGGCGCTCGTCGTGCTGCTCCTGACGTTCTCGCGCGGCGGCGTCGCCGTGGGAATCGCGGCGGCGGTGCTCTGGCTCCTGATCGGGCGGCCTCGGATCGAGAGCGCGGCGGCGCTCGGGATCGCGCTCGCGCCGGCGTTGGTCGTCGCCGGCTGGGCGTTCTCTCGGCCTGGCCTGACGAAGCAAGACGAGCCGCGCTCGCTGCAGGTACACGACGGACGCTGGTTCGCGCTGGCGCTCGTGCTCGGTGGCGTCGTCACGTTCGGCCTCGCCTGGTGGGTCTCACGGTACGAGCGGCGGCGGCCCTTGGTCCAGGCCTGGCGGCTCCGGCTCGGGCGGCTCCTCGTCGGGACGGCGGTGGTCGCCGTAGCGGTCGGGATCGGCGCGCTGCTCGCGGCCGGGATCACGCCGTCGCGGGTGCTGCACAAGTTCAGCGAGCCGACCGCCTCGCCGGTGGTCAGCGGGGCGACCCACCTGACGTCGGTCGCCTCGACGAGCCGCTGGAACTGGTGGCAGGAGGCCTGGAAGTCGTGGCGCGACCATCCTGCGGTCGGCACCGGCGCCGGCACCTTCGACCTCACGCATCGGATGCTGCGCGTGGACGGCACGGTCGCCACGGAGCCGCACAACCTGCCGCTCCAGTTCATGGCCGAGACCGGGATCATCGGCTTCTTGCTCTTCGTGGGGCTCGTGCTGGCCGGGGCGGGCGCGCTCGTCGAGACGCTGCGGCGGCTCGAAGGGGAGGACCGGCTCGCGGCCGCGGCGCTGGTCGTCGCGGTGTTCGCGTACGTCGTCCACTCGGTCGTCGACTTCGACTGGGACTTCGTGGCCGTGACCGCGCCGGCCGTCTTGGTGCTCGGGCTCTTGATCGCTGCGGGGCGGCCGGCGTTGCCGCGCGTGCGGTTCGAGACCCGGCGCGCGATCCTCACCGTTGCCGCCGGCGCCCTCGCGGCCGCAGCTTTGTACTCCCTTGCGGCGCCGTGGCTGGCGTCGCGGCGCGTGGACGACTCGTATGCGGCTCTCGCACGGGGTGATCGGCCCAAGGCGGCGTCGGATGCGCGAAGTGCGCACAATCTGAATCCGCTGTCGGTCGATGCGCTGATCGCCTGGGGCGCCGCGGAGGCCTCGCTGGGCAACGTTGCGGCCGCGGGGCGGCTGTACACGAAGGCGATCGCGCTCCAGCCGGACAACTGGAAGCCGTGGTTCTACCGAGCGCGGCTGCTCGCCAACGTCTCCGGGCCGAAGGCGGCGTTGTTCGACGCTCAGCAGGCGGCCAAGCGCGATCCGCGCGGCGGAGCGGGCGCCTACGCGGCGCAGCTCGCTACGCAGCAGTAGCGCGTAGCCAGACCTGCGTCCAGAAGAGGCCGAGGGCGCGGTAGACGAGCGGCTCGGCGACGTGGGACGCGATCTCGCGCGGGCGGTTCGTGAAGAGGCGCTTGCGGTTGTTGTGGAATCGGGCGATGTCCGTGAAGCCGGCCTCCCGCAGCAGGCGCTTGAGGCGGCGCGGGCTGTAGCCCATCTCGGTGACGCCGTACTCGTCGCTCGCCTCGCGGCCCTGGAAGCGGTGTTTCCAGTTCGGCTCGACGAGCAAAAGCCTGCCGCCCGGTTTGAGGGCTTTGCGCGCGGTATGCAGGACGAGGTCGGCGCGGCGGCTGTGGTGGAGGGCGTCGTAGAGGAGCGCGGCGTCGAAAGCGCGACCGAGGTCGAGGCTCTCCATGTCGGCGACCTCGAAATGGGCGTCGACGTGGTCCTTGTCGGCGAGCTCGCGGGCGATCGAGATCATCTCGGGCGCGATGTCGTAGCCGTGTGCGTCGAGCCCGTGGCGCGCCGCGAAACGGGTCATCCAGCCGGAGCCGCACCCGAGCTCGACCAGGCTCATGCCCGGGTGCAGGTCGAGGATCTGGAGGACGTAGCCGAAGTCGATCAGCAGCCGCGCCGTCATCCGCGGCTCGTGCCAGAACGGCTTGTTGCGGAGCCACGTGCGGCCTTCTTCGCCGATCGTGATCGGATAGTCGATCTCGGCTTGCTTCGAGTTCGGCTCGTTCACGGCGCCGATCATGCCCGACGCGAGGGACCGCGGCGCCCCTTCGCGGTGGACTGTGCGGACCGAATGTCGGAACGTGGCCGGTTCGGACCGGTTAGGAAGCGCCGAGCACGATCACCAGCTGCGCCCGGTGGAGGCTGCTCGTCCGCAGGCCGTCCAGGGCGCTGACGACTCCGATACCGGTGTCGCGCGCGAGACGATGCGCTTCCGCGGCGAACCCCGGGCGGTACATGACCAGGGTCGGGCTCTGCGAAGGGCGCGGCGCGTTCCCGACCGCACTGATCTTGTACCCGCGCGCGCGAATGGCGTCGGCCTCTGCTCCGGCTGCGCCGGCCTGCCCGTTTCCGTTCAGGACGACGACGCGCGTCCTCGTGCGTGGAAGCGAGGCATGTTGAACCGGTTTCGATGCGGCCTGCGGTCGGTGGGGCGGCGCGACGGCCGCCCGAGCGCTATGGCGCGTCACCGTGTGCCCGAGCGCGACGGTGCCGACGAGGATCAGCCCGACCAGCTCGAGCGCGGCGACGCCCGCGGCGACGATCGCGGCGGTGCGCCAGCGGAAATCTGGAAACGGGACTGCGTGCTCCACGGGAGCGTCCGATTCGCTATGCGGCCGTCGCCTCCTGCAAGCTCTGCCACGTCAGCTTCAGCCCTACGTCGAGGGACGCCTCCGCCCGCCAGCCGAGCTCGCGCGCCGCAAGGCCTGGATCCGTGACGCTCCGTTTGATCTCGCCCGGTCGCTCCTCGGCGTACTCAGGCTCCCGGTCGACGCCGGTCACGCTCCGGCAGGCAGCGTGCAGCTCGTTGACGGAAGTCTCGACCCCGGTACCGATGTTGTAGACGCCGCCGGCGTGCTCTGTCGCCGTCAGAACGCCGCGGACGACGTCGCCGACGTAGATGAAGTCGCGTGTCTGCTTGCCGTCGCCGTAGATCGTCGTCGGCTCGCCCGCAGCCATCCGCTCGAGGAAGATCGCGATCACACCGCCCTCGAGCGTGGCTTCCTGCCGCGCGCCGTAGACGTTCGCGAACCGCAGCGAGACATGGTGCGAGCCGAAGAGCCGGTTCCAACCGGCGACGTACCCCTCGGCCGCGAGCTTCGAGATCCCATAGGGAGAGATCGGCCGCAGCGGTGCGTCCTCTGCCGCGGGCCCGTCGCACTCGCCGTAGATCGCACCGCCGGTCGAGCTGAAGACGACGTGCGCGCCGCATGCCCGCGCCGCCTGCAGGATCTGGAGCGTCCCCCAGACATTCACTTCGGCGTCGTACTCCGGCCGTTCGACCGATGTGTTGACGTCGGCTTGAGCGGCGAGGTGGCAGACGAGCTCCGGACGCACCGCATCGAACAACGCGGGTGCGTCGGATCGGATGTCGCCGACGTGAAGTTCCGCGCCCGCCGGCACCTTCTCGCGGCTGCCGGTCACGAGCGAGTCGAGCACGTGCACCTCGTCGCCGCGGGCGACCAGCGCCTCGGCGACATGCGAGCCCACGAAGCCCGCTCCCCCGGTTACGATCGCCCGCAAGGCTCCGTATCCTAGGCCGCGGATGTTCATCACGTTCGAGGGCCTCGACGGCTCCGGCAAGACCACGCAGGCCGAGCTGCTCGCCGAGGCGATTCGCGGCGCCGGCCGAGACGTGGTGACGACGCGCGAGCCGGGAGGGACCGAGCTCGGCGAGCACGTGCGGGGGCTGCTCCTGAGCGGTAACGGCATCTCGCCGTGGGCGGAGGCCGCGCTCTTCGCCGCGGCGCGCGCGGAGCTCGTCGAGCGCGTGATCGAGCCGGCGTTGGCCGAAGGCGCCGTCGTGATCTGCGACCGCTACCTCGACTCGTCGCTGGCCTACCAAGGCGTGGCGCGCGGGCTCGGCGTCGAGCGCGTGCTCGCCCTCAACCTGCCGGCGATCAACGACAGGATCCCCGATCGAACCTTCCTGCTCGAGCTCGACGCCGCCGAGGCGGCCGCGCGCATGGGCAAGAACCGCGACCGGATCGAGCAGGAGGACGGCGTCTTCCGCGAGCAGGTCGCGGTCGCTTATCGTCAGCTCGCCGACACCTTCCCGGAGCGGATCGAGGCGGTTGATGCGAGTCGCCCTGCCGCGGAGGTCGCCAAGGAGATCTTTGGACACGTTCGAGACAGTCTCTGAGCAGCCCGAGGCGAAGCGCCTGCTCCGCGCGGCGCTCAACGATGCGCTCGCGCACGCCTATCTGTTCCACGGGCCGGCTGGAATCGGCAAGCGCGCGCTCGCGACGGCGTTCGCAGCCGAGCTCCTGGGCGACCGCGAGCGCGTCGCACGTGGAACGCACCCCGACCTCTACGTGCTCGAGCCGCTCGGCGACCAGATCCGGATCGACGCGATCCGCGAGCTGCGCCACGACCTGCACATGCGTCCGTTCGAGGCCGACCGCCGCGTCTACCTGATCTTCGGCGCGCATGCGATGAACGAGGAGGCGGCGGACGCGCTGCTGAAGGACCTCGAGGAGCCGCCGAGCTACTCGGTGATCGTGCTCGTCGCCGACGAGCTCGGCTCACTGCCGGAGACGATCCGCTCTCGCTGCCAGCCGATTCCGTTCCGGCGCCTGTCGGAAAAGACCGTCCGCGCGGCTATCCAGGCTCAGGCGCCGGAGCTGCCGCCCGACGAGGCGACTGCCATCGCCCGGGTCGCGGCGGGACGGCTCGACCGTGCGGCACTACTACTGGACGACGCGGCCGCGAAGCGTCGCCTCGAGCGGCTGCGGCTCGCGCGCGACGTCTATCTCGCCCCCGACTTCGACCCAGCCGCCGCGGCCGAGCTCGTCGTCGCCGGTTCGCGCGCACGCGCCAAGCAGGCGCGCGAGGCGGCGGAGGCCGGCCTCCAGGGGCTCGAGCTGACCGACCGCGAGACGGAGCAGCGCCTCCGCCGCGCCGCCCGCGGCGCCGAGCGGGAGGAGCTGCTCGCCGCGCTCGAAGAGCTCGCGGCGTGGTACCGCGACGTGGTCGCGTTCTCCGCCGGCGCGGAGACCGCCGTCCACTGCGATCACGCCGGCGAGCTGCGCGAGGACGCGTCGGTGCAGCGGCTCGCCGCGGCGGAGCACGCCGCAGAGCTCGCCCGCGAGGCCTGGCGGAACTTCGAAGAGTTCAACCTGAACGCCCCGCTCGCGCTCGAGGCGCTGTTCGTGCTGCTCCGCCGCGCTTTCGCGGGCGCCAGGGTCGCCGCCTGATCCGTCGAACAACGAAGGTTGTGACACCCTCTCCGCGGAGCTAGGCTCAGCCAGTCCAGTGCAATCGAGATCGTTCATTACGCGCCCAGCGTTCGTTGCTGTCACCGCGCTCGTCCTGACAGCCGCTGCCGTCACGGTCCCGATCGTCATCTCGGGCCTGTACGAGCAGATCGCGCTCGCGGCAGTCGTTGCGGTTGCGATCGCCGGGCTCGCCGCCGTTCTCGCGGTGCGGTTCTCACGTCGCGAGTCCGAGCGCTGGACCGAGCATCGCCGCACGCAGGAAGAGCTGGCCGACGCCGACCGGAAGTACCGCGACCTGACCGACAGCCTGCCGCTGATCACCTGGATCTACGCCGTTGGCGACCGCGCCGACACGCGACTCGTCAGCCCGCAGGTCGAGTCCCTGCTCGGGTACGCGCCTGACGACTGGAACGGCGAAGTGCTCGACCGCATCATCCACCCGGACGATCGCGAGCGCGTCCAGAAGGAGATCGCCGCCGCCGACGAGGCCGGCACCCCGTTCCAGACCGAGTACCGAGTTCTCGCCAGAGGCGGCTCCGTCGTCTGGCTGCGGGAGCACGCGAGAACGATCTCGAAGCGCGACGGCAGGCCCGTCTTGGGCGAGAGCTTCCTCGTGGACATCGGCGAGCGGAAACGGATCGAGGACGAGTGCGACGGCCTCGTCGCCGCCGAGCGAACCGCGGTCGCGGAGACCGCCGAGCGGCAGGCCCGACTCGACCTCCTTCGCGAGGTCGCCGAGATCGCCTCTTCGCTCGACTACAAGGCGTCGATCCAGCGCATCGGCGAGCTGATCGTTCGAGGCTTCGCCGACTGGTGCCTCATCGACCTCGCCGAAGAGGGTTCGCCCCTGAAGCGGGTGGCGGTCGCGCGCGCCGAGGCCGGTGGCGAGGCCGGGGGCGCTCCTCAGCAGGAGCCCGATGCCGCCGTCCAGTCGGTCGTCTCCAGCGGCAATCCGCGGATCGTCCCGGAGCTCGGGTCGACGTCGAACGGCCAGCCGCCTGCATTCCTCGAGGGCTTGAAGACGCGGTCCGCGATCTGCGTCCCGATGCGCGCGCGAGAGCGGCCGATCGGCGCGATCACGGTCGCTCGCACGGCGACCGGTGAGACCTACGGCGCGGACGATCTCGCGCTCGTGCAAGACATCGCCGGCCGGATCGCGGTCGCGATCGACCGCGCTCGCCTCTACGGGGAAGTCGAGCAGCGCGCCGACGCGGCCCGGGTGCTCGAGCATGTCGCCGACGGGATCCTGCTGCTCGACCGGAGCGGGAACGTCAGGCTCTGGAACCCTGCCGCGGAGGGGATCACCGCAATACGTGCCGCCGACATCATCGGCCGCGCCGCTGTCGACGCCATTCACGGCTGGCAGGATGCGGTCGAGACGGTGCCGGTGGCCGCGACGCCCGACCCGGGCCACCCCGAGGTCATCATTCCGATCGAGACCGAGCGCGGCGAGCGCTGGATCGCGATCTCGGGAGTCCAGTTCTTCGGCGGAACCGTCTACGCGTTCCGCGACCTCACCGACGTGCGGCGGCTCGAGGAGCTGAAGGCGAGCTTCATCGCGACGGCGTCGCACGAGCTGCGGACGCCGCTGGCCGCGGTCTACGGCGCCGCGCAGACGCTTCTCCGCCACGACTTCGCTCTCGACGAGGGCGGCCGCGACCGCTTTGTCACGCTGATCGCCGACGAGTCCGAGCGTCTCGGCCGGATCGTCAACGAGATCCTGCTGGCGAGCCAGCTCGACGCCGGCCGTCTGGACCTCGAGGCCGAGCCTTTCGATGCTGCCGAGCTGGTCGAGCGCGTCGTCGAGGCGACGCGTGCGTACGCGCCTCCGGGCGTGAACGTCAGCCATAGCGTCGCCGACGAGCTGCCGCACGTCGAGGCGGATCGCGACAAGGTCCGTCAGGTGCTCGTCAACCTCGTCGAAAACGCGATCAAGTACTCCCCGGACGGCGGCGTCGTCGAGGTCGGCGTCGAGCCGCACGACGGCAACGTGATCTTCCACGTCCGCGACGAGGGCCTCGGCATTCCAGACGACGAGCAGAGCCGAGTCTTCGAGAAGTTCTACCGCGTCGACCCGCACATGACCCGCGGCGTCGGCGGCACCGGGCTCGGCCTCTACATCTGCAACGAGCTCGTCGGCCGCATGGGCGGGCACATCTGGCTGGAGTCGAAGCCCGGCGAGGGATCGACGTTCCTGTTCGAGCTGCCGGCCGCAGCGTCGATCGCCGCCGCACGGACGACGGAGCTGGGTTCGCGGCCGCAGAACGTCTCGCCTTAACGGATCAACGGAAACCGACGAATGCGGCGTGCGTCGTGCCGTCGCGGAGCGTGAGCAGGAACTCGCGGCAGGAGCCGGCCCAGCTCTTGTCGCTCGGCCACATGAACGTGTAGCGACCGGGGCCGGGGCTGTAGCTGAGGCTGCCGAACGCCGTTGACGAGTCGTTGGTCGTCAGGCCGCACGGCCGCCACGCTGCCCGCGCGACGAAACCGAGGCCACGGTCACCGCCCAACGAGAACTTCACAGGCACGGTGTCGCCGGCTCGGAAGCTCGCAGCCGCCGGTTCGGCGGCGAGCGGCGAGAAGAAGCCGTCGAACGCGTAGCGAACGGAGTAGGACGCGGTAGCGAACGAGGAATTTCCGGATGAGTCCACGGAGTCGACGCGGAACAAGTGCGTCCCTGGCGACGCGTCGACCGCGCCGGCTTTACAGGGGACGTTCGATCCGTCGACGTCGTCGTGGCATGTGAACGCCGCCATGATCGGATCGCCGACGAGATAGGTGGCGCCGTCGGTGGGCGAGGTGATCCTGATTTGCGGCGGGGTTACGTCGACGACTCGGTACGTGACGCTCGTGCTGCCGTGATTCCCGGCCGCGTCGAATGCGTCGACCGTGAACGTGAAGGTTCCGGGCCGGTCGGTCGCGAGCGGGTAGCCGTTCTGGTACGTGCCGAAGCAGCCGACCACCCCTGAGCCACCGGCGCCGTCGTCGCACGAGTAGCTCGCGAGGAGTTGCGTGCCGACCGGGTATGCGGCGCCGTTCGCCGGCGCGGAGATCGTGGCCGTCGGCGGGATCACGTCGAAGACGGTGTACATGTGCGTGACCGTGGCCTCGGCGCCTGCGTAGTCGACGGCGTGGACGGTGAACGAGTGCGTACCGACAGTGCCCGTGTCGAGGAGGGCGCCCAGCGGAACATCGCCCTCGCAGGTGACGACCGGCCAGCCGAGGTTTCCCGGGAAGCACCCCCACGCTGCCTGGACCTGCTGTCCCTGGTAGTACCCCCAGCGATCGGCGGGACTGACGAGCTCGATCTGTGGCGCGGCCGGATCCGTCGCAAGGGCCGGCGACGCCACGGCGAGGCCGACGACTGCCGTGACGAGGCAGAGAGAGAGCAACGGTCGCACGGGGCAAGACCTCCTGATCTGGGCGTGCCGCGCGCCGGTTGCTTTACGTCGTAAGAGTCGGCTTTAGCTGAATTGCGGCCATCCCTCGTTCGAGGCCGGCAAAATTTGGGCTGGTAGTTCCTGTTTTTCATGAGATAGTCGACGCACCACCGACCAAGGGAGAGGCATGCGCCGATTCTCGATCGCGATCATCGCCGCCGTCATCGCTCTAATTGCCGCGACCGCCGCGGGGGCCGGACAACGCACGCGGGACGTGTTCACGTTCAGCGATCCGTTCGACGGTGAGTTCGACTGCGGGACGTTCGTAGCCACGTTCTCCGGTCACGACGACGGCCGCGTCACGACGTGGTTCAACGCTTCGGGTGATCCGATCAAGCAGATCGGGCAGATCAAGGCGATCGAGACCGATGTCAATCCCATCACCCAGAAGTCGATCGAGGTGACGACGAACCTGATGGTTCACGTTGATTTCGTGGCCGGCACCACGACGATCACCGGCATCCGGAATCTTTCGACGGATCCAGGTGCGGGCGTAGTCGTTCAGCACGTCGGCCGAGTCGTCACCAACGCTGACGATGAGCAGATCTTCCTCAGCGGTAAGTTCCCCGAGTTCGAGGAGGGGTACATGAACGACGACTTCTGCGCCGCGCTTTCGTAG
>Ga0111538_10012291_pt1 | contig 11321 bp, 10 predicted proteins | sample SoiMethybrSBSTD1_FD_79669 | JGI IMG/M metagenome (GOLD analysis project Ga0111538, IMG submission 79669) | Bulk soil microbial communities from a Populus tree surrounding site in Tennessee, USA - Soil MetaG P. TD hybrid SBSTD1 (version 2)... | ecosystem: Environmental > Terrestrial > Soil >... | reverse complement strand
GCGATAGCCCTTCACCTCGGTTCCCGAGAGGTCCTCCAGCAGCGCCTTGGCGCGGGCGATGTCCTGGGCGAATTCGGCCGGCGTCTGCTCGTGGATGCGCAGGTGGCCATGGCCGTGGCTCGCGAGCTCATGTCCGTTAGCGACGATGCGGCGAATGAGCCCCGGATAGCGCTCGGCGATCCAGCCGAGCGTGAAGAAGGTCGCGCGCGCGCCCGACTCTGCGAAAAGCGAGAGGATCGTCTCCACGTTGCGCTCCACCCGGCAGGGAATGCGCTCCCAGTCCGCGCGCGCGATGTGGGGCGCGAGCGCCGAGACCTGGAAGTAGTCCTCCACGTCGACGGTGAGTGCGTTGGCGATCTCAGGCATGCAGCGGCACCGGGCGCGCCGCGAGCCAGCCGGCGAGGTGCCCGGCGACGCGCTCGGCGGCCCGTCCGTCCCAGAGCTCCGGCGTGCGGCCGCGCTTGCCGCCGGTGGCGACGATCTCCTCGACGAGGCGCAGAATCAGCGCGCGGTCGCGTCCGACGAGGGTATTGGTTCCCTGCTCGACGGTGATCGGGCGCTCGGTGTTCTCGCGCAGCGTGAGGCAGGGGACCGAGAGCGCGGTGGTCTCCTCCTGCATGCCGCCCGAATCGGTGAGGACCACCGTGGCGTCCGCCATGAGGCCGAGCATCTCCAGATAGCCCTGCGGCGGCAGGAGCGCGATGCGGCCGGCCTGCAGCAGGTCGGCGAAGCCGTAGGCCTCGATCCGCGCCACGGTGCGTGGATGCAGCGCGCACACCAGCGGCAGCCGTTCCGACACCTCGCGCAGGATCCCGAGCGACGCGCGCAGCGCCACCGGCTCGTCGACGTTCGACGGACGATGCAGCGTGACGACGCCGTAGCGCCCGGCGCCGAACCCGGCTTTCCCAGCATAGGCCAAGGTCTGCGCGGCAGGGACAGCCCGGTCCTTGTGGAACAGGAGCGAATCGATCATCACGTTGCCCGCGAAGTGCATTCGCTCGGCGGGGATGCCTTCGCGCGCCAGGTTGTCGTGCGCCGTGCGCTCGGTGGTGTAGAGCAGGTCGGAAATCTGGTCCGTGAGGACGCGGTTGATCTCCTCCGGCATGGCGCGGTCGAAGCTGCGCAGCCCGGCTTCCACGTGCGCCACCGGCACGGCCTTCTTCACCGCCACCAGGCTGCAGGCGAGCGTGGAATTGACGTCGCCCACCACCACGACGCACGAGGGCCGGTGCGCGTCGACGACCGGCTCGAAGCGCCGCATCACCTCCGCGGTCTGTACCGCGTGCGTGCCCGAGCCGACCTCGAGGTTGATGTCCGGGCGCGGCAGAGCGAGATCGTCGAACAGGCGGTCGTTCAGCATCGGGTCGTAGTGCTGGCCCGTGTGCACGAGCACCGCCGGAGGCAGGTCGGCGCGGCTGCGGAAGGCGCGCAGCAGCGGCGCCATCTTCATGTAGTTCGGCCGTGCGCCGACTACGCACAGCAGCGCGCCCGGGTTGTCTCGCAGATTGCCCATCGAGGGGGTAGCGTATCCGCCGCGCGGTGATCGCTACAACACTAGTGCTTTCGCTCTAACCGCAGCAGGCCGGGCGAATGTCAGAAATCGAAAAGGGCGGCTCGTCGCAACGCGAGCCGGGCACGCGTCGGGAGGCCCGCCCTTGTTGCCTATCAGCGTTGCGACGCGCGTACCGGGACGCGACGACGGTGCACGGCGGCCAGCCCCAAGAGAGCGAGGCCTATCAGAGCGAGGGTCCCGGGCTCCGGCACGTTCACGGCGAAGTCGCCGGAGAACACCGTCATGCCGCCGCCGGTCGTCAGCGTGAGGATCTCGGTCACGGAGTAGGGCGCGTTGGGAGACCAGCCGCCGTCGGCCGAGCCGGAGTAGGCGCCCGGCCCGAAGCTCCCGGTGCCGATCAGCGCGCCCTGGCCAAACAGCGCGTTGCCGGCATCGTAGTAGGCGCTGTACGCCAGCGAGCCGCCTATGCCGTTCAGCGTGCCGCCGAAGTCGGTCGTGATTCGGCCGCCGTAGATGTCGAACCCGGTGTCCGAGAACGCGATCTGCAGCGTATGCGCTCCGCCCGAGATCTGCATGTTCACGGTATTCAGATCCATCAACGGGTAGCCGCCGCTTAGCACCGGCTGGGACAGACCTGTGGTTACATTGATTGCGAAATCGCCAAGGCTCTGGCTGAACGCGACTACGCCCGCCGTCGTATTGGTGTCGCAGGCGGCGCCGTCAGCGCAGGTAATTGGCGCGCCACCATCGACGGAAAAGCTGATCGTCGGGATGGCGTGCGCTGCCGGAACCGCCCCCAGGAATCCGGCTGCCATCGCGGCTCGAACGAAGGTCTGCTTCATCATGTTCTGGTCTTCCTCTTTGTGTTGGTAGCCGGGCTCCTCCCCGACCGGACGTCCTTTCCAAAGCAAGGCGCGGGCCAGCGCAGGAACACGCGACAGATCAATTACATGAGCGTAAGAGGGCGCCTGGCGGACGAGTTACTGTAAAAGTCGCCGACACCCGCGCGCGCGCCGGCTAAGACGCGCTCTGCGTAGCCGAGCGCTCGCGGATGAACTGCCGCAGCAGGTTCACGGTGATGTTCATGGCCTTCTCCACGCCGACCACGCGCTTCTCCAGCCCCGCGAGCGTGGGCGGCTCGCCATGGCTGCCGTTTCCGTTGCCGTTGGCGGTGATGGCTTCGCCGAACTCTTCGGACAGCTCGGCGAGCACGCGCTGGACGTCGTCGGCGTCGATAGCGTGCTTCTCGGAGAGGAACGCCGCGAGGAGCAGCCGGGTGCAGAGCGTGTTGATGCGCCTGGGGACACCCCCGGTGTGGGTGTAGATGGCCGGAAACGCGGCATCCTCGAAACGTGGATCGTTCTGCCAGCCGACGTGCTTCAGGCGGTGCTCGATGTAGGCGCGGGTCTCGTCCTGGTCGAGCGGACCGAGGTGGTAGGCCGCGATGACGCGCTGGCGGAGCTGCTGCATGCCCGGGCTTCGCATCAGGTCGCGAAGCTGCGGCTGCCCCACGAGGAAGCTTTGCAGCAGGGCGCGGTTGCCCACCTGGAAGTTCGACAGCATGCGCAGCTCTTCCACTGCCGCCGGCGCGAGGTTCTGCGCCTCGTCCACGATGAGCAGCGCCTTGCGGTTCTCCTGCACCAGGCCGAGGAGGTAGGCCTCGAGCTGGGCCAGGATCCCGGCCTTGTCCTGGTCGCGCACCGGGATGCCGAACGCGGTGGCGACGGCGCGCACCAGGCTGTCGGCGTCGAGCTGGGTCGAGACGAGCTGCGTCGCCACGACCTTGCTGCTGTCCAGCTCGCCGAGGAGGTTTCGAATCAGCGTGGTCTTCCCTGCGCCGACCTCGCCGGTGAGGACGATGAACCCTTCGCTCTGGTAGAGCCCGTATTGCAGATAGGCGTGCGCGCGCTTGTGCCCGCGGCTGCCGTAGAAGAAGCTCGGATCGGGGCTGAGCTGGAAGGGGGCTGCGGAAAATCCGAAGTAGGGCTCGAACATGGCTCAGTAGAAACGGTGGCTCAGGCCGGCGAACACCGAGTTCGCATCCCAGTTCGGATTGAAGAGCGGATTTTCGGTATCGAACCTGCTGATCGAGATCCCGGTGAACAGGGTGGTTTTCGGAGTTGCCGTATGGGTCAGGAGCAGGCTGAAGTAGTCGTTCCTCGAAGGGAAGGACACCGGCTGGATCTGATCGGAATAGACCCGGATCGCGCGCGCGCCGATGGTCGTATACGGCGTGAGCTTGTGGTCGGCGTAGGCGGCGAAACCGCGCTGCCTGATCACGCTCGCCTGGAGCAGAGCGTCCGGCAGAATGCCCAGGGCATCGGCCGAGAACTGGGTCGTCTCGCCGGCATAGGCGGTGAAGGTGATCGAGTTGCGCGCGCCGATGATCGCAAAGGACGCGTCGACCACTTCGTTCACGAACACGGTCTGCGTGTAGAAGGCGATCGAGCTGGCGAGGAACTCCGGCGTGCCGCTGGCGCGCTGGAACTGCTCGACGGCGGCGCGGCGCTGGTCGGCGTCGGGGAAGCGCGCGGTAAATGCGGCGTCGAGCAGCGCCGTGGTATCGCCGGGCGCCAGCCTCAGGACCTCCTGCTGGTAGGTGGAGTAGTTGCGCGTATAGGACAAGCTCCACGCGGTGGCGCGCGTGCGATGGGTGAAGCGGGCCAGGCGGTACGGCCCGAAGAACCGGTTCTCGTATTCGAGATCCGCGGTCGTGCGCGTGCTCGGCCGCCATGCGAGCGCCGCACCGTAGATGGTGGTGCGCTGCGTCTCCTGCAGGATGTAGTTGTTCTCCTCGCTGCCGCCGCTTGCCGAAAGGCGCCAGGCGGGGTCGGGCTGCCAGTAGAGACGCGCGCGGTAGAGGCGCGCCTTGTCGTCGGGACGATTGACCAGGGCGTCGTAGTGGCTGACCGTGCTGTCCTCGAATTCGAGCGCCCAGCCAAAGCGGCGAACCGGGCCTGCGACGCGTCCGGTCCACTGCTGCGTGCGGAAGTTGCCGAGCGACGGCTGGTTGCTGTTCGTCACGATGTATCGGTTGCGCAGCTCGTACTCGAGGTCGGGCCCCAGGTGGCGCACATAGGGGCTCAAGGTCGCGGTTCGGGTCTCGATCCGGTTCGCCGTGGTGTTGGTGATGTCGGCAGGCCGCGGCGCGAAGGGGGAGACGTAGGTCTGGGCGATGTAGCCCGATCCCTCGACGAAGAAGAACTTCTCCAGAGCTTCGAGGTTGGCGTAGGCGGAAAGGTTATTGACGACGTCGTTGGCCTCGCGGTTCTGTGCGAAGAACAGGGCGGTCGGCGCATAGTTGAAGTTGGCGGTGAGGCGCGGAGTGCGCCCTTCGATCCGGATCCCCGGCGTCATCTGCGTGATGAAATCGTGCTTCGCCTCGGTCGAGTCCGGAAACGCGTTGTCGGTGTAGGTCTCGCGCAGCGCGATGCTTGGCTGCACGGCCCAGCCTCCCGACCGGAACCGGCTGCTCTCAGTTGCGGCAGCGGGATCGAGCGATTGCGTCGTCGGCGCCGTCCCGGGCGTGCGCTGAGCGGACCCGGACGTCCCCGGCGTCGCCCCGGGCGCGGGCGTCACGTACTGGCTCCTGGCGACGGTGGCGGCGGTCAGCAGGAGGAGAGCAGCAGCGGCGCGCCATGTCCTAGCTGCCGTACGCATAGGCGCCGTGGTAAGACCCGCCCTTGGATTCCGGCGTCTTGTTGAGCAGCGTGTACACGACCGGACAGGACTCCACGGTGGAGAGCGCCGATTCGAGCGTCGCGTGCGTGGTGCGCTGCGCTTCCACCGCGACGATGACCTGTCCCATGTGGGTGGCGAGCGCGCGCGACTCGGTGGTGGCGAGCAGCGGGGGCGAATCGAACACCACGATGCGGTCCGGATAGCGGCTCGACAGCTCGGCGAGCAGGCGGGTCATGGAATCGCTCGCGAGAAACTCCGCCGCGTTGGCGTGCGGCGTGCCCGCGAGGAGCAGGCTGAGGCGCTCGACGTTGGTGCTGAGGAGGGTCTCCCGCAACGGGGTGCCGGCGCCGGTCAGCACGTCCATCAGGCCCTTCGCCGGCTCGATTCGCAGTACCTGTGGGATCGAGGGCGCGAGCACGTCGGCGTCGACCAGCAGCACCCTGCAGTCGACTTCCATGGCCAGGCTCATCGCGAGATTGACCGCCACGAAAGTCTTGCCCTCGTTGGGCAGGGCGCTGGTCACCATGACGAGGTTGCGGTTGGGCGTCTGCGTCCCCGACCTTTCCAGGGCATGCTTGATCACGGGCCGCTTGATCAGCCGGAACTCCTGCATCAGCTTGGAGTGCTGAAGCGCGGGGGTGATGAACCCGGAAGCCTGAAGCCGCGCCAGGTCCAGCGTGCGCGCAGGGGCGGGGCGCGCCTCGAGGGCACGCTTGGCGGGTTCGGCCGGCACCAGGCGCGGCTGGACCGCGGCCGTGGTGTCATGCGGCGCGTGCGGTGCGCGCGCCACGCCGGCCGCTTCGAGCTGTCGCAGCCGCTTGGCTGCCTCTTCGATGAGGTTCATGGGCTCAGAACGGCAGTAGGGCGCGGAAGAAAACCAGCGCCAGGAGGACGCCATAGGCGGCGCCGAGCCCGCCCAGGCCGCTGACGAAGGCCAGCGCGCCGCGCCGGCGCCGCCAGAGGATTTCGGGCGTGGTAACCAGGGACACGGTCCCGAGCACCGGCCGGTGGGTGAATTTCTTGAGGCCGCGCGCGTCGTGGAACGTCGGATGCAGCAGGCTGAAGAAATAGCTGGCAGCCAAACCGGCGCCGAGCGATGCAAGCAGCGCGAGAAGCACCAGCATCTTGCGGTTCGGCGCGACCGGATTGGGCGACACTTGGGGCGGATCGACGATGCGGAAGCTCGCCACGCCGGTCGCCGCCTGGACTTCGCCCGACATCAGGGCCGATTCGCGGCGCGCGACGAGCGCGTCGTAGTTCTGCTTCTGGATCGCGTAGTCTCGGTTGAGCTGCGTGAGCTGGGCTTCCCTTTCGGGCACCGAGCGCGCCGCGAGCCGCAGCCTTTCGAGCCGCTGCTCCTGCTCCGTCACCCGCGCACGCAGGCGTGCGACCTGCGCTTCGGACTCGGCCATCGCGAGCTTCAGCTGCGGGTAGACCGGGTTGGCCCGGCGACGCCGGCGGCGCGCCTGCGCCGCTCCTGCTCGTCGGCGAGGCGCTTGCGCTCCTGGTCGCGCTGCGTTTCCGCCTCCCGGATGATGCGCCGCGTGTTCAGCACGTCCGGATGGCCGTCGGTGTAGCGCAGCAGCATGTCGTCGAGGTTCTTCGTCAGCGTGGCGATGCGCGCGTCGAGCTCCGGCGTGGCGACGAGAGAGCCGTTCTCGGAAAGCGCGCCGAGCAGTACCGGCGGGCGCTCCTCCTCGTCGGTGATCTGCTGCTTCAGCGCATCGCGCGACTTCTCGGCCTCCTGCAGCAGCAGGCGCGCCTCCTGCAGGCTCTCGGTCAGCGTCGCCATGGTGCCGAAGAAGTCGCGCCCCTGCGGCACGTTCAGGTCGATGTTCTTCAGCTTGAATTCCTTGAGGCGGTTCTCCGCCTCGGAGAGCTTCTGCTCGTACGTCTTGATCTGCTCCTCGATGAAGCGCTGGGCCTGGCCGGTGTCCTTAGCCTTGGGCGCGAGCCCCGACTCCACGAAGATCGAGAGCAGCGACTGCACCACGCGCGTGGCCTGGGCCCGGTCGCGATGCGTGAAGCCGATGCTGTAGAGGTTCTGCCCGATGCTCTTGATGTAGACGGTGCGGCTCAGGCCGTCGAGCAGGTTCTCGCGCGCCTCGCTGGTCTTGGTCTCCAGGTCGAGGTCGGTCATGCGCACCAGCTTCTCCAGGTTGGGCCGGCTGATCAGCGTGCGGCTGAGCATGGTGACCTCCTGGTCGACGTTCGGCTGCACGGTGAGGCCCTGCAGCAGCGGCTTCAGCAGCGACTGCGTGTCCACGTAGACGCGCGCCGTCGCCTCGTAGCGGTCGGGCACCAGGTGAACGAAGATCCCGCCCGCGATGGCCGCCAGCCAGGCGACCACGAGGCCGGCCCAGCGCCCCTGCCACATGCCGCGCAGCGCGTCCGCCACATGCTGCGGTACGAACGAATTCATCATGCCCGGCTCAGAACCAGCTTTGCGGAATGATCACGACGTCGCCCGGCCGCATGTCGATGTTGGCCGAGACGTCGCCGCGCCGAACCAGATCCTTGAGCCGGACGCGATACTGCCGCCCGCCCTCCGCGGTGCGCAGCACGGAGGCGTTGTTGCCGTCGGCGAAGTCGGTGAGGCCGCCGACCGCGATCATCACGTCGAGCAGCGTCATCCTCTGCCGGTAGGGCAGGGCCTGCGGGCGCGCCGCCTCGCCGACCACCCGGATCTGCTCGCCGTAGGGGCCGTTGAACTGCGTGACGAGAACCGTGACGACGGGATCGCGGATGAACCGGCCCATCGCCTTCTCGACGTCGCGCGCGAGCTGCGTCGGGGTCTTGCCGATGGCGGTCAGGTCCTCGACCAGCGGCACGCTGACTTTTCCATCGGGCCGCACCGGGACGGTCGTCGACAGGTCCGGATTGCGCCAGACGATGATCTGCAGCGCATCGAGGGGGCCGATCACGTAGTTGTAGTCGGCCGACGTGGCCGCCTTCTCCGGCGCCGGCGGATGCGAGCCGCAAGCCGCCAGCAGCGCGGCCGCAAGAACGGCCGCGAACCAAGACCAATGAAATGACTTCACGCTGTGTTGGCGCACCATACCCTCCGCGCTGGATCGGACATCCGATTTGGACCTAGCTAGCTCGTTGTTTTTGCTGGGTTAGCGAACTAGAGCGACTCGGGCAGTTTAGCGGCTGCAAAAGCGCCGCTGCAATGGCTCCTTCTAGCTACTGCGCCCGGGCGCCCCGCAAAAGAGTGCAAGGGTCGCGCCGGTTCAGCGATGCTCGAGCAGATCGATCAGCTTGCGCGCCGGGATCGCGTAGGTGATGCCGCTCGGCTGGCTGAAGGCCGCTTCCTTCGTGCCCTTGACGAACACGCTGTTGATGATGCCGACGACGGCGCCGTTTTCCGGATGGTAGACCGGGCTGCCGCTGTTGCCGGGGTAGGCGGTGGCGTCGAGCTGGAACACCGGGAAGGAGCCGGCGTTCAGCCGCCGCGCGACCCGCGCGTCGAGCTGGTCGGCGCGCGCCGCCGGGATCGCGATCGGCGTCACCGCTGCAATCATGGCGCGGTGCGTGACCGGGAAGAGGCCGAGCACCGAGCCGATCGGAAACCCGGTGAAGAGATACCAGTCGCCTTCGCGCACGGCGTGCGCGTCGCCCACCGCGAGGGCGGGAAGCGGCTTGCCTTCGATCCTGAGGAGCGCGAGGTCGCTGCCGGCGTCCGCAGCCGCCCGCCGTGCCGGACGGATCTGCAGCGTGCTGTCGGCGGCCGGGATGGCGACGGCAATGGCCTCGCCGCGCTCGCTGTTCAGCGTCTTCGGCACGACGTGATCGTTGGTTGCCACCAGCAGCCCGTCGCCGACGACAAAGCCGGTCCCGGCGAAGCTGAACTGCGGGTTGCGCAGGCGCTCGAAGGTGCCGACCGCGACGATCGACGCCTTGACGTGCGCAATGGTGGCCGGCGCGCCGCCGTCGGCCGCCGCGGTCATTGCCGCCGCGGACGCGAGGCTCAGCGCTGCAAGGCTGAGGCGCCTTCGAATCGCTTCAGGTACCACGGCAGGGCCTCCTTGAGCCCGGTTGCGAGCGAGTGGGTCGGCGCGTAGCCCAGCCGCTCGCGCGCGAGCGAGATGTCGGCGAGCGAGTGGCGCACGTCGCCGGCGCGGAACGGCCGGTAGATCGGCTGAAAATCCGTCCCCAGCAGCAGGCGCAGGATCTCGAGCAGCCGGTTGAGCGTGGTGTTCTCGCCTACCGCGATGTTGTAGACCTGGTTCAGCGCGCGCGGCTCATCGGTGAGCGCCGCCAGCAGGTTCGCCTGGACCACGTTCGCGATGTAGCAGAAGTCGCGCGAAGTCTCGCCGTCGCCGTTCACCTCGACCGGCTCGCCAGTGAGGATGGAGCCGATCCAGCGCGGAATCACGGCGGCATACGCGCCTTCGGGATCCTGGCGCGCGCCGAACACGTTGAAGTAGCGCAGGCCGACCGCCTGCATGCCGTAGCAGCGCGCGAAGACGTCGGCGTACATCTCGTTCGCCTGCTTGCTCGCGGCGTAGGGGGAGAGCGGCTCTCCGGTGATGCCTTCCACCTTCGGCAGCGTCGGATCGTCGCCGTAGATCGAGCTCGAAGAGGCGTAGACGAAGCGCTGCGCCTTCGCTTCGCGCGCCGCGACCAGCATGTTGACGAAGCCGGTGACGTTGGTCTGGTGGGTCGGAACCGGATCGGCGATCGAGCGCGGCACCGAGCCGAGCGCGGCCTGGTGCAGCACGATGTCGACGCCGCGGCAGGCTTCGCGGCAGGCCGCCGGATCGACGATGCTCGCCTCGATGAAGCGGTGCTGCCGCCATGCCTGCGGGCCGACGGCCCGCTCGACCTCCTCGAGGTTGGCGCGGTGGCCGGTGGCAAAGTTGTCGAGGCTCACCACCTGCTGGCCGTGGCGCAGGAGGTGCTCGACGAGCTGGGAGCCGATGAAGCCCGCGCTCCCGGTCACGAGCCAGCTACGCTTACGCTCCCTCAAAGCCGCCATACGTCCACCCCGCGGGCACGCAACGCGTCCGCGTCTGCCCGGTTCTTTACGTCCACATAGACGCCGTTCGGCGCCAGCTTCGACACCACCGTGGCGAGCGGGTGGTTGCGATACTCGTCGTGCGCGACCGCCGCCACGATGGCAGCGGCCTGCGGCAGCTCCTCCCATTTCGTGAGGCGGATGCCGTACTCGTGCTCGGCCTCCTTCGGGCAGGCGATCGGGTCGTGCACGTACACTTTGATGCCGAAGGACTCCAGCTCGCGCACCACGTCGACGACGCGCGAGTTGCGCGTGTCGGGCACGTTCTCCTTGAAGGTGAGTCCCAGCACGATGACCTTTTCCTTGTTCGGGCAGAAGCCGCGCAGGATCATGCGCTTCACCGTCTGCTCGGCGACGTACTTGCCCATGCCGTCGTTGATCTTGCGCCCCGAGAGGATCACCTGCGGATGGTAGCCCAGGGTCTCGGCCTTGTAGGTGAGGTAGTAGGGATCCACGCCGATGCAGTGCCCGCCCACCAGCCCCGGCCGGAACGGCAGGAAGTTCCACTTGGTTCCGGCGGCCTCGAGCACCTCGGTGGTGTCGATGCCGATCCTGTTGAAGATCAGCGCCAGCTCGTTCACCAGCGCGATGTTCAGGTCGCGCTGCGTGTTCTCGATCACCTTGGCGGCTTCGGCCACCTTGATCGAGCTGGCGCGGTGCACCCCCGCGCTGACCACGCTGCCGTAGACCTCGGCGACGCGCTCCAGGGTCTTGGGCGAGTCCCCGGACACCACCTTCACGATCTTGGTCAGCGTGTGCTGCTTGTCGCCGGGGTTGATGCGCTCGGGCGAGTAGCCGACGAAGAAGTCCTGCTGCCACTTGAGGCCCGAGTGCTTCTCGAGCACCGGGATGCAGACCTCCTCGGTCGCGCCCGGATACACGGTCGATTCGAACACCACCGTGGCGCCGCGCGAAAGGTTCTGGCCGACCGAGGTGCTCGCGCCCACCAGCGGACTGAAGTCCGGGTTGTGCGCCTCGTCGACGGGCGTGGGCACCGCGACGATGATGAAATCGGCCTCGCGCAGCGAGCGCGGGTTGGTCGTGACCTCGAGCTTGGCGGCGGCCTTGAACTCCTCGGCTCCGACCTCGCCGGTCGGATCGACCTTC
>Ga0111538_10012290_pt1 | contig 11324 bp, 14 predicted proteins | sample SoiMethybrSBSTD1_FD_79669 | JGI IMG/M metagenome (GOLD analysis project Ga0111538, IMG submission 79669) | Bulk soil microbial communities from a Populus tree surrounding site in Tennessee, USA - Soil MetaG P. TD hybrid SBSTD1 (version 2)... | ecosystem: Environmental > Terrestrial > Soil >... | reverse complement strand
GTAGGTTGAAGGGAAAAGGGCAAAAGTAGGTCAGGGGTCAGAGGTCAAAGGTCAGAGGTCACTCGGTCACTGCAGGAACTCTGCCTTGTTGGCCTTGCTGATGCGAGTGCGCTGGTGCACGCCAGTGCGTCCCAGCGGCTTCGCGGGACGCCCGTCAATCGTCCACTTCACCGCGCCAGCATTGCCGACATCGAGGAGGATCTCGCGGTCGGCTTCCAGCCGCCGCCGGTCTCCGGTCCGGAACAGCTGCGAGAAGACGCGTGTGCCATCCGTGGCCGCATAGATCCAGCAATCTTCAGTCACTTCCAATTCGATCGTGAGCTTGTCGGTTGCCGCTGCGGGTGTGGCCGGCGCCGCTGGCGCCGCCAGCGGAGCGGACGGCGGTGCAATTGGCGTCGCGGCGGATGACGTTGGAGGCGGGACAGGCGCTGGCACGGTGTCGGCTGGCGGTGCGGCGGCGTCACGTCGTTCAAAGAACTTGTGCAGCTGCCACGCGAGCAGCGACACGCCGCCGATCGCGAGGACTATGGCGACGATGCGCAGGATGCGCACCGCGCGGCGCTGTCTCTCCAGAAACTCGCGATCGTCCGCAGTGACTTCGGGCCTGGCGCCGACACGCGCGGCCGCTTCGCGTTCGAGTTCTTCGAGGCGCTGCTGAAACTCGAGCACCGTCGCTTCGGGATCGAGACCGATTTCGAGGGCGTACGCGCGCACGAACGCGCGGCCGAAGATGCCGCCGGGCAGCCGGCTGAAGTCGTTGCGCTCGAGCGCTTCGAGCGCGGCCACCGAAATCTTGGTGCGGGTCGCGACCTCCCGGAGGGTGGCACCCTGGCTCTCGCGGGCGCGTTTGAGTCGGGCGCCGAGATCATCCATCAGCGGCTGCGTGGACGGCTACTCTATCGCGGTTTGGAGCGGCCCGTCGATGCGCTGCCCGACAGAAGCGCGGCGCGGAGCGCACCAACGGCGCGCGCCGGGCCGATGGCGCCGGGCGCGCGACCCGCCGGCAGGAACACACTGATGGCGCCCACCCCCGCCGCGCCCGCCGCGGCACACGCCGCGGCGCGCGTGGCGTCAATGCCGCCGAGCGCCACGACCGGTCGTGGTGAGGCGGCCGTCACACGCGCCAGCGCTGCCAGTCCTGCCGCGCCCGCTTCAGGCGCGTCCGCTCCAGCGCCCTTGGACATCGGCGCGAAGACTGGAGCGAACAGCCAGTAGTCGATCGCGCTCGATTCTGGTCCGGCGGCGTCGTCGCCGTCGTGCATCGACTTGCCGAGGGTCCACGCCGCCGACAGCGCGCGCACGCGCGCGGACGGCACGGCATCCGCGCGCAGGTGCACGCCGTCGGCGCCGGCAGCCATCGCAATGTCGGCGCGATCGTTCACGAGCACGCGCACGGCCGTGCCGCGCGCCCGCAGGATGACGGACCGCACGAGCGCGATCTGCGCCTGCGGCGGCAGGTCGCGCTCGCGGATCTGAATCACGTCCACGCCGGCGGCGATGGCCTCGTCGAGAAACGCCTCGAGCGCCGCGATCTCGGCGTGCATCGTGCGGGCATCAGGAGCCAGGAGCCGGCGGTGCGTGATGAGATGCACCGTTGCCGGCGGCAGCGCGCTCACGGCTCGGGCGGAGCGGCGCCCGGTGCGACGGATGGCGGTCGAAACAACGCGGCGCGCAGATCGATCACACCGCCGACGGCCGTCACCATTCCGACGACCCCGACCACCACGCGCATGGCCACACTGCTCATGAGGACGCTGATGACGGGAACGAGCCGCGCGAACAGGTTGCGATCCCACCATCCCGTCCAGGGCAAGATGATCAGCATCAGGCCGGATTCGATGAGATACGCGGCAACGAGCAGACGAGTGACGAAGCGGATGAGCGACTCCAGGCGCGCGGCGCGCGTCAGTCGGGCATCGTATCAAATAGCGACGGCGGCCTGAACGTTCGGCGATGCACGGGGGAGTAGCCGTAGCGGCCGACGGCGTCGAGGTGTTCTCTGGTGGCGTAGCCCTTGTGGCGGTCGAAGCCGTATCGCGGGTCACGCGCGTGCAGCTCGAGCATCAGCTTGTCGCGTGTGACCTTGGCCAGGATCGAGGCCGCGGCAACGGCGGTGCAACGGCGGTCACCGCCGACGACGGCGCGCTGCGCCATGACCAGGCCGGGAATCCGGAAGCCGTCCACGAGTACGCACCCCGGCAGCGGCACCAGCGCCATGATGGCGAGGCGCATGGCCTGAAACGACGCCTGATGGATGTTGATGCGATCGATTTCGTCAGGCTCGACGACGGCGACGTGCCACGAGACCGCGGCGTCGACGATGTCGCCGAACACCCGCTCCCGCTGTTCAGCGGAGAGCACTTTCGAATCGGCGATGCCGTTCACGTAGCGATCCGCGTGGAGCACTACGGCGCCTGCCACCACGGGGCCGGCCAGACAGCCGCGCCCCACTTCGTCCACGCCCGCGACGTGCGCGTAGCCCAACGTGCGCGCCACGTTTTCATACGTGCGGGACGCGCGCTGACGCATGGCGAGAACTCTAACTCAGGCCGTGCGCTTCTGCTCTTTCATGCGCGCAGCCTTGCCCTTCAGGTCGCGCAGGAAGTACAGCTTCGCGCGGCGGACCTTGGCGCCGCGGATGACCTCGATGCGGTCGATGGTCGGCGAGTGCAGCGGGAAGATGCGCTCGACACCCTGCCCGAACGACACCTTGCGGACGGTGAACGTGGCGCGTGCGCCGCCGCGATGGATGCCGATCACCATGCCCTCGAACACCTGGATGCGTTCCTTGTCGCCCTCGCGCACCTTCACGTGCACACGGACGGTATCGCCGGACCGCATCGCGGGCCGGTCAGTCAGATGCGGCCGCTCGACGGTTTCAATCGCTTTCATGACACTGCTCCTCGTTTCTCCACCGGCTCACGCCGGGGGTACCCACCGGCTTACGCCAGTGGGTCATCCTTCCGCAACTTCGCCAGCGCGCGCCGCTCTTCGTCGGTGAGCTGCGCATCGTCCAGCAGATCCGGGCGCCGATCGAGCGTGCGCTTCACGCGCTCCCGGCCGCGCCACCGATCGATGTCGGCGTGGTGACCCGAGAGCAAGACCTCGGGCACGTCCATGCCGCGAAACACTGCCGGCCTCGTGTAGTGCGGGTGATCGAGCAACCCGCGCGAAAACGAGTCCGACGCCACCGAGTCTTCGTCGCCGACGACGCCCGGGATCAGCCGGGCCACGGCATCGATCACGACCAGGGCCGGCAGTTCGCCACCCGACAGCACGTAGTCGCCGATCGACAGCTCTTCGGTGACGAGCCCGGCACTCACCCGCTCGTCGATGCCTTCGTAGCGGCCGCAAATCAGAATCAGCCGCTCGAGCCGGCTCAACCGTTCGGCCGCCGCCTGGTCGAATCGCGCGCCCTGCGGCGACATCAACACCACCGCCGACGCCTTGCCCCGCTCCGCCTCGATGGCCTCCACCGCGCGAAACAGCGGCGGCGCCATCATCACCATTCCCGGCCCGCCGCCGTACGGCGCGTCGTCCACCGATCGATGCCGATCCTCGGTGTGATCGCGCAGGTCGCGCACGCGGATGTCCACGAGCCCACTCGCCCGCGCGCGGCCGACGACGCCCTCCGCGAGACCTGCCTCGACCATCGCCGGGAAGATCGTGATGACGTCGATGCTCACGGCCGTTCGTTCAGCTCGACCAGGCCTTCCGGCGGGTCGATGACAATCACGCGGCCGGCGACGTCCACGCGCCGGCAAATCGAATCCACCATCGGCACGAGCACTTCGTTCTTGCCGGACGGCGCATCCACGACGAGCACCGGCACGCCGGCGCCACGCTCGATCCGCCGGACCGTACCGATGGGCCGGCCATCGGTCGTCCGTACCTCGCATCCGACGAGGTCGTGCTCGAAAAACTCATCCGCGGCAAGCGGCCGCAGCGATGCGGCCGGAATGCGCAACTCGTATCCGCGCATCGCTTCGGCGGCGTTCATGTCCATGACGCCGTCGAAGCCGACGATCCATCGGCCGTCGTATTCGCGGCTCGCCCGGATGGCGAGCGGCGTCACCGTACCGTCCCGAACCACGTGCACGATCGCGCCAACCCGGAATCGCTCTGCGGCGATGTCGGTCTCTGACGCAACCACGACCTCACCGCGATGTCCCTGCGGCCTGACGACGCGTCCGACGGTAATCATCGCGTCCCAGTCCACGCCGCGGGCCTCGCTACTCGTCGCGGAAGTCAACCACGACGCGATGGCCGTCCAGTTCCCCGGCGGCCGCGGCCAGCGTCCGCAATGCCGTCGCCGTACGGCCCTGACGGCCGATGACGCGTCCGAGTTCGCCGGGCGCCATCGTCAGCTCGATGACCGTCTGGCCGCGGCGATCGTACTCGTCGACCTCGACCTCGTCCGGCCGGCCCGCCAACGCGCGGGCGACGACCTCGACGACGGCGGCCGCCCGGCTCACTGCCCGGTCGCCGCGCCTTCGGCCGCGGCCTCGGCCGGCGGCGCCGGCGGCATCCGATCGACCAGCGTGCGGACCGTGTCCGACAGCTGCGCACCGGCCTGGATCCAGTACGTCAGGCGCGCACGGTCGATCTCCAGCGTCTCGGGCTTGGTGCGCGGGTTGTAGTGCCCCACGACCTCGACGAACCGTCCCTCGCGGGCCGATTTGCTCTCGGTCACGACGATGCGGAAGAACGGCCGGTTCTTCGATCCCGCTCTTCGCATTCTGACTGCCAACATCACTGCCTCCTCAAACAACCTTGAAACTTCGAACTCGGAACTTCGAACTCAGCACTACCGTCCGCGCAGCATCTGCATCATCCGCTGCCGGCCTTTGCGACCGCTGCCCATTTGCGTCATGGCCTTGAGCATCTTGCGCATTTCCATGAACTGCTTCAGCAGCTGATTCACCTGTTCGACGCTCGTGCCGCTGCCGCGCGCGATGCGCTTGCGGCGGCTGCCGTTGAGGAGCGTGTGATCGCGCCGCTCCTTCATCGTCATCGAGCTGATGATCGCCTCGACGCGCCCGAGGTGCTTGTCGTCGATCTGTTCCTTCTGCTGCTTCAGTTCCTTCATCGCGCCCAGGCCCGGAATCATCCCGAGCACCTGCTCGAGCGGGCCCATTTTCTTGATCGTGCGCAGCTGATCGCGAAAATCCTCGAACGTGAAATCGTCGAGCCGCGTCTTGCTCTCGAGCCGCGCACGGCTCTCGTCGTCGATCGCCTCTTCCGCGCGCTCGATGAGCGAGAGCACGTCGCCCATGCCCAGCATGCGCGACACGAGACGATCCGCCTGGAACGCCTCGAGGTCCTGCAGCCGCTCGCCGACGCCGGCAAACGCAATCGGCACGCCGACGACGCCGACCACCGAGAGTGCCGCACCGCCGCGCGCATCGCCGTCCATCTTCGTCAGCACCACACCGGTGGTGCCGACGCGATGATTGAACTCGCCCGCGCTCTTCACCGCGTCCTGCCCCGTCATCGCGTCCGCGACGTAGAGCAGGTCCGTGGGATCGACCGCCTTCTTGATCGACTCGAGCTCGCCCATCAGCTCGTCGTCGATGTGGAGCCGGCCCGCCGTGTCCACGATCAGCGTGTCGAACCCCAGATTCTTCGTGGCGACCAGCGCGCCCGTCGCGCGCGTGACCGGATCCATCTCGCCCTCGGGATCGTGCACCCGTGCGCCGATCTGGTCCGCGAGCACCGAGAGCTGCTGAATCGCGGCCGGACGCCGGACGTCGGTCGAGACCAACATCGGATGGCGGCCCTGCTTTGCCAGCAGTCGCGCCAGCTTCGCCGACGTCGTCGTTTTGCCCGAGCCCTGAAGGCCGAGCATCAGGACCACGCGCGGCGAGCGCGGCGACGGCGGCAGGCCACCCTGCGGCGCATCGCCAAACAGCGCCAGCATCTCATCACGCACGATGCGCACGACGTGCTGCGCGGGCGTCAGGCTCTTCAGCACCTCGTCGCCGACGGCCTTCACGCGCACGCGCTCGATGAACGCCTTGACGACGCGAAAGTTGACGTCGGCTTCGAGCAGGGCCAGCCGAATCTCCCGCAGGGCGGCATCGACGGACGCCTCGGTCAGCCGGGCTTCTCCCCGAAGCGACTTGAAGACGTCCTGCAGGCGGTTGCTGAGTGACTCGAACATGACCCGTCTACGCCTGTAATTCCTTCAGGCGCAAACGCTTATCGTAGCCGAAGTCGGCCCGTCCGCTCAAGCGCACGGCCCGGCGCCTCGGTGGCGGACCAGGACGCCGGCGGGCAGGGGGATCGGCGGGTCATAGCGCACCGGCACCGCGCACCCGCACGCCCGCACCCCGCACGCCGCACCCCGCACGGCAGGCGTTCAAACTCCTTTGAGCGTGTGGCCGAGCTTGTCCTTTTTCGTCTTGAGATACCGGCGCGTGAACTCGGTCACGGGGGCGATCTCGAGGGGCAGCGACTCGACGACGGACAGACCATAGCCCTCGAGGCCAACGAACTTGCGCGGGTTGTTGGTCAGGAGCCGCATCGTGCGGACGCCGAGGTCGCGGAGGATCTGCGCGCCGATGCCGTAGTCGCGCTGATCGGCCTTGAAGCCAAGTCGTTCATTGGCTTCGACGGTGTCGAGGCCCTGGTCCTGCAGCGCATACGCCCGGATCTTGTTCGTGAGCCCGATGCCGCGGCCTTCTTGATGCAGGTACAGAAACACGCCACGCCCTTCGGCCGCGATGCGCGTCATGGCCGCGTCGCGCTGCAAACCGCAGTCGCAGCGCAGCGAGTGGAAGACGTCGCCGGTGAGACACTTCGAGTGGACGCGCACCATCACGTTCGTGCCGTCCGTCAAATCGCCGCGCACGAGCGCCACGTGCGATTCGCCGTCGATCAGGCTCTCGTAGGCGTGGATCGTGAACGGCCCGTCGACCGTCGGGAGCTTCGCGGTCGCGACGCGCTTGACGAGGCTCTCCGTGCGCATGCGATAGCGAATCAAGTCGGCGATGGTGATCATCGGCAGCTTGTGCTTGCGCGCAAATTTCGTCAGCTCCGGCACACGGGCCATCGACCCGTCGTCGTTCATGACCTCGCAAATGGCGCCGGCAGGATAGAGGCCGGCAATCCGCGCCAGGTCCACCGCCGCTTCCGTGTGGCCCGCGCGGACGAGCACGCCGCCCGATCGCGCGCGCAGCGGAAACACATGGCCGGGCCGCGCCAGATCGCGCGCCGCCGTCGTCGGAGCAATCGCTGTTTGAATCGTGATGCTGCGATCGGCGGCAGACACGCCCGTTGACGTGCCGGACTTGGCGTCAATCGACACGCACATGGCCGTCTCGCGCCGAGACGAGTTGTCGCTGACCTCGAGCGGGATGTCGAGATCGTCGAGCCGCTCGGGCGTCATGGCCAGGCACAGCAACCCGCGCCCGTGTTTGACCATGAAGTTCACGGCCTCGGGCGTGACGTGCGACGCGGCCATCGTCAGATCGCCCTCGTTCTCGCGGCTCTCGTCGTCGACCACCACGATCATGCGGCCGGCACGAATCGCTTCGAGGCCTTCCTCGACCGTGGCGAACGGCGATCGCCGGCTCGCCCCCTTCGCGAGATGCAGCCTCTGACTCATCGGTGTTCTCCTGCGCCGGCGGCGGCGGAGATCAATCCGCGCTCGGCCAGCAGTTTGAAAACGTACTTCCCGAGCAGATCCGCCTCGAGATTGACAATCGCACCGATGCGCGCGTCAGAGAGCGCGGTGTGCTGCAGCGTGAACGGGACGATCTGCACGCCCACTCGGCGGCCATTGAGCGACGCCACGGTCAGGCTGATGCCGTCAATCGCGATCGATCCCTTCTCGATGAGATACCCCGCGATGTGTGCCGGCACGTCGACCTCGAGCCAACGGCCCTCGCCGTCGGTCCGCCACTCGATGATGCGGCCGGTACCGTCCACGTGACCGGACACGAAGTGACCGCCGATCCGTGCGTCGGCGCGCAGCGATCGCTCGAGGTTGACTCTCGCGCCTGCGCCGATCGCGCCAAACGTCGTCGCGGCCAGCGTCGCGCGCGAGACATCGGCAGAGAATCCGGTGGTGGCAATGTCGAGCGCCGTCAGGCACACACCGTTCACGGCGATGCTGTCGCCCTCGCGGAGTTCAGCGCCCAGCGCCGTTTCCACGCGCAGCACGCGTCCGGTCACGCTCGGCGCCACGTGCGCCACGCGCCCGACGACCTCAATCAATCCTGTGAACATCCCACTCCAGCAAGGTGTCGCGGCCGAGCGGTCTTTCCTGCGGCCGCGCAATCGCCGCGGCGGCAAGGACCTCCGGTGCCACTCGAATGCCGTGTCCCAGTAAGGCCGTCGTCCTCACCCACTGCCACCGATCGACGAGCCCGTCCGCCGCAAACGCACTCTGAAGCGCCGGACCGCCTTCCACCAGCAGCGAAACGATGCCGCGTGCGGCGAGGGCCTCGAGAACGGCCTTCAGACTCCGCTCGGGAACCGGCAGGATTTCGATGCCTCGCGAACGGAGCCCGTCGAACTCCGCACGCCGCGCCTCGGCCGTCATGGCCAAGACCACTATTATGACCGGCCCTGCCGGAAGGGTCGAGAACAGGCGGGCCGTCTCCGGCACCCGGCCGCTCCAGTCGAACACGACACGGGTCAGCGGCCGATAGCGATACGCGCCGCGCGGCGTCAGCTCGGGATCGTCGGTCAGCACAGTGCCCGAACCCACCGCGATGGCGTCCACCTCAGCGCGCTGCCGATGAAAGTGCCGGTTGGCCTCGGCCTCTGTCAGCAGCACCTGCTCACCCGGACGCCCGACGAAACCATCCGCCGACGTCGCGGTCTTCGCGATCACGAACGGCCGGCGCGACGTCACCCAGCGAAAGAACGGCGCGTGCTGATGGAGCGCCGCCTCGCGACCGACGCCAGTGACGACGTCGAGGCCGGCGCTTCGCAGCTTCTCGAGGCCGCGTCCGGACACGAGAGGATTCGGATCCTCGACGGCGACGATAACCCGCGAGATGCCGGCCGCCATGATGCGATCGACGCACGGACCAGTGCGCCCGGTGTGTGAGCAGGGTTCGAGCGTGCAGTACAGCGTCGCGCCGCGGGCACGCTCGCCGGCCAGATCGAGCGCGACCACTTCGGCGTGGGGACCTCCGGCGACCAGATGCGCGCCTTGAGCGATCACGGTCCCGTCTGTCGAGACGACGACGGCGCCGACAATCGGGTTCGGACTCGTACGTCCACGGCCGCGCTCGGCCACGAACAAGGCGCGATCCATCAACGCGACGTCGCGCGGATCGCTCATGAAAGGACCCGGGCTACCACTTCTCCGTGAAGAGCGCGTCGATGTAGGCAGAGGCGTCAAACGGAATCAAATCGTCGATGCCCTCGCCAACGCCGACGTAGCGGATGGGGACCTTGAGATCGTGGGCAATCGCCACGGCCACGCCGCCCTTTGCCGTGCCATCGAGCTTGGTGAGGACGATGCCGTTGGCGCCGCTGGCGGCCATGAACTCACGCGCCTGCACGAGCCCGTTCTGACCGACGGTGGCATCCAGCACGAGCAGCACCTCGTGCGGCGCGCCCGGCACCTCGCGGCCGACGACGCGACGAATCTTGTCCAGTTCCGCCATCAGGTTGGCGCGCGTGTGCAACCGGCCCGCCGTGTCGACGATCACGACGTCGCGGCCGCGGGCCTTCGCCGCGCTCACCGCGTCGAAGGTGACCGCCGCGGGATCGGCGCCCGACTGCGCGCGCACGAGATCGACGCCCGCGCGCTCGGTCCAGATCGCCAGCTGCTCCACCGCGGCGGCGCGGAACGTATCCGCCGCGCAGACCATCACGGAACGTCCCGCCTCGCGCTGCAGGTTCGCCAGCTTGCCAACCGTCGTGGTCTTGCCCGTCCCGTTGACGCCGACGACGAGGATCACGTGCGGATGCGCCGTGATGGCGATCGGCGCGGCGACATCGTCGAAGATCCGGCGCATGACGCGGCGAACGCGATCACCAATCGTGCCGTCGCGATCCGAACGGACGGCCGCGAGAATCCGCTCCGTCGCCGGCAGACCGACGTCGGCCGTGAGCAGCGCGTCTTCGAGCGCGTCGAACGACGCGATATCCGGTGCCGTGCCGACGGCGCCCGCGCCGGCGCTGACAGCTGTGCCCGCCGCTCGCGCCGGCGCCTCGCCGGCCGGGACGCCGAGCCGCTCGCGGATCTGCTGCGCGGTCTTGGCCAGGCCCTCACGAATGCGCGACAGAAACGACGCCATCGAGTTGCCGTCCTACTCGCCGCGCTGCGGACGCAGCATCAGCGTCTCGACCGCCTCGCGCGGTGTGCGACGGCCAGCGAGCACCTCGGCCATCTGAGCCGCGATCGGCAGTTCGACGCCGCGCTCCGCGCCGATCGCCAACGCCTCGGACGTCGTCCGGACGCCCTCGGCCACCATCTTCATCCCCGCGAGGATGTCGTCGAGACGGCGACCGCGGCCGAGCTCGACGCCCACGTGCCGGTTCCGGCTGAGCGTGCCCGTACACGTCAGCACCAAATCGCCGAGTCCGCTCAACCCGGCCAGCGTGTCGCGCCGGCCGCCGAGGGCGCACGATACTCGCGAGATCTCCGCCAGGCCGCGCGTGATGAGTGCGGCCAGCGCGTTGTGTCCGAGGTCCAGCGATTCGACGACGCCGGCGGCAATCGCAATGATGTTCTTCAGGGCCGCACCAATCTCGACGCCGACGACGTCATCCGACGCATAGAGCCGGAACGCCGCGCCGCGGAATTCGTGCTGGACGGCGCGCACGGCGTCGGCATCGCTCGACGCCGCGACGAGCGCCGTCGGCAACTGCCGCGCGACCTCCGCGGCAAAGCTGGGGCCGGAGAGCACGACCACGGGGTGGCGGCTCCCGGTTTCCTCGGCGATCACCTCGGACATCCGGTGACGCGTGTCGGTTTCCAGTCCTTTGGTCGCGCTGACGAGGACGGCGCCGGCCGGAATGAACGGCGCCGCTGAATGGACAACGGCTCGCAGGCCGTGCGACGGCACCGCGAAGATGACGTAGCGAACGCCGGCGAGAGCCGCATCGAGCGCACCCACGGGCTCGAGGCCATCCGGAAACGTGAACTCAGACAGGTAGGTCGGATTGGCCCGGCGCGTGGCCATTTCCGACATCAGCGCCGCGTCGCGTCCCCACAACGTCACCTCGCGACCAGATCCGCCAAGGTGGATGGCGAGCGCGGTTCCCCAACTGCCCGCGCCGATGACGGCGGCGCGATCTGCCGGCCCCGAAGACATCGCAATCAATTCTATGACCGTCGCACCATGTCGAGCGCGGCG
>Ga0111538_10012289_pt1 | contig 11324 bp, 9 predicted proteins | sample SoiMethybrSBSTD1_FD_79669 | JGI IMG/M metagenome (GOLD analysis project Ga0111538, IMG submission 79669) | Bulk soil microbial communities from a Populus tree surrounding site in Tennessee, USA - Soil MetaG P. TD hybrid SBSTD1 (version 2)... | ecosystem: Environmental > Terrestrial > Soil > Tree... | reverse complement strand
TAATGCTCTAAGTTTTTAGCATTAGGCCATTAAAGGAAGCAAGATAGAGCCACCGTCGGCGCCGGCGAGCGTGCCACGACGCCTTAAGAGCGGTAGCGGCGCAGCATGCTGCGCCTTGTGTCAGCGCAAGACCTTTATTGGATGGACACGAATCGCTCAGTGGAGCTGGTCCGCGTCTTTTGGCAGAGGCAAATAACGAAGGAGTACGTTCTGGAGCTCGTTGACGGAAACAGGTTTGAGGATAACCGCGTGGGCGCCGCATTTGATCGCTGCCTCGCGGTATTTATCAGCCATCCAAGCCGTACAGATGATGATCGGCACCTCTCGTGTCGCAGCACTTTCCCGCAAACAGGCAGTCGCCTCGAGGCCATTCATGCTGGGCAGACCGAGGTCCATAAAAATGATGTCTGGTTTGTGGGCGAGCGCCTTCTGCACCCCAATTTCGCCGTCGTCCGCCTCGATTACTTCGCAACCCAGATGGCGAATGATCATTGCGAACAGTTCGCGACAATCTGTATTGTCTTCAATCACCAGAACTTTATAGGCCATGGGCGAACGGCTGACGCACTCGTCGTGCCAATTTTTTTATGCTATCTCGTGAAGTTCTGACGAAAGCCGGTGGCGGAACCCGGATCCTGCTCAGCCGCAGTTTCATAGGATGGCGCGAAAACGACCGGAAAAGCAGCTTAATTTCGCCAGTGAGGGTTTATCCGAAAAGCCGCAACAACACCCGGGCATTAGGCAAAACTGTCCTTCGGGCGCCGCGCACAAACTGAGCGGGCATTTGGACACACTCTGTCGAAAAATGGCGTCGGCAAAAGTCCTACAGCAGTTGCGTACTGAAGCGCGATGATTTGACGTGCTTGTCGAAATATGGCGTCCGTACGGCCCCGGTACATACCCTTACCCTCGCAACACGCGCCCGACTCGGGTCGCCTGATTCTCCGTGACGGCACCACTGCGGAAATCCGCATCGCCCAACCGAGAGACAAGACCAGCTTGAAAAAATTCTTTTCGGCTCTTTCCGCAGAATCGAAACACCATCGTTTTTTTGGCTCAGCTCTGCCCAACGAGGATTTGCTCAAGGCTTTCTGCGATTCATCAAATCCCCGCAGCCGCCTGACTCTGATCGTCACTCGGCTTACAGAGGGCGTCTCGCGCATTGCTGCCACGGGAACCTACGTCGCGCGGGACGCCGTCACCGCCGAAGTTGCCTTTGCCGTAGATGATGCTCTCCAAGGAAAGGGTCTCGGCACTCTATTGCTAGAACGACTTGCGCTCTTGGCGGTGCGAAACGGTTTTCAGCGCTTCTGGGCGCTGACCATGGCAGAAAACAAACCGATGCTCGATGTGTTTCGCACTTCGGGATTTACGCTTAACTCTCGCTTCGAGAGTGGTTATGTCGAGATCGATCTTTCCGTGGTTCCGACCGAAGCCAGTGTGGCCCGTGCTGAGCTCCGCGATCGAGTCGCCACCAATGCTTCTCTCCGTCCTTTTTTTCAACCCTCATCGGTTGCAATTGTGGGCGCTTCGCGCAGCTCAGCTAACATTGGTCACCGCATACTGAACGCCATTGTGGCTGCCGGTTTCAAAGGCTCGGTCTACCCAGTAAACCCCAACGCCGATACGCTCTTGAAGCTCAAATGCTATCCCGCCGTAAGCGCCCTGCCTGAAATTCCCGAGCTCGTCGTCATTGCGGTGCCTGTCGACGCAGTGGATTCCGTGATCGATGATTGCGCCGCGCGCGGCACTCGAGCGGTGATCGTCATCACTGCAGGGTATGCGGAGACGGGAACCGAAGGTCGTGAGCGGCAACAGCGGCTAGTGGAAAAAATTCGCGGCTATGGCATGCGTATGATCGGACCCAACTGTCTAGGGCTGATCAACACCGATCCGCGGATTTCTTTGAACGCGTCATTTGCCCCCGTTTTTCCTCCCGCGGGTAATCTTGCCTTCAGCTCACAAAGCGGCGCTCTCGGTTTGGCCGTGATTTCGCGCGCGCGCGAACGGCGCTTGGGTCTCGCCAGCTTTGTCAGCGTCGGCAACAAAGCCGATGTTTCCGGCAATGATTTGCTCCAGTATTGGGAAGAAGACGTTAGGACGAAAGTAATTCTTCTGTACCTCGAATCTTTCGGCAATCCTCGGCGGTTTGGCCGGATCGCCAAGCGAATCGGTCGCAACAAACCGATTATCGCCGTGAAATCGGGCCGCACCGGCGCGGGACGCCGTGCCGCGGGTTCGCACACCGCCGCGCTCGCCGCGGACGACGTGGCTACTGAGGCTTTATTCCACCAGACCGGGGTGATTCGCGCCGAATCGTTGGGAGAGATGTTCGATCTTGCCGCAGCCCTGAGCAGCGAGTCGTTACCTAAAGGTCGACGCGTGGCGGTTCTGACCAATGCGGGAGGGCTCGGCATTCTTTGCGCGGATGCGTGTGAAGCAAACGGATTGGTCGTTCAGGAACTCGATGACGAAACCAAGCGGAAGCTGACAAAATTTTTGCCGCCCACCGCCAGCGTCGGCAATCCGGTGGACATGATCGCTTCCGCCGGCGCCGAGGACTTTCGTCGGGCGGTCGCTATTCTGCTTGCCGCTGCCGATATCGACGCTCTTATCGTGCTCACCATCGACGTGGGACTTGCCGATCTCGTGGCGATTCGTGACCGCGTCTACGGTGCGGTGACCGCAGCACGGGCAAAAAACAATGCTAAGCCGGTGCTCACATGCATTATGAATGCGTCCGCAGCATCAGACGGCACGCGAACGGAGGTCGAACCGTTACCAAACTATGTCTTTCCAGAGCAGGCCGCACGAGTTTTGGGGCAATTAGCGCGCTACAGCGAATGGCGCAATCGCCCCGAAGGTATTCTGGTCGACTTTGATGACATTCGTCCGCAGGATGCCCGCGCGATCTGCGAGAACGCGCGTCGAGAATACGGCGCCACCTGGTTGTCGGGTGAAGAAACACGCAAAGCGCTCACGGCGTTTGGCCTGCCGGTTCCCGCCGGTGGTATTTGCACAAGCGCAGACGAAGCGGCAAAGCTCGCCGCCGAAATCGGTTTCCCCGTAGCGCTGAAGCTCGCTTCGCGTACCATTGTGCACAAAACCGAATTCGGCGGCGTGCGACTCAATCTTGGGAGCGAATCTGCCGTCCGGCAGGCGTTCTTGGACATTCAGCGCCGCGTCGCAAACGAACAACGGCTCACGGAGATGGAAGGTGTTTTGATCGAGCCGATGATCTCCGAAGGCGTGGAGGTTATGGTAGGCATGACCTTGGATCCGCTCTTTGGGCCATTGATCGGATTTGGCCTGGGCGGGATTCATGTGGAAATCCTTAAAGACGTCTGTTTTCGCGTGGCGCCGATTACGAACCTCGACGCCACGGAAATGGTGCGCAGCATCCATGGCTATCGGCTGCTCGAAGGCTACCGCGGCTCTCCGGCAGCCGATATTCCGGCGATTGAAGCGTTGCTTTTACGTGTCGCGCGCCTGGTGGAAGAAGTACCAGAGATATCCGAGCTGGACTTGAATCCTGTGATGGCGCTGCCGCCCGGCCGCGGCTGTCAAATCATCGATGCGCGAATTCGCGTTGGGCCGTGAGCGCCTACGGTAATGTAGCAGGACACTGGCTGGTTCCAGGGGCTACTTGACAATCAGTACCTGACAATCGGCGTAGCGGAGAGTCCGTTCCGCGACGCTGCCGAGGAGGAAACGCCGCAATCCCGTTCGACCATGGGCCCATGACGATCATCGCGGCGCTAATTTTTTTCGCGTGGCGCGCGATGATTGCCGACAAATCCGTGCCATGCGCAAGCATTAGAGTGGAATTTTTGGGATCGAGGCGCTTGCGTTTAACGAGTTTTTGAAAATTCCGCCGCGCGTCACCCGCCATGAGACCATAAAGATCGAAACTCGTGCCCGTCTGCGGGTAAATAACGTCAGCTGGAACAACGTGCAATGAAACAACCTTCGCGCCCTGTTGCCGCGCCATTTTTAACGCATAATCGAGCGCCTTTTCCGATCCGCGCGAAAAATCCACCGGCACTAAAAAAATTTCACCTCTCGCCATATCGGCTCCGCCCTCTGTCCGGTCAACGTATTCCCGCGAGCTCCTGCAGTAGCCGCCAGTTTTGCAGACGATCTTGTTGAGCTTGTAACAACGCTTCTGATGGTTTTCCCTCGCTGTCGAACTGTTTGGCGAAGCGTCCCTCGCTCCGTGCAAAATCGACAAACGTGACCGGCTTTTCCTGATTCGGCGGCGTCCACCAATCCTCTCTTTGCGCCGGATTTCCGACCAGGCTCAACCGCTGGGAAATTTTTTCTCCCCGCCGCGGATCAAATGTAAAAATCGGGAACGCCCGCGATTCGACCGCGAGCTTCGCCTGGTGCGTCGAGTTACAATCCGGCACGCCGTGTTCCGGTTGGCAGGTCGTATAAACGTTGATCACCGCCGCTCCGGGATAGTCGGTCGCCTCCATGACCGCTTTATAAAAATGATTGATGTGCGCTGCCGTCGTCTGGGCCACGTACACTTCGGGATGCATGAGACAGATCTGTGCCAGCTCTTTTCGCCGTTCGCGTTTGCCTGCGCCGAATTTTCCGAACGCCGCCATTTTTGCCTCCTGAGCGTTAAATGTGGCTGTGGAGGCCTGCCCACCCGTGTTCGAATAAACCTGGGTATCGAGCACCAGAACTTTGATGTTCATGCCACTTGCCAGCATGCGGCTGAGACTTTGAAAGCCAATGTCATACATCGCGCCATCGCCACCGATCACCCAAAGGGTTTTGTATTCCCAACCGCGCTGATCCCAGCGCGCCCGAATGCCCATCGCATCGGCCGGACCGTTTTCAAATAGCGAGTTGGTCCATGGCACAATGTAAGGATTATAGGGATAGGTTGAGCCGTATACCGTATTACAACCGGTGGCAGCGACGATGCCGATATTCTCCGGACCATTGGCAAAGCCCGTCGCCGCCAACATCATGCGAATCGCCGTGGCTTCGCCGCAGCCCATGCATGAACCGGCGCCGCCGACGTAGAGCAATGACCGCTCCTCAGCCAGCATAAAATCAGCCAATGCGCGCTCATTGATGTACTCTCCGGGCGTCGGGCCGATTTTACGAAACACGTCGAAGGCGGCACGATAGCGGGGCAAGGTTGTTTCGTCTTTTGTCACCATTTTGAGCGCGTGATAATCCAACTCATCGCAAACCTGCACGCACTCGGCGCAACCCTTGCACTTGGTCGGATCGATAAAGATCCCGAACAGCGCACCTTCGCTGCCCCTCTTTTCCAGCAGATCGAAATATTTGCGCGTGCGCGCCCAGTGCGAACGGACCCACGCCCGCTCGTCGATGTCTTTGATCTTTTCGAGCGCTGCTTCGACTCTGCTCGCCGGAATCGCTTTGCCGAGAATCGCCGTGTCGGGACACTGCGTCACGCAGCTCATGCAACCGACGCATTTCTCAAAGTCGAAGCGAGGAATTTCCGGCGCGATGTAACTAAAATCGCGCAGCGCCCCAGTGCCGGCGGGAATGAGACTGCGCGCCACACCGAGATCCGCGGGCAACTCCGCCGAGGCCTTGCCCTCCTGGTACGCCCCGATCACTCGACTATTGAAGTCATCCACGTATTTGTCGAGGTCAAGTTCGATCACATAGTTATCTGCAAAGGTCGCTTCATGGGTTTCCATAGGCGCGCCGGGTCGCTTGATGCCCACGACCTCGGGAAATTCTTGGTTACTGCTTTCTAAGGGGTTGAAAACGGTTCCTGATTCAGCCACGGTTACGCCTCCGATTTCGACTACTCTCCAACATGTCGAGCAAGATCCGTAACGGAAAGTATTCCCACCGGGCGCGGGTGGTGCCCGGTTTTTTCGACCACCACCAGCCGGTGAATATGTTTTTCAAAGAGCAGTTGCGCAGCTTCTTCGATTGTCGTCTCAGCTGAGACGCTGATCACCGGTTTCGTCATCAGGTGTTGCGCGCTCAAACCGCGCCAGTGCTTCATGTAAGGCGCAATGAATCGAGCGTTGACCAAATCGGTGCGCGAGATGACTCCGACGGCATCGCCATTTCGATCAACCACCACTAACGCGCTGATGTCATGCGCATCCAGCGTGGCGGCAACGTCGCTGACCGAAGTTTCCGGCGCGCAGGTGATCACGCCACGATGCATCCAATCCTGAACTTTCTTCTCGTTCATAAAATCTCCGGTTCAAACGTTCGACTCCCCGTTCGAGTTTAACCTTTGAACCTTGAACTTGACATTTAAGCCGCCTCAGCCATTACCTCGATTGGGATTTCTATGACCTCACTTCTGCCTCGCCGCACTGCCGTCAGATTTTCCTGAATGATCTTTTCACCGCGTTTGCCGAAAAATTTCCGCAGCGACTTTTCAACAGCGGCGTCCACTTCAGTGTCACTCAAACCCCGCTCTTGAACAAAAGGCGCAACTTTCAAAAACACTCCAAGCAGGACAATGCCCTGCATGCGTTGCGCCAATTCGCGATGGCTGGCGACTTCCTGTGCAACTTTAACCGCGTCCAGCGCAAGAACTCGGATTCGATTCGTCTGGATGAATTTTCGCGCGTTGGCCGGAATGCTCGACCATATTTGTCCTGGTTCTCGGCTCGAGTGTTGGATGAAAACCGTCCCGCCCGGAACCAAACCGCTCAAGGGATTTCCCAGATTGAAAGCATTAACGTTGTTAAGCGGCACGAAATCCACGTGGCGCAGTTCCGCATGAGCGCCAATCGGCTCGTCCGCGACCGTCAGAAAATAGGTCGTTGGCAATCCTTTCTTCTCGGAGCCGTACATGGGATACGCTTGCACGTTTAGATTGAACAGATCGCCGATGATAGTGGCAATAACTTTGTTTGTCGTTACGGAGCCGTAACCGCCGACGGAGTGGCCACGCATCGAAAATGCGTTCGGCGGACGGACATCCGGCTCACGTTCGACAGTAAGGGCAAGTGGATGCTCGATTCCGAGGACAAAGAAACGCCGCGGTTTATTTGCGCGAAGATGTTCGACCGCGGCGACATAATCTCCCGGCCGAACGTCACGACTGCCAAGGCCCGCTGAACCGGAATAGATGACCGACGCGTGATCGATGTTTGGATAACCCGGTGCGCCGGATAGCGCATCAGCAAACGCAGCTTTGATTTCAGCAGTCAGAGGATTCGACTGTGCAATAGGGTTATCCATACGCTCGATAACCGCGATCGCTTTGACATTTTTGAGAGCTTGGACGATTTGTGGTCCGGGAAACGGTCGAAAACTCGTAACATGCAAAGTGCCGACCTTTACCGCATCGTTATCGCGCAAGTATTTGGCCGTGGCGGTAGCGGTTTCTACTACACTTCCCATGCCGACGATTGCGTATTCCGCATCATCGAGACGATATTCGACGACGGGCGCATAACGCCGGCCAGTGAGCATGTAGAACTCATCCATTACCCTCTGCATGATTTGCGGAATCCGATCGTAAAAATAACGCTGTGCAATCTTGCCTTTCATGTAGCTGTCTTGATTCTGGACCACGCCGCTCATGATCGGGTGGGCCGGATCCATGAGATTGCGCAACCGGTGCTCGCTGTTTGGATCACCGACAAACTGTTTCATTAGTTCCAATTCCGGCAAGCGCAGGCTCTCGATCGTATGGGTGGTCAAAAACCCGTCTTGAATATTCAAGAACGGGGTTTCGGATTCTTCCGCGACGCGGCGCGCGATCAGAGAAAGATCCGCGGCCTCTTGGACATTGCGCGCGAACAGCATGCCCCAGCCGCAATCGGACACGCCCATGACATCATCGTGACCGGCGTGAATGTTCAGGCCTTGCGAAGTCAGAGCGCGCGCGCCGATATGAAACACCACCGGCAGACGCTTACCGGCGATCACATAAAGCACTTCTTTCATCAGGATGAGTCCCTGACCGGAAGTGAAATTCGCCACCCGCCCGCCGGCAACGGCAAATCCTTCACAGGTGCTCGCCGAACTGTGCTCTGACTCCAACTCTAAAAAAGCCAAAGGCTCGCCCCACAGATTTTTCTGCCCATTAGCAACCGCCAATTGATAGCCACCGCCCATGTTGGTGGAAGGCGTAATCGGATAAGCGCAGGCGCCTTGGGTGATATGCGTTTCTACCCAGACCACAACCTCCGAGCCATCCGCTGTGGTCGGGATTCCGGGAAAGGGAAAGTCGCTCATGATTAGTCTTTCGTGGCTTGCCAAATAATTTTGCAAGCGCGCAGCAAATCACCCGCAGTCCAGACTGGAACGAGATAACCGTCTTCGTTCACCACCGCCATCACGCCGTAACTGGAGCGCGGCATCGCGCCGATCCATGGCAATGGCGCTCGCTGCGCGACGGCCGAGCTTTGCGTGACCATTGTTGAATCGTCGCTGTTCATTCCCCCAAGCAAAACCTCGGGGGCTTCATTTCGTGGAATCTCCGGATTCTGCGGCTCATCAATTTTTTCCATTGAGACGCCTCCATCGTATTGACTGGGAATCAACGCAATGGCAATGCCAGTGAAACTTCAACCCACAGAGCTGCCAGCGAACAATTTTTCGCAAAACCGCCAACAAACAAGATCTAAAAATGCAAGGCTGCGAAGAATTTGGCTTCGGCGATTTGCTTAGAAGCGATCAGAAGGTTTGCTGGTTATAAAAAACGGAGCTCGCACTGCATGCAAGCTCCGTTTTGCCGAATAATCGCGTCCAGCCTACGCTAGCAGGTACCGCAGGTAAGGAACGCCGATCACCAGCAGCGCTGCGAGATAAATTGCGCCAAAGACGAAACCGAGTGTCCAGAAATCTTTTCGGCTCACATAACCGCTGCCGTAGTAGATTGGGCCGGGGCCGGTTGCGTACGGAGAAATGATCCCCATCAAACCGAGCGTGTAACAGAACAGCAGCGAAATCAGTTTCACCGGCATTCCCGGCACAGCAATCGCTGCGGTCAAAAGCACCGGCAGCAGTGCGGTTGTGTGCGCGGTAAGGCTCGCGAACATGTAGTGCACGACGAAATACACCACCGTGAGCGCGATCACGATCGTCATCACCGAATAGCCGCTCAACGCGCCCGCCGCTCCGGTCGCGAACCATTTGAGAAAACCAACCTTGCTCAAACCATCCGCCATCGTAACCAGCGTGGCGAACCAGACCAGAACATTCCAGGCCTGTTTGTTCGCAAGCACGTCATCCCATTCGACGATGCGGCAGATGACCATCAAGCAGAGCACCAAAATCGCAACGGTGGTGGCGTTGATCAGGTCGCCGCCAAAGATCCACAACCCGAGCGCCAAAAGCGCTAGTAGCGCCATACCGACTTCTTTTGCGCTGATGCGGCCCATCTTGTTGAGCTCGTTACGCGCCCAAACCGGCACATCGGGACTGTTCTTGACCTCAGGAGGATAGATTTTGTAAACGATCAACGGCAAGAAGATTAAGAGCAGTACGCCCACGGGCATAATGCCCATGAACCATTCGGTCCAGCTGATATCGATTTTGGCCGTGGTCTTGACCAGTGACAGCGCCAACAGATTCGGCGCCAGACCGGTTAAAAACATCGCGCTCGTTAAGCATGTGGTCGCGAACGCCGTCCACATGAGATAAGAACCAATCTTCCGCGCCGTTGGACCCGGCTCCGAGCCATAGAGCGGCGGAATATTTTTGATCACCGGGAAAATGGTTCCGCCGCTCCGCGCCGTATTCGACGGTGTAAACGGCGCCAGTACGAGATCCGCCAACGCGACGGCATATCCGAGTCCGAGAGTTTTCTTACCAAGAGACTTCACTAGATTTAAAGCGACACGCCGGCCCAGACCGGTTTTCTCGTAGCCCAAAGCAAACATGAAGGCGACAAAAATGAGCCAGACGGTGCCGTCCTGAAATCCCGAGAGCGCCCACTTGATCGCGTCGGCGGGTTTAGCCGCGACCCAAGGAGTGATCGTCGCAGCCGTTACACCGATCAATCCTACAGCTGCTGCAGGGATTGGCTCCAGAATCAAAGCGATGATCACCGCGACGAATAGCGCGAAGTAATACCATGCATTGGGTTTGAGCCCCTCCGGAATCGGCAAAAACAAAAGCGTTGCACCGACGACAATCGGTACCAGTGCCTTCCAATAATTGCCCAACCGCTTGGCTTGTTTCTCAGGCCGAGTGAGCACTCCAAGATGTCCAACGGTGGTCGTCATTACCTTGCTCATAACAACCTCCTCTTCCGACTGCCGCTAGAACGCAACGGGTGTGCCGGAGAGGCTACGCCTATTTACTGAGTCTTTTCTGTCGTCGAATCGCCGCTCAGTTCGCACTACTGCAAAATACAATGTGTCGCTTTGCTATATCTTGGAATAGCTATCGCCGGACGTTCTGGAGGCAACCTTTTGGTATTCGCTACGTATTACCGTGAAAACAGCGATTCCCCGCTTCAGGAAAGTTCCAGTACTTTTTTGGCGGAACGCTGAGCTAATAAGAATCGGCACGCGAGACAACTGTGACGTACGGCGAGGCAAACTGCGTCTTGTAATCGTGCTGCGTTGGTGCAGTCCGATAACTCTGGCGCTGTAGTGGCGGTGATTCGCTCAGCCCGCTAGGAGGAAGTCCCCAATGGGCAAGGCGATGCGGCTGTTTGTTGGTGAAACACCTCTGGCTCGATAATAATTTTACTCTTGATCGAATTGGACACAAAACAATTTTCCTTGGCCTTCTCGAGGACGCGCGGCATGCGCGCGAGGTCGTTGGCTGAGGCCAAGACTACTGTTGGGTTCACCTTGATTTCGGTGATCTGGTAACTACCGCCCTGGACCTTGTCCAGTTTGCCGGACGCCCTGGACAATAGACTCACGATCTTAATTTTCGAAAACTCCGCCACCGCCAACAGCGTAAGCAGATAGCAACAATGAAATGATGCGACAAAAAGATGTTCGGGAGACCAATTAGTCTCGCGCCCCTTGAATTCCGGCGGCGCCCCGGCTTCGATCGTCGGTAACTTATCGGCACCGAGCTTCAGATCTCTTTCGCCTTTCCATTCGATTTCCGTCTCATATTGATATGTCGGAGCTTCGGACATGATCTGCTTCCTCAAATCCTCTGCGGTCGCATTCCAAAATTCGCGCTATTCATTTTCTTCCCGGTGGACGAACTCCCGCAAAATATCCGTATAGGTGATCATGCCCACCGCTGTTTCATGATCATCCACGACCGGCAATCCACCAACGTGCCAACGCAGCATTGTTTCCGCTGCTTCTTTCAAAGTCGTTTCCGGCTTGACACAAACCGGATCGAATACCGCTGCCTGTTGAACGGCGATAGAC
>Ga0111538_10012288_pt1 | contig 11325 bp, 11 predicted proteins | sample SoiMethybrSBSTD1_FD_79669 | JGI IMG/M metagenome (GOLD analysis project Ga0111538, IMG submission 79669) | Bulk soil microbial communities from a Populus tree surrounding site in Tennessee, USA - Soil MetaG P. TD hybrid SBSTD1 (version 2)... | ecosystem: Environmental > Terrestrial > Soil >... | reverse complement strand
TTCCTCGCCGAAGCGAAAGTGTCCTGCAACCTGTCGCACCCGAACATCGTGCGGGTGTACGACGTCGGCCAGAGCGGCAACTACTACTACTTCTCGATGGAGCGGCTGAAGGGCCACAACCTGCGCCATCGCATCGAGGCCTACGAGCGCGAGAATCGCCAGTTCTCGATCGCGGAAGTGACTGACATCGCGCGTCAGCTCATCGACGCGCTGCGCTACGCGCATCGTTACATCGTGCATCGGGACATCAAGCCCGAGAACATCTGGATCTCCGAGGACGGCACGGTGAAGCTGATGGACTTCGGCATCGCGCGTGCGTACAGCAGCGTGCACATGACGCAGACCGGCATGACGCTCGGCACCGCGTACTACATGGCGCCGGAGCAGCGGGTCGCGGCGAAGGACGTCGACTGGCGCGCCGATCAGTATTCGCTCGGTGTCGTGTTGTACGAGCTGCTCGCGGGCACGTTGCCGACCGGCGCGGTCAAGCCGCTCGAAACGGAGCGACGCGATCTGCCGAAGCGCTATGCGCGCGCGTTGATGCGGGCGATGGCGCCGAAGCCGGATGATCGCTTTCCAGCGCTCGCCGACCTGCTCGCAGAGATGGACGGGCCGGAGCGCAAGGTCGCTGTGGGCATCGGCGGATTGCTGATGATCGCTGCGGGCGTCGCGGCTGCGGCAACCGGTGCGTACTTCTTCATGAAGCCGGCTGCGGCGCCGACGCAAGTCGCTGTGACAGAGCCCGAGAAGACACCGGCCGTGGAGAAGGAGTCGATGCCGAAGCAGCCTGCGGTAACGACGGCGGCGCCCGGTCCGAGCCCAGCGGATTCGATGCCGCCGCCCCAAGAACCGCCGCCTGGCGATCAATCGAACAAAGGTGCGGCGACGCTGGCCGACAGTGACCAGGCTGCTTCATCGTCGCAGGTCGCCTCGCATGCAGCCGAAAAGCCCGTCCAAACCAGCTCGCCGACGCAGGTCGCAGCGGTCGATCGTTCATCGCAGATCGATACGCGTCACCAGGAATGTGTCACGCAATGTGAGCGCGACAGCGGCGAATGCAAGAGCCTGAATCGTCGCGGCAAGCAGGACTGCATGCGCGCAGTTGCGTTTGGCGGCAGCGGTCGGCTGCAGAACACGAACAATCTGAACGTGAGCTGCGCGTTCTACGGTCAGGCACGCTGTGACCGTGCTTACGACCGCGATGCGTGCGTCGCTCGCATCGCATCTCGATACAACGACTGCGTCCAGCTGAACGGCAACATCGCATCACGAAGACAGGACTGCGAAGACAAGGCACGCGACTCCGACAAGATGTGCCTGGACGAGCTTCGCGACTGCCGCGCCGGGTGCTAGCTCACGCCAGCGTGTGATACACCTTCTGCACGTCGTCATCCTGCTCGAGCTTGTCGACCAGCTCCATCACTTCCGTGGCCTGCGGCTCGGGCAGCTCGGTCGGCGTGAGGCAGATGTACTCGTGCTCGGCTGAGAGCGGTGTGAGCTTGCGATCTTCCAGCGCCTTCTGCAGGTGACCGAAGTCAGCGAACATGCAGCGGATCACGATCTGTGCTTCGCCTTTCTCGCCGGTGCTCTCGCCCATTTCTTCGAGGCCGTGATCGATCAGGTACAGCTCCAGGTCATCCTGGTCGATGCCCTCGGGATTGAGGCGGAACACGCCCATCTTCTTGAACATGAAGCTGACGCTGTTGCTCGTGGCGAGATTGCCGCCGTGTTTCGAGAATGCGTTGCGGACGCTGGCGACGGTGCGCGTGGGGTTGTCCGTTGCCGCCTCAACCAGTACGGCCACGCCGTGCGGCGCGTAGCCTTCGTACATCACCACGTCGTAGCTCGCGGCTTCCTTGCCCGAGGCCCGGCGGATTGCCGCCTCGACCTTGTCCTTCGGCATGTTCACGGCGCGCGCGTTCTGCATCACGCGGCGCAGGTGGGAATTGGAGTTCGGGTCGGTGCCGCCGGCCTTGACCGCGATCGTGATGTCCTTGCCGATGCGCGCGAACTGCTTCGCCATGCGGTTCCAGCGCGCGAACATCGCATGCTTTCTGACTTCGAAAATGCGGCCCATGACAGTCCTTCGGGAGTAGGGCCGGCATTGTATCGGCTAGCGGCTGGCCTCCCAAGTGACGGTCGCTTTTGCGGCCGCAGCGCGCTTCAGCAGGCTCAACAGCGGGACCGCCCGCGTTTCCAGCTGAATCGGCGGCGAGCGGTGCAGGTCCGTGTCCTCGTCGGTCGCGGTGTCCTCGTTGTCGGCCGGGCGTGCGGCCGTGTCGGCATTGGTCCTGGCCTTCAGCCCCTCGACAGCCGACTCCAGCCGCTGCAGTGCCGGCGGCACGTCCTCCGCGCTCAAACCACCGGGCACACGGCCGGTGGCGCCCATGAGCTTCAATAGCTCAACGGCCGCATCGCCGAACAGCGTGATTGTCTCGGTCGCGGGGGAACGGAATTGCACCAGCATTCAGATCTCACTCAGGTGCAGCCGCGCAGCAGGAACAGCACCAGCAGGACAGGGATCGGCACGCCGAGCAGCCACAGCAGGATCCAGCCTACTTTGCCGTGCTCGCGTTCGCGCGCGAGCCGCAGTTTCGTTCGCAGAAATGACATCGTCAATTCCTCTTGCCTGTGCAGGAATCAACGATTGCCGTTGCGGCCCAGTTCCGCTGCGGCGTTCCAGACGGCGCGGGCTGTGCGGGGCGGTAAGCCCTGCTCGATGAGCAGCGCTTCGGCGTTCTCCCACGACTTCGGATCCCGGGCGGCGAGCAGGGTCACCATGCCGGCGAGCTCGCCGAAGTACGCGGCCCGACCGAGGGGTCCCATCTGCCCCGGCGGAACCCGGTCGACTTGCTCGCGCAACGCGTTCGTCGCGAGGTCGGACAACTCCCACGACTGTGCAAGACGGGACGCGACGACCGGAGCGTGAACCTGCATCGAGCGGATGAACACCTCCGCGCGCGGCAGGACGTTCGGATATTCGCGATACATGTCCATCGTCAGGCGGAAGAGCACGATGCGCGCCAGTGGGCCGAGCAAGCCGAGCAGCTGTGCGATGAACGGATCGGCGGTGCGCGTGACGGATGCGTGCGACTCGGCGGCGGCTGCGCAGCGCTGTGCCTGTTCCCACGTCATGTCCGCGAAACTGTCGAAGGTGCCGCGCGGCATGCGGAAGATCGGCTGCAGGATCGCGACCGCGATCAGGCCGCGCAACCCATCGGTCCCGAGCGTCTGAATTGCGCGATCGAGGCTGTCGACCGGCTCACGCGAGGTCCGGTAGAACGCATTGTTCGCCCGCTGCAGCACGCTGCCGGCCAGCGCCGGATCCGCGACGATGAGATTGACCAGTGTGCGTCGCGAAGTCTCGGTGTCGTTCAAGGCCTGCAGCAGTTTTGGCAGCAGCATCGGCCGGCGGGGGAAATACTCGCGTTGATGGATGCTCTGCTCAGCGCTCTCGCTCACGCGATCCAGCACAGCGGCGTGCTCGCCGAGAATCTCGTAGTCGAAACTCTTCACGCCGAAGGCGAGCTTGAACCACTCGTCGTGGGCGGCCTGGATCGCTTCGGTGGAGAAGGGGGCGTCGGTGACGACGTTCGGCGGCGATGAAGGCTCGGACCCCAGGCCTTCCGCAACCTGCTCGGGATCGCGGGGGTCGCTGACTTTCAGCACCCGGCGTCGCCGATAGACGAGAACGGCAACGCCGGCGGCGCTGCCCAGCAGGATGATCAGAATGACTGTCGTAACGGCTATGGCTGAATCCCCGGCCTGGTCCGTCAGGGCCGCATCATAGCCGGATTCTGCGGGTTCTAAGCTATGCTCGACGCATGACGCTCACCTCCGGGCAATTGGACGAAATCGCGACGGGCGTGCGCCGCCTGGTCGCGCGCAACCCCGGGTTCATGACCGGTCCGGGCACCAATACCTACCTCGTCGGCACGCAGCAGCACTGTGCAGTCATCGACCCCGGTCCGCACGATCTCGTGCACATCGAACGGATCGTCGAGGCTGCCGGGGGACGCGTGACCGCGATCCTGGCGACGCACACACATCCGGATCATTCACCGGCGGTCGCGACGCTTGCACACTTCACCGGAGCCGAGGTGCTCGGTCGCGCAGCGCCCGTCAATGGGCGCCAGGACACGACGTTCATTCCGACGCGCATCCTCAACGACGGCGACGTCGTGCGGGTCGGACCTCTGACGCTGCGCGCGATTCACACCCCGGGTCACGCGTCGAATCACCTGTGCTATCTGATCGAAGGCACGGGGCTGCTGTTCTCCGGCGATCACATCATGCAGGGATCGACGGTCGTGATCGGTCCGCCGGACGGCGACATGCAGCAGTACCTGCAGTCGCTCGCGCGATTGCAGGGTGAGCCGGTGAAACGTATTGCTCCGGGCCACGGCACCGTGATCGAAGACGCGCAGGCGGAAATCGCGCGCATCATCGCGCATCGCTTGCAGCGTGAAGCGAAGGTTGTAGAGCGCTTGCGGCCCGCCGGTCGCGTGACGATCGACGTGCTCGTGACGAGCGTCTATGACGACGTCGATCCGCGCTTGCATCCCGTCGCGAAGGGCTCGCTGCTCGCGCATCTGCTCAAGCTCGAAGCCGAAGGTCGCGCGGCGCGCGACGACACCGATGCGACCTGGTGGCTGAAAGAGTGAGGCCGGCTGCTCCGCTCATCGAGCTGTCGCGCTGCTCCCTGGTTCTCGACGGTCACGTCGTGCTCGACGACATCGATTTCACTCTGCGTCGGGGCGAGCGCTGGGCGCTCATCGGACCGAACGGCGCGGGCAAGACGCTGCTGCTCAAGATGCTGCGAGGAGATGTGTGGCCGACGCCGACCGGCCGCGAGCGCCGCAGCAGTCAGCTGGACAAAGAGCACATCGCGTACATCGGGCCGGAGCGCCAGGATAAATATGTACGTTACGGCTGGAACCTGACGGTCGCGCAGGTCGTGACGACCGGTCTGTTCGACGAAGACATTCCCTTGACGCAACCCACGCGAGCGCAGCGGCAACGCGTGAGTCGCGTGCTGCAGCGATTCGGCTTGGCGGGCCTGCGGCGACGGCACATGCTCACGTTGTCGTACGGTCAGCGCCGCCTGACGCTCGTCGCTCGCGCGTTCGCTGGCGATGCGCGCGTGTTGTTACTCGACGAAGTGTTCAACGGCCTCGACGCGCGTGCGCGGGAGAAATTGCGACGAGCGCTCGAGCGGCCGCGCGGCGGGCACGACTGGGTGCTGACGTCACATCGCCCGAAGGAGCTGCCCGCGAACGTCACGCATGTTGCGCACATCGAAGGCGGACGGATCGTAGCGAGCGGCGGCCCCCACTCTGTCTCTCCCCCGCGAGCGGGGGAGAGGACGCCTCTCCATTCCCTCCCCCGTTCACGGGGGAGGGCCAGGGAGGGGGCAGCTATTGTCTGCATTCACAACGCGACGCTCTACCGCGACTATCGCCTCGTCATCCGCGACCTCAACTGGACTTTGCGCTCCGGCGAGCATTGGGCGGTGCTCGGTGCGAACGGCGCGGGCAAGTCGACGCTGCTGAGCCTGATCTACGGCGATCTGCATCCCGCGCTCGGTGGCACGATCGTGCGTGGGGGTCTGTCGGTCGGCGATCGTATTGAGGAGTGGAAGCGCCGCGTCGCGTGGGTTTCACCAGAGCTGCAGGCCGACCACTTCGCTGCGCACTCGCTCGAGGAAGTCGTCATCTCCGGTCGCTACGCCAGCGTCGGACTGAACGCTCCGCCGACGGCAACCGATCGCCGCGTCGCTCGCCGCTGGCTGGAATTCTTCCGTCTCGGCGCGCTACGCGATCGCGGCCCGCGCAGCGTGTCGTACGGTCAGATGCGGCTCGCGCTGCTGGCGCGGGCGATGGCGAACGAGCCCGAACTGCTGCTGCTCGATGAGCCGTGCACCGGTCTCGATGGCGACATGCGTGAGCACGTGTTGCGCGAGATCGAGCGGCTCGCGCGGAGTGGAACGCAGATCGTGATGGCCGTGCACGATGCCGAAGACATCGTGCCGTCGGTAAAGAATGTGCTGCAGCTGAAGGGCAACGGCCGCTGGTCTGTCAGACCTGGACTTCCGCCTCGTAGACGATGACGGCGTCGCCGACGATGCGCACGGCTTGCGCGACGCGGCCGGACGATTCCACTTCCACTTCGACGATGCCCGGTCGCTGCACCCACATGCCCTGCTCACCGCGGAATACGGCGCGGCCATCCTTCGGCGTGATCAATCCGTGCGTGACCAGGTACACGCCGAGCATGCCGTGTGCGTTGCCGCTGACCGGATCTTCGGGGATGCCGAGCGCCGGCACGAACATGCGCGACTGGGTACCGATGACACCGTCCCTCTCGGTGAGCGCGAACACGAAATAGCCTTCGGCGCCGACGTGCGAGGTGAGTCGCGCCAGCTCTTCGAAATCCGGCTTGATCGAGTCGAGCAAGTCGGCGGACTTCAGCCCGATCAGCAGCCGCGTGCCGCCCTTGGTGAGCGTCTGCAGCGGACAGTCGAGGTGCAGGCTCGGGCTGGAGATGCCGAGCGCGTTCAGCACCTGGCGGCGATGATGATCCGGCAGGATCGGGCCGAGCGAAGGCGGGTTCTGCGTAATGGCGATGCGCAGGTCGCCGTCGACCTCCGTCACCTCGATCTCGACGATGCCCGCCTGCGTGCGCTGGCGCAGCTTGCCGCGCGGCTTGCCGTCCTTCTTGGCGCGCACGTACTGCGCGGCGATGGTGGCGTGACCGACGAACGGCACCGAGTGGCGCGGCGTGAAGAACTTGACCGCCATGTCGTGGTCGCCGGCTTCGGCCTCCTCCAGCACGAAGGCCGTCTCACGATTCACTTCGGTCGCGATCGTCTGCATCTGATCTTCCGTCAGCTCGTCCGCGTCGAGCACGACGACTGCGGGGTTGCCGCCGAAACGCTCGCGCGTGAAGGCGTCGACGAGGAACAGCCGGCAGCGGCGATTGGCCATGAACCCAGGACCTCCCGATTATTTTGCCCCCGCTCTTATGGCGGAAGTGCCCAGCAACGTCAATGAGCACGCGCTGGCGCAGCTGCGACGGCGGCTATACAATCGCGCCCACCTTAGGGGTGGCCCTGAATGGGGCCTGAGATGGCGGCATGCGCACCAAGCGCTCAGCGCCGAACCCGTCGAACCTGATCCGGTTAGTACCGGCGTAGGGAGCAGGTTATGCGCTTGAATCTATTCGTCCCGGTCGCGTTGCTGCTGTACGGCGCGACCCCAGTCGCTGCGGCCCAGGCCGACCCCCAAGTCCTCGAGGAAGTCATCGTCACGGCGACGCTGCGCGAGCAGACGTTGCTCGACACGCCGGTCAGCATCACGGTGCTGAACGAGCGGACTCTGCAGGATGCCGGCAGACAGCATTTCGAGGACGTGCTCGCCGCGGTGCCGAACCTGAACTGGGCCGGCGGCACCTCGCGGCCGCGCTTCTTCCAGATCCGCGGCATCGGCGAGCGCGAGCAATACGAGGGCGCGCCGAACCCGTCGGTCGGCTTCCTGATCGATGACATCGACTTCAGCGGCATCGGAATGCCCGCGACGCTGTTCGATGTCGGTCGCATCGAAGTGCTGCGCGGGCCGCAGGGCATGCGCTATGGTGCCAACGCGCTTGCGGGTTTGATCGTGATGCGCGGCCAGGAGCCGTCGGACGAGCTCGGCTTTTCGACCGAAGCTTCGTATGGCGAGTACGCGAGCGAGTCCATCGGCGCCGTCGCGACCGGCCCAGTCGAAGCGCTCAATTCCTCGTGGCGCGTCGCCGTGCAGCGTTACACGAGCGACGGCTATCGCCGCGACGTTTTCCTGCATCGCGACGATACCAACGATCGCGACGAGCTCACCGGACGCGCGAAGTGGCGCTGGCGGCCGAGCGAAGACACCACCGTCGATCTGACGTGGCTGCATGCAAAGCTCGATAACGGCTACGACGGCTGGTCGATCGACAACTCGCGCGTCTCGCTCGCCGATCGGCCCGGCAAGGACACGCAGACCTCCGACGGTGCGTCGTTGCGGCTCGAAACCTCGGCGGGATCGCTGGGACATCTCACCGTCATCGCCGCTGGTGCGGATTCCGACATGGATTACAGCTTCGACGGCGACTGGGGCAACGAGCAGAGCTGGGCGCCATTCACCTACGACTACTTCTATCGCGCGCTTCGCGATCGCAAGACGCGCAGCGCCGAGGTGCGGCTTGCTTCGCCGGATGCGCAGGAGCCGGGCGCCCTCGCATGGCTGGTCGGCGTGTACACGCTGGATCTGCAGGAGAGCCTCGACGAGACCAGCGTCGGCGTCTACGTCGATCCGTTCGACGATGCGAACTCGGGCAGTGATGACGATCATCTTTTCAGCTCGTATGACGCGCGCAACTTCGCGGCCTTCGGTCAGGTCGACGGCTGGTTGAGCGAGCGCTGGGGCTGGTCGTTCGGCCTGCGCGGCGAGCAACGCACAGCAGACTATCGCGATCGCGGCATCAAGTCCGGCGAGACTCGCGCGACCGATACTTCGCAGCGCGATCGCATGTGGGGCGGACAGGCGACGCTGCATTTCGACCCGAGCGATCACCTGCGTCTGTTCTCGACCGTATCGCGCGGCTACAAGGCCGGCGGTTTCAATCTCGGTCAGGCAGCGCTGCTGCGCGCTCAGTTCGATCCAGAGTATCTGTGGAGCATCGACGTCGGTGCAAAGGGCGAGTGGCTGGAGCGGCGTCTGTATGCCGACGTCACGGCGTTCTATATGAAGCGCAGCGACATGCAGGTCTCGACTGGCGTGCAGCTCGATCCAGTCGGCGATCCCAACAGCTACTTCTTCTATACGGACAACGCGTCCGGCGGCCGCAATCTCGGCCTCGAGAGCAGCTTGCGTTGGCGGCTGACTTCGCAGATCGAAGTCGGCGGCACATTGGGGCTGCTGCGCACGCGCTACTACGGGTATCGACCGACCGGCGAGGACTTGAGCGCGCGCGATCAAGCGCACGCCCCCAGGTACCAGGCATCGCTGAATGCTACGTGGCGACATCCGCTCGGCTGGATGGCGCGCGTCGACGTTTCTGCCGTCGACGGCTTCTACTTCGACGTGCCGCCGAACGACACGCGCAGCAACTCGTACGCGCTGACCAACATCAAGGCCGGTTACGAGGCGGAGCGCTGGAGCGTGTACGCGTGGGGCCGCAACGTGTTCGACCGCGACTACGACGTGCGCGGCTTTTTCTTCGGCAACGAGCCGCCGGCGTTCGAGAACAAGCGCTACGTGCAGCTCGGCGAGCCACAACAGTTCGGAGTCACTGCCCGCTGGGAGTTTCGTTGATGCGCACCGCAATTGAGATCAGCCTGTATCCGCTCGATGCCGACTACATTCCGCCGATCAAGACGTTCATCGATCGCCTCAACACCTACCCGGAGCTGCAGGTGACGACGAACGCGATGAGCACGCAGATCGCCGGCGAGCACGCGCGGCTCTTTGAAATCCTGTCGAAGGAGACCGCAATCACGTTCGGCGAGCGCGGCCGTAAGGTGTTCGTGATGAAGGTGCTCGGCGGGAACGATTGATGGAGAAGCTGGTCGCCCAGCTGCTGGAGACTTCGCCGTGGGAGGCCGCTGCGGCTTTGATCGGTCTCGCGTATTTGCTTCTTGCGGTCCGTCGCAATCTGCTGTGTTGGCTGTGTGCGTTCGTCAGCACTTCGATCTATCTCGTGCTGTTCGCGCGTGCGGCGTTGTACATGCAGTCGCTGCTGCAGGTGTTCTATCTCGCGATGGCCGTGTACGGCTTCATCGACTGGCGTAAGGGACGCACGGCTGAAGGTGAAGTCGTGATTCGTTCGTGGACGCCGACGTGGCATGTGACGGTCGCGATTGCGGTCGTCGCCGCGAGCGCAGTGAACGGCTGGCTGCTCGCGCACTACACGAATGCGGCTGCGCCGTACGTCGATTCGTTCGTGACGTGGGGCAGCGTCGTGACGACATGGATGGTCGCGCGCCGCGTGATCGAGAATTGGCTCTACTGGGTCGTGGTCGATAGCGTCGCAGCCTGGCTGTATTTCAGTCAGGGCCTGCTCGCCACTACGTTGCTGTTCCTCATCTACCTCGGCATCGTCATCCGGGGTTACTTCGTGTGGCGGCGTGAACAGGCGCAGCAACGACTCGCGGGAGTCGCTGCGTAATGGAGGCGGGCAGCGACGCAGCGGCGCAAGTCGTGGCGGTCGCGCTCGACCTCGGGACGGGACGGATCCGCGACATCGAACCGATCAAGCACGGGCTGACGAACCGCAGCTGGCTCGTGAGCACCGACGGCGATCGCTTCGTCGTGCGCCTCAGCGACGTCGGCTCCGCGGGGGAGTTACAGATAGATCGCGACAGCGAAGCAGTCGTGCTTCAGCACGTCGCCCACGCGGGTATCGGCGCGCAGGTTCTGCGTTGCGACCCGGCGCGCGGCATTCTCGTGACGCGGTATCTCGGACCCACCTGGACCGAGCAGGACGCGCACTTCGATGACAACATCAAGCGAATCGCCGGGCTGTTGCGACGCTTGCACGCGCTCGACGTTCCCGCCGGAGTGCGTGCAGTCGATCTTGCCTCGACGGTGCACGGATACGCTCGAACGCTGGAGGAGCGCGGTACACACAGTCAACTCGTGTCGCCGTCGCAATGCAACCGGGCGGACGAGACAGCTGCGCAGCTGCGCATTGGATCGACATCGTGCCTGTGCCACAACGACGTACATCACCTGAACATCGTCGGCAGCGACCCCGTGAGGCTCATCGATTGGGAATACGCCGGCATCGGGGAGCCGCTGTTCGATCTCGCCTCGGTGTGCGTCTATCACCGCTACCCCAAGCCGCAACGCGAGCGACTGCTGACTGCGTACGGAGCGTCGTCCGATGCGATCAACTGGCAGCGACTGGAGCTCGCGTGCTGGTTGTTCGACTACATCAGGGATTTGTGGATGGCGGTGAGGTAGTTATTTCTTTTCGGTCTGCTTGGCGACGGCGTCCGCTGCAGCCTTGATCGCTTGCGGATCACCGAGGAATTTGCGCGACTTCGGCTTGAGGTTGTTGTCCAGCTCGTAGGAGATCGGCACGCCCGTCGGGATGTTGAACTCGACGATGTCTGCGTCCGACATTCCGTCCAGCATCTTCACGAGCGCGCGCAGGCTGTTGCCGTGCGCGACGACCAGCAGATTGCGGCCCGCCTTCAGCTCCGGCGCAAGCTGCTCGTTCCAGTACGGCAGCACCCGATCCAGCGTCGTCTTGAGCGACTCAGTTGCCGGCAGCTGGTCGGGCCGCAGGCTCGCATAGCGA
>Ga0111538_10012286_pt1 | contig 11326 bp, 8 predicted proteins | sample SoiMethybrSBSTD1_FD_79669 | JGI IMG/M metagenome (GOLD analysis project Ga0111538, IMG submission 79669) | Bulk soil microbial communities from a Populus tree surrounding site in Tennessee, USA - Soil MetaG P. TD hybrid SBSTD1 (version 2)... | ecosystem: Environmental > Terrestrial > Soil > Tree... | reverse complement strand
GAATTGTCCGCTCGCCACGGCACGAGCTGCCACTGAGTGCGAGCGTTGGTGATACAGCCACAGGCTGTACCGAGTAGTTGCGTGAGCGGGCCAGGGAGCACTGTGCATGCACTGTCCGCAGTAAAGGTAACGTCGAACGTCCCACTTCGATTGATCGGTCTCGTGGGTATCGGCGACATCGAAAGCGATGCCGCCCCGCGGAGGCAAATCGGTTAAACCGAGTCCTCGAACCTAAACAATTCGCCCTCTCAAGCCGAAACGCAGGCGGTGAGGTCCAAAGTCTTCGGGCCAGTCCTAGTTAGCAGCCGGTGCAACCGGCTGGGCGATGTGGCGGCGATGCGCGAGCGCCAGCCACGCGGCCAGCTGACGGGCCGCCTCCTCCGGCGTCTGGCCGTAGAAGGGCATCATCGCGGTGGGCATCCCGGGTTTCCGCGCCAGTTGAGCGCGCCACCGGTTGCTGACGGGCGTCACGTCGATTTGGTACGGACGCCCACCTATTGTTTCTTCGAAGTGGTGAACGATCATTTGTCTGGGGGCCCGACCGATCACGCGGGAATGTCCGGCTGGGACCAGACACTCACCAATCAGTCAGGAACGGCCGTGATTTTACGCCGTCGTCACGGGCGATCAAGCGAAGGGAAGCGCGAAGGCGCTGTCGACAGTCCGGGTTTGCCCCGATCGTCGCGCGATCCCATCAAAGAAAAATCTGCGTCATCAGGTTGCCCACAAGATTTTCACGTGTCATCCACAGGTTTTCCACAGCTGGGTTCGGTGCGGTTAAAAAGATCCGCGCTGGCGCCCGCCATGTAGAATGCGGTTGACTGGGAAATGATGCGCTTTGTTCGGATTCTCGGCGTAATGGTGTGCCTGGCTGGCATGGTTCAGTCGGCGTCCGCCGGATCCGACGTCACGCTGTTCCGCCTCTATATGCTCGACGGCTCCGTGTTGACGAGTTATGGCGAGTTCGCGCGCGTGAACGACAGCGTCGTGTTTTCAATGGCGGTGGGAGGAAAGCCTGAGGAGCCACGCATCCAGGTCACCTCAGTCAACGCGGCGCTCGTGGACTGGCCGCGCACCGAAAAGTATTCGGCGTCTGCCCGGTTCCAGCGCTACGCCGAAACGCGCGGCGAAGAGGACTTCCGGATCCTCAGCAACGAGGTCGCCGTCGCGCTCAACGACATCGCGTTGAGCTCCAACCGGCAGCAGGCGCTGTTGCTCGCCGAAAGCGTACGGCGCACCGTCGCCGATTGGCCGCGAACGCACTACGGCTACCGGCAGAACGACGTCCGCGAAATCCTCTCCGTGCTCGACCAGGCGATTTCGAGCCTGCGCGTGGCCGCGGGGGCGACGAGCTTCGAGTTGTCTCTTGTCGCGATGGCCGACGCACCCGAGCTCGAGCCGGTGGCGACGATGCCCAACACGAGGCAACAGCTCGACGAGATCTTCTATCTCGCGAAACATTCGAAAGGGGCCGAGCGCGTCGCGATGCTCCAGTCGGGATTGACACTGCTATCGGAAGCGGGAGCGATGATCTCGGACGCGTCGACGCTCAAGCGTGAAGCCGAATCGCAGATCCGCCAGGAGATGACGACCGACCGGAAATATGCGTCGCTCTCGCAGAAGGTCGTCGCTCGGGCCAAGACGCAGGCGGGGCGCGCCAACATCTCGCAAATCGAACGGCTGATCACCCGAATCCCGAAGGAAGACGCGAAGTTGGGCGGCCAGCGGCCGGAGATGGTCCAGTCGATGAACACGGCCGTGCAGTCGCAGCTCTTTGCCGCGCGGCGGCTGCGGCTGCAGCGCGATCAATGGCTGCTCAGGCAAACCGCCTACCGCGAGTACCAGAGGTCGGTCGGCGCATCGCTGTTGCTGCTGGTGAAGAATCAAAACTCGCTCGAGGCGATCAGGACGCTGGAAGGCCCTCCGCCGGATCGACTCCTCGCGCTCCGACAGCAGTTGAGCGGTGGGGCGGCCCGTCTCGAGCGCCTGCGCACGCCGGAGTACCTGCAATCGACCCACGAGCTGCTGATCGGCGCCTGGCGCTTTGCCGAGAACGCGACCCGCGCTCGATACGAGGCCATCGAAAAGGCCAACGCGGCAGCTGCGTGGGAGGCCTCGTCAGCTGCGGCCGGTGCTCTGATGATGCTCGGACGCGCCCAGGCCGAGATCCGCACGCTCCTCGAGCCGCCGCGGCTTCAATAACCAAGCACAATGCACAATGCACAATGCTCAATGCCCAGAGATGCGGGGCATTCGTTGAGCATTGGGCATTCGGCATTGAGCCCTGAGCATTGACAGATAGACCCACTCCCCGTGTCACACGTCTCATTCGGGTTCGAGACCTTCGCGCGTTTCGCGAGGCGGCTATCGCTCTCGCCGGCGAGGGGTTGCCGCTCGACGCGCGCGATCGCCTGGTTGTCCTTCCGACTCGCGCGGCGGCCGCTCACCTGCGCGACGGCATCGAAGCGCGTGCGTTCGCGCGCGGGCGCGCCGTCATCGTGCCCGATCTGGTCACGCCGCGAGAGCTGACCGAACGCCTCGCAGAGCGCCTCGATACGCCACGACGGATGCTGAACGGAGCCGAGCGCGAGGCACTGCTCGGCTCAGCGTGCCGCGCCACGCGCGAGACAGGCCACGAGCCGCCGTTCGAGATCCGGCCGGGCCTGATCGCCGAGATTCTGCGGTTTTACGACGAACTGCGTGTGCGCCGGAACAGCGTCGACGACTTCGAGCGGCGTGCGTTGTACCTGCTCGAGCCGGGTGCATCAACCGATCGCGGCGCCGAACGCCTGGTCAGCCAGACACGTTTTCTGGCCGCGGCATTTCGTGAATTCGAACGGCGCATCGCCGAACACGGCGAGGACGAGCATGCGCGTCGACATCGGCTGGCGACGACGCCGGCGGCGCGGCCCTACCGGCACATCGTCTTGACCGTCACCGACCGCGCATTCGATCCCTACGGCCTGTTCCCCGCCGATTGGGATTTGCTGACGCGCGTACCTCGTCTCGAGCGCCTCGACGCGATTGTCACCGAGACCATGCTGGCCGGTGCGCTCCACGAGCGCATGCATCAAGTGTTGCCCGGCATCGAAGAAGTGCCCTTCGAGGCAGAGCCGTCGCGCGCCCCGGTGCTGCTGACGTCCGGCGACGAACGTATCCAGCGCGCACGCGATCGCGAGGAGGAAGTCGCCAGCTTTGCGCGTCGCGTGAAATCAACAGCGCGAAGCGGCGAGCGCACCTCGCCGAGCCGCGCGGCGTTCATCGTCCGTCGTCCGCTGCCCTACGTCTACGTCGCGCGCGAAGTGATGCGCTCGGCCGGTATCGCCTGCCAGACGTTCGACGCGCTGCCGCTCGCGGCGGAGCCATACGCCGCCGCATTGGATCTCGCGCTGTCGTGCGTCAGCGCGAACTTCGCGCGCGGGCCAGCTATCGCGCTTCTTCGATCGACACACTTCGACTTCAGTAAGGTCCGGCTAAAGCCGGACACTACGTACATCGATGACGTTCCTGCGCTCGACCGCGCGCTTGCCGAGGCCGGATATCTCGGCGACGCCGAGTCGCTCGATCGGCTGCTCGAGTCGTGGCGCCCGCCTTCGCAAAGCTCCGGCGAGGCAGGCACGCCGGCGCGCGCCAGCATGGAACGCGCGCTTCGCGCCGGCGAGGTCTTACGAGAGATCGTGGGCGAACTCGTGCCGCTGCGATCGCCAGCATCTGTCGCCGAGCATCTTGCACGTCTGCTGAATTTTCTGACGACACACGACGGGTCCAAAGAACAGGATCGGGCCGACGGGTCCACAGACCAGGACCCGTCCTACGCAGTCGATGAGGGTCGCGCGCGCCGTGCGCGGGGGGCGATCCTCGGGACGCTGGTCGCACTGCGCGATGGCTGGGCGCATTTCGACAACACGCCTGTGGACAGCGACGTCGTAGCCGCGCTCATCCGCCGCTCGATTGAAGTCCAAACCTTCGCGCCGCGGGCCGGCAACTCCGGTGTTCATCTGGTCGACGCCTGGAGTGCGCGATTCGGCGATTTCGACGAGGCGCATCTCGCCGGCCTCGTCGATGGCGAGTGGCCCGAACCGGCTCGCCGCAACATCTTCTACTCCTCGTCGATTCTCCGCGAGCTTGGCTGGCCGGCCGAGTCGGACCGCCTGGCAGGTGAGCGTGCGCTCTTTGCGGACCTGCTGCGGCTGCCCTCCTCTCGGCTCACCGTGTCTGTCTTCACGCTCGAAGGTGACGCGCTCGTGAGCCCATCGTCGCTGATCGACGAGCTCGATCACGCCAACTTCGAGACGATGGAGGCCGACACGTCGCCGGTCCGGATCTTTGAATACGAGGCGCTGTGTTTCGAGCCCCTCGACGTCTCACCGCTGCGAACGGTGGAGACGCAGGAGTGGGCGCATCGACGATGGCGTCGGGTTGGAGCGCGTCGCGCGCCCGCGGCCTTGGGCGCCGAAGCGCGTAGCGCGAATCCGGCCTTGGGCGCCGAAGCGCGAAGCGCGGACGCGGCCCTGGGCGCCGAAGCGCGTAGCGCGGACGCGGCCCTGGGCGCCGAAGCGCGTAGCGCGAAGGCGGCTGGCTGGACCGCCCCGCATCGAGCGCCGGCGTACTCGTTGAGCGGGCTCGAACGCTATCAGGATTGTCCGTTCAAGTTCTTCGCCTCCGACGTGCTTCGACTCGAGGAAGTGCCGGAAGACGAGTCCACCCTCTCGCCGCGTGCGCGTGGACGGTTCATTCACGAAGTCTTTCAACGCTTCTTCGAGGCCTGGGACGCGCGTGGCGCCGGAGCGATCGCCTCTGACTCACTCGATGACGCGCGTGCGTTGATGGCCGAGATTGCCGAGCCGCTGCTGGCGCGCTTGCCTGCTGCTGATGCGGCGCTCGAACGGGCGCGGCTGTTCGGCTCCGCGATTTCCACCGGCAGCGTCGATGTCGTGTTCGAGCGCGAAGTGTCGAGCGACGCCCGGGTCCTCTCGCGACGGCTCGAGCATCGTCTCGAGGGTGAGTTTGGGCTGGGTGCTCCCGATGGCCGACGCGTGCCGCTGAAGGGTGTTGCCGACCGGATCGACGTCCTCGAGGGCAACCGGTTGCGAGTGATCGACTACAAGACCGGGTCGGCGCCGAATCCGCGACGCGCGCTCCAGGTGCCGATCTACGCGCTGAGCGCGCAGGAGCGCGAGGCGTCGGCCGGCGGTCAACAGTGGACCATCGATGAAGCCGCGTATATCGCGTTCACCGGGAAACGATCGTACGTCCCTGTCATCAAACCCGGGACTGCGGCTGACGAAGTGTTGAGCGCCGCGCGTGAACGGCTCTTTGCCGCGGTCGATGGCATCGAGCGTGGCGAGTTCCCGGCGCGTCCGCACGATCCGATCATCTGCACCTGGTGCGCGTTCGTGTCCGTGTGCCGCAAGGACTACGTGGATCATGACTAACTACCGGCTGCCGTTCGATGAAGAACCGGTGCCGGAGCCGCCTTCGGCGGGCCAAGGGACCGTCGAGTCGCGGATCGACGCCCGCGATCGTGCGGGGCGCGAACGGGCCGTGGATCCACGGTTCAACGTCGCCCTTGAAGCATCGGCCGGGACGGGGAAGACGCGGATTCTGGTTCATCGCTACGTCAACCTGCTGAAGGCCGGCGTCGATCCCGGTGAGATCCTTGCGCTGACGTTTACTCGCAAAGCCGCCGCCGAAATGCGCGAACGGATCGTCGCGACCCTACGCGATGCCGCGGCACGCGGTGAATTTCCTCGCGAACGCTGGCGTCAGCTGCGCGATCGCACGGCCGACGTCACGATCAGCACGATCGATGCGTTCTGTCTGTCGTTGTTGCGGGAATTTCCGCTCGAGGCCGGTCTCGATCCCGGCTTCTCGATGGCCGACGAAACTGAGGTGCCGCGTCTGGTCAGCGAGTCGCTCGATCGCGCGCTGCGCATCTGCCGCACGCTCGCCACAGAAGACGAGCACGTCGCGCTCGTGTTCGCGCAGCTTGGTGACCGACGGGCTCGCGCGGGGCTCGCGGTGCTGCTCGATCGCCGCATCGCCGCGCCAGCCGTGTTGTCGCGATTTCTGTCGGCCGGTCCCCGCGATCTGACGCTCACCACCGCCGCACACCGCGGCGCGGTCGCGTTGATGGACGTCTTTGCCGGCATGCGTGGCGGGTTGGATCGTTGTCTCGAGACCGGCCCGCTCGAGCCGCCGTTCCTCATCCTGCGTCGGCAGCTGCGCGCGCTGGAAACCCGCCTCCAGGGTGGCGAGACACTCGACCCCGCGGAGGTCCATGCGGCATTCAGTCGCGCCCGCGAGCACTTCCTGACGCAGGGCGGTGAACCGCGGACCTCTCGACTGCTTTATAGCCGCACTGATTTCGCCTCAGCGACCGACTGGCAGGTGCATCGCGATCTCGTGTTCATGCACGCTGCGGGCATCGTTGACGCCTACGCCGCCTATCGCCGCGATCTCAATGTGCTCGTCTCGCGCGGGGTGTGGCGCATGTTCAAAGTGGCCGAGGCGGAATATCGGCGCACGCTCGATGCCCATGCCGTGCTCGATTTTCCCGACCTGTTGCTCCACGCGCGACAGCTGCTCGGTCAGATGGAGGAGTTTGCTCAGAGCCGGTATCGGCTCGAGTCGCGCTACCACCACGTGCTGGTTGACGAGTTCCAGGACACCAGCCGCGCCCAGTGGGATCTCGTGGCGTTGTTGACGAAGTCGTGGGGCGAGGGCGCTGGCCTGGTTGACTCCGGGCCGCTGCATCCCACTGTCTTCATCGTCGGCGACCGGAAGCAGTCGATCTACGCGTTTCGCGACGCGGAGGTCTCGATGCTGCGTGAGGCGGCGCGGCATCTCGAGGGACTTCGTCCAGACGGCGACGTCAAGCGTTCGATCTCGCGCAGCTATCGCTCGGTGCCGCAGCTCCTCGCCTTCGTCAACGACCTGTGCCAGGACATCGACAAGGCGGCGGAGCGGCCGGATGCATTTCAGTATGAGGAGGAAGATCGCTTTCCGATCGAAGAAGTGGTCCGGCTAGAGCCGGACGCTACGCACGAGGGGGTTGATGGCGATCCGCCCCTGGCGATTCTGACCGGCGACGCTCCCGAAGCATGTGCGGAAACCACGGCCGCGGAGATTGCGCGTCTGGTGTCAGAGGGCGCGCTCGTCCGCGACCGCACAACCGGCGTGCGGCGCCCGATCCGTCCGGGAGACATCGCCATCCTGTTCCGCACGCGCGAGAGCCATCGCGAGTTCGAAGAGGCGCTCGAACGGTACGGTCTGCCGTCGTACGTCTACAAGGGACTGGGATTCTTCGATGCCGACGAGATCAAGGACGTCTTGGCGCTGCTGTGGTATCTGGCCGATCCGCTCTCCAACCTCCGTGCCGCGGCGTGGTTGCGATCGCGCTTTGTCGGCATCTCCGACGAAGGACTGCGCCGCATGTCGCCAACCTTGGCCGCAGCCCTCAGCTCGCAAGAGTCTCCCGCCGTCCTCACCCAGCTCGACCCTGACGATGCCGATGCGCTGACGGCGGCGCGGGCCTCGTCCCGGCGCTGGCGGGCACTGGTCGATCGGATGCCGCCGGCGGAACTGCTCGACTGCGTGCTCGAGGAGTCGGCCTATCTCGTGGAGATCCGCGGTGCTCGGTTTCTGCAGGCGCGCGAGAACTTGAAGAAGATTCGCGCCATTATCCGCCGCATCCAGAACCGCGGCTACGTCACGCTCGATCGCATCGCCTCACACCTCGATCGCCTCGCGGTCGGAGACGATGCCAATGCGGCGATCGACGCGTCGGACGCCGTGAGCCTGATGACCGTGCATGCGGCCAAGGGGCTGGAGTTCCCGGTCGTGTTCGTGGTGAACCTCGCGCGCGGGACGGCGAACAGGCGTGCGCCGATTCGCATCGCGACATCAGGAGACACGGACGGATCGGTGGCGGTCGGTGACTTTCAATCGAGCGGCGACGAGGACCAGGCCGACAAGGAGCGCGAGGAGACCAAGCGTCTGCTCTACGTCGCGGTGACGCGCGCCCGGGACCGCCTCTATCTCGGCACGGTGCTGAAAGACGGCGTCGCGCAGCCGGGCCGCGGAAGTTTGGCCGAAGTGCTCCCGGCGTCGCTCATCGCTCGGTTTGCTGGAGCCGTCAGCCGGTCCGAAAGGACCGGCCCTACGGCGAGTGGAACCGATGTCGCTATCTGGCAGTCGGCATCGGGAGCATCGCACACGATCCGTGTCTGTGCTGCACCACCGTCGCAACCCGCCGGGGGCGCCGCCGATCGCGCGATTCCCGCGCTGTCGTCAGAGACCGATTTCACCCGTCTCGACGACAACGTTCCGTCGCGACAGACCGTCGCGTCGTTGATCGCCGGAACGGAATTCGTAGAGGCGAGTGTTCAGAGTCGCCTTCGCGACGATACTCACGAATCAGACCGCCTCGTCGGATCTCTCGTGCATCGGTTGTTGCAGCGCGAAGGCCTGGCAGTCGATGTCAGCGACGACTGGGTCGCCGAGCGGCTTGGTTCACTCGTTCGCGTCGAGGAGTCGATCGCGGTTGCGGATCGCGATGCGGTCATCCGCCGCGCGACGTCTGCCTACCGCGCGTTCACGACGCATCAGGCGTTGCGCGCGCTGTATCTGTCGGGAACGGCCTTCCATGAGGTCCCGTTCTCGCTCTCGGTGAACGATCGCATCGTGCGCGGCACGATCGACTGTCTGGTGGAGAGGCCAGACGGCGCGCTCGCGGTTCTGGAGTTCAAGACCGGCCGGCGCCGCCCCGAGCACGAGGCCCAAACGGCGTTGTACCAGCAGGCCGCGGCGGCGCTCTTTCCGGGACGCCGAGTCGTTACACAACTTCTCTATGCGGCCGACGTAGGCGTTTCCTGAACCGCGATCGCACGTTTTACGGCCGAATACGCTCAAAACGGAGTTTCCAGGGCCACGTTCCTCTCACAAATCGGCCCAGCTGCACATCACGGCATCACTTTCTGCATTGCGCCTGCCGGATTCAGCCCATAGAATCAAGTTTTGGAGAGACGATTGACGACGAAAGAGGAGACACGCGTGGCGCTGACCTGTCCCAGCTGTGGGAACGACCAGAACTTTCTCGTGAAAACGCTCCAGATGCACGTCGTCCACGTCGAGGATTCGCGGGTAGAGGTCTCCGAAGAGGGCCGTCCCTACGTGCAGGAACTGCTGTGCGATGAATGCGAGACCGCGCTGAACCTTGATGAGGTCGATGAAGCCGTCCGGAAGGAATTGCTGCTGACGCTCGGTGCCCGCTGAGGCAGGCGCCGACCTGCCCTGAGCTCCGTCGAAGGGTTACCCATCCTCCCCGTCCTCGTCGTAGTCCTCGAAGTAGTCACACTCCGGGCAGAGCCACTCAAACGATTTCGTGGTCTTGGTTTGTGAGTAACCGGGCACGCGATCGGTGACCTCGCGTTCACGCAACTGCATCATCTCGCCACAGAGCGGGCACTCCTTCGTCACCATTGACATCTCCTAGGGCGACCCCTATCGTACCCTCACGATCATGCGGCGGCGCACGTTCCGTCCACACGGCGGCGATTCGGTCGCAGTCATCGCGGGTGAGGACCGCCACGATGCGAGCTGCTTTGCCGACGAAGTCGCCATCGACTTCCCGTCGGTCGATCTGGCGCTCGCGCGCATTCGACGCGCGTTCCTTGCTGACGAGCGCCCCTCGCAACTGTGCGCCACGGTCCGTTTATCGGGCCAGGAGGCGCGCACCGGTGCGACCGTACCGCTCGACGTGCCCATCCACTCTACGTGCCGACACTGCGGCGGGCGGGGTGAATCATGGACCGAAACCTGCGTCCACTGTGACGGCACCGGCGCTGAGCTGATGCATCAGCCGCTGCACGTCACGATTCCCGCCGGTGTCAACGACGGTGCTCGATTCCAGTTCTCGGTGACCCCCCGCCAGAACCTTACGACCCGCATCGAGCTTCACGTTCTCGTCGGTCAGTCCGGCTGAAGCCGGACACAACGAAACCGAGTGGAACGGCACGTCAGGCTCCTGGGGATCCTCGCCGGCCTCTGGGGAGCGCTGGCGATGCTCGTCGGTGTCTCGATGCTGCTGCTATCGGCCGGTGCGCTGGCGGAGCTGTTCGATTCCGTAGGAACGGGTGTCGAATTTGCCGCCGGCCTGACCGCGACCGCACTGGCGCTGATTGGTGTGTTCAGCCTCCTCTATGGCGCCGCGCATGTATGGGCGTCCGTGCTGCTGCGCCGGCGGACGGCCTTCGGCCGCGTCCTCATGCTGGCGTTGGCACTTGTCGACCTGATCGTGCTGCCATTCGGGACGGGCCTCGGCGTTTACGCACTCTGGGCCCTGCTCACGAACGATGGTCGGCGGCTCTTTGAGGTTCACGGTTCAGGAGGTTCCGAAGGTTCCGGGGGTTTTCGTTCCGAATCGAGCTGAAACCTACGGCACCCTCGGAACCTCCTGAACCCTTGGAACCGGTAAGATAGTCAGGATATGGCCCCAATAGACCGCGACGCCGTGCTCAACGCGCTGCGCGTCGTCGTCGATCCCGACATCCGGAAAGACATCGTGTCGCTCGGCTTCGTGAAGGACCTGACGATTGCCGACGGCCGCGCCTCGTTCACGATCGAGCTGACCACACCCGCGTGTCCGGTGAAAGATCAGATGCGAGACCAGGCTGTCGCGGCGGTCCGTGCGGTGCCTGGAATATCCGACGTGAAGGTGCAGCTGACGGCGAAAGTACGCTCGGCGACCTTTGCTGAGGCGGGCCGTCCACCCATCGCCGGTGTGAAGAACGTCATCGCGGTCGGTGCAGGGAAGGGCGGAGTCGGCAAGACGACGGTGTCGGTGAACCTGGCGTTGGCGCTGGCGCGCTGCGGCAGCCGCGTCGGTATTCTCGACGGTGACATGTACGGCCCCAACGTCCCCATCATGCTGGGTCTCAACAACACGCAGTTGGGCACGGACGGCCAGCGCATCGTTCCCGCGGAGAAGTACGGCATCCAGGTCGTGTCGATTGGCTTCCTCACCAATGACGACGCCCCGATCATCTGGCGCGGACCCATGCTGCATCAGGCGATTCAGCAGTTCTTCCGCGAGGTCGCGTGGAAGGACCTGGATTACCTGATCATCGATATGCCGCCCGGCACCGGCGACGTGGCGCTCAGTCTGAGCCAGACCGTGCCCGTGGTCGGGTCGGTGGTCGTGACGACGCCGCAGCAGGTGTCGCTCGCCGATAGTCGACGCGCCGTGCGGATGTATCAGAAGCTCAATATCCCGACGCTCGGCATCGTCGAGAACATGAGCTATCACCGATGCACGAACTGCCAT
>Ga0111538_10012285_pt1 | contig 11326 bp, 4 predicted proteins | sample SoiMethybrSBSTD1_FD_79669 | JGI IMG/M metagenome (GOLD analysis project Ga0111538, IMG submission 79669) | Bulk soil microbial communities from a Populus tree surrounding site in Tennessee, USA - Soil MetaG P. TD hybrid SBSTD1 (version 2)... | ecosystem: Environmental > Terrestrial > Soil > Tree... | reverse complement strand
GGCCACAGGGAGAGAGAATCATCGCTGTCGGGGACGTGCACGGAAACCTCGATGGATTCACGTCTATCCTCCAGTCGGCCGGCCTGATCGATCAACAGCGCCAGTGGACAGGGGGAAAGGCGACACTTGTCCAGCTCGGAGATCTTGTGGATCGGGGACCGAAAAGCCGGGCTGTTCTGGATTTCATCATGACGCTGCAGAACGAAGCGCCCAGGAAGGGTGGCACGGTGCTTGTCAGCCTCGGTAATCATGAAGTGATGAACATTATCGGGGATATGCGCTATGTCGTAGCGGCCGACTATGAATCTTTCGTGGACAACCGATCTGAACAGCGCCGGACCGCGGCTTTCCGAGACTACTCCAGCCTTGAAACCCGGAAGGGACGCGTGGCCGACCAGGTAGCCTGGATGAACGCTCATCCGCTGGGTTTTGTGGAACATCGCGAGGCGTACGGCCCACAAGGCAAATATGGCAAGTGGCTGCGCGGGCTCCCTGTGATAAACAAAGTCGAAGACTCGATTTTCCTCCACGGCGGCATCAACCCTGCGCTCAATTTCAAGAACATCGACCAGTTCAATTCCGGCGTGAAGAACGAAATGCAGATTTTCGACAAGATCACGCGCTACATGATCGACAGGGGACTGGCCCTGCCATTCTTTACCCTCGACGAGTTTGCGCAGGCGGCAACTGAGGAATTAAGCAAGGCCAAAGCGATAAAACCGGAGGAGCAGACTCCAGAGAGTCGGGCGCACACACAAATACTCGAGGGACTGGTTCAATTACCCAACTGGCTGTCGATCCATGACGCCGGCCCTCTATGGTTTCGCGGTTATGACCGATGGTCTGATGCCGAAGGCGAGCCGCAGCTGGCACAATTGATCCAGTCTCTAGGCATAAAACGAATCGTTGTAGCCCATACGCCTCAACCTAACGGAGAAATCCGCCAGAGATTTGGAGGAAAGGTCTTCCTTATCGATACCGCTCTGGTTACGGGAAGGGCTTCGGCACTGGAAATCCAGCGCGATCGAATTCGAGCGATTTATTTGAACAGGCAAACAGAACTCAATTGATAAGTGGAACAATCAACAGAGCGTTGAACCTCAGGCCCGGCGACCTCGGACGCGGTGCCCCTTTCTTTGTTTACTACTTTCTTATCATCGCCAGCTACACCATGGGGCAGGTTGCCGGCGACGCGTTGTTCATGGAGCGGTTCAAGGCGATTCAGCTCCCCTACGCCGATATCGCGATCGCTGTTCTTGTCGGTTTTGTCGTCGCTCTCTATCTCCGCGCAAGTCGCCGAACCAATCTGAAGAATCTGGTCTCCGTGTGTTTGCTGTTATTCGCGGCGATGTCGGCCGCATTCTGGTGGTCCGCGCATTACACAAAGTGGCCCTGGCTGTTTCCTGTTTTGTACATATGGGTGGGACTCTTCGGTGTCCTGGCAACGACTCAAGTCTGGACTCTGGCGAACTTTGTATGGACTACTCGAGAAGCGAAGCGGTTGTTTGCACTTCTTGGGAGCGGAGGCATCCTTGGCGGCATATTTGGCGGGTTTCTCGGTTCTTTTGCCGTAAAGACGTTCGGAACAGAGTCTCTCCTGCTGATTATCAGCTTCTTTCTCGTGCTGTGCATGGTACTGGTTCAGGATATAGGTCGTCAGCAAAGACCGAGAGAACCCGGGGACGAAACCGCAGGAACAAATTCTGCACGGCAGTCGAGTTTGATGCAGAGCTTCCAGGTCATTCGTGAATCCCCACTCCTCCAGACCATTGCGGTCTTGATCTGCTTGTCGTCGATCGTAACAACGGCTGCGGGCTGGCAGCTCAAGGCGATCGCCAAAGATTCTTTTGTGGAAAAGGATGCTCTTGCGGCATTTCTTTCAAGTTTCCGAGGTTATACGGGCCTGTTGGCGCTTACAGCCCAGCTTTTTCTGACTTCGAGAATCCTGAAACGCTTCGGCGTGGGTACTGCACTATTCGTCTTGCCGGCATTACTGATGGCTGGATCTTTCGGCTTACTCGCCACAGGGTCCCTTGCAGCTGTCACGTTGCTTAAAGGAAGCGACAAGGTATTCCGTTATTCCGTGGACACGTCGGCGCTTCAGCTGCTCTATCTTCCGATTCCATCGCGAGTCAAACTTCAGGCCAAAAGCTTCATCGATACCGTCATCTGGCGTCTGGGGGATGGCCTTGCGGGCTTCACCGTATTGCTGTTTGCCAGCATCCTGCACTTTACGCCACAGGAGATCGGCCTGCCGAATATGGGATTCCTCGTGCTTTGGATTGGCGTGGCGATCTTTGCCCGAAAGCAATATGTAGGAACGCTGAGCGGGAACATGCAGCAGCTTCAGTTGAGCCCGGAACAGAATGCCGCGCCAATTCTTGATGCACTCACAACAAGCGTTCTCACCGATAAGCTGAACTCGAAGGATCCGAATGAGGTTTTGTACGCGCTCGACCTGTTCAAAATGGGAGAAGAGCATCAGTCGCACGAGGCAGTGCGCAAGTTGCTCGACCATGCGAATCCCGAAATCCGCACCAAAGCCATTTCGGTTTTGGTTGAAGTCGGAGACGACAGCGCCCGGACACTAGTCGCCAATCTGTTAAAGGACAAGCATATCGGAGTGCGGACGGAAGCGCTGTTGTACATGAGCCAGCACGATCAGATCGATCCCCTCGAGCAGATTGAAGCTGGTGGAGATTTCGAAGAATACTCCGTTCGATCCGGAATCGTCGCGTATTTGTGCCGGCTGGGAGGAGACGAGAACCTGGAAGGGGCGAGAGTTATTCTGGACGCAATGGTACGTGAGGAGGGAATACAGGGCCGACGGACCCGCTTAGAGGCCGCACGTCTGATCGCCAACCTGCCAACACGGTTCGAGCCTCAACTCGGCCAGTTGCTTCAAGACGCAGACAAGGAGGTTGTGCGGTGTGCCATGCGTGCCGCTGCTTCTCATCGCCGGCGGAGATGGGCGCCGTTGCTCGTGGAACGTCTTTCGGATCCGGAGTTGCATTACGATGCCGTGGAAGCGCTGCTGGTTTTCGGAGAAGCGATTGCGGGAACCTTGCGTGACTACCTGGGCGACGAGTCTGTAGACATCGAAATACGCCGGGAAATCCCGCCGATACTTCTTCAACTGGGTACGCCGGTTTCGGTAAGAATTCTTGCCAACAACGTGATTCAGGGCGACAACGTGCTCCGGTACCGCATCATCTCCGCGCTGAACAAGCTGCTCGACGTTCACAAAGACTTCGAGATGGATGCCGATTCGATTGAGACCGTTCTTGTCGCTGAGATCATGGGATATTACCGCTCCTGCCAATTGCTGCAATCCGCAACAGGTGACGCCGTGGAACTTAAGGAATCGATGAAGCAGGACCTGGAGCGGATTTTTCGATTGATGAAATTGCTGTGGCCTGAGCATGCTCTCCAGGATGCGTACAGAGGATTGCAATCGAAAGACCCCGGCACGCACGCCAATGCGCTCGAGTACCTCGACAATACCCTGAAGCCTCATCTTCGAAACCTGCTGGTACCGTTGATTGATAGCGATGTCTCAAACGCGGAGCGCGTTCAGCTTGCCGATCGCCTCCTCGGCATGAAAAATAACGGTGATCCCGCAGTTCCGTACTTCCGTAGAGCGGGGGTGTAGAGGCCAGGAGAAACAGGTGGGGTTGCTCCTACGGGGGCCTTTTTCTGGGGACTAGGGCGACGGCAGCCGTCTCAAATTGCCGATGCGCAGCGACAGGGCAATTGACGGGTGGCGCACGCGCTCGACGTTGGCATCGTTCGAGTATGCGGCAACGTCGATGCCGAACTTGCCGAAGTTAAGACCCAAACCCGCTGCGGGCGTCAATCGTTTGCGCGAATAGTAAGCGCCAGCTCTGGGTTCGAGCAACCCGAAGCGGTACTCGAAACCTGTGTGAACCCACGTCTTGCCGAGCCGGCCTTCGTCCAGCGCGTAGTCTGAGGAACGGACGCCGATCTCTCCGGCCAGCTGCCAACGCTCGGCGTGGTAACCGGCGCTTCCCACATATTCAATCGGCTGCTTGATGGTCGCATCGGGGGCCGAAGTGGTGTTCTCGACGAAGTCTCCGTCGCCGCTCAAAATATTCGACAGGGAATAGCGCGATGCCTCAATGTCGGTCCACTTGATTCGGTTTGCCAGACCGTTGATGCCAAACCCCGCTTCGATGCGGTTGACGACCAGGGCGGCACCGAAGTCGAGGGCCATACCGTGCCCATGGGTCGAATGCGCGCGCAGGACCTCGATAGGGTTGAACGGCGCTGCTGGATTAAACGTCAACAACCCTTGCGCATCGGTGTCGAGGCGCAGCGTCATCCCAACATCCTCGTACCAGAACCCTCTAAGGTAGTTGTAATTGAACGCGACGTACAATCCGTCCCGATCGCTGCCGCTCTCCCGCAGTTTGAAGCGGCCTCGGTAGCCACCGGTAATGGCGATTGGCAACTCGGTGCGAACACCACCGGTAATCCGAAACTGACTGTTCGGAGCGTAGACATTGTTGTCGCTCGAGAGAATCGACTTGAGCTGGTCGTCTACTTCGAGCGCGCCACGAGTTGGGAGGTACAGACCGCCGCCCGCATACACACTGTGTGTCGTTCCGTCCCGCTTCTTGTACACCGGTATCGTGATACCCCAGTTCGGCGCCACCAGGCCATACGCCACCGGCTGCGAGGTGGGAATAAAGCCGCGGTAAGTATTGATGTCGCGGTTTAGCCGGCCATCGAGCAGGTCGTTAATGAACTCCGTGCCAGTGCCGGTGCCGTTGCGGTTGAACGTGTAGTGCAGGGGGGCTGCGGCGTTCTCAACAGCCCGAATCGGATCAAAATCCTCGGAGTCGGGATCGTAGATGTCGAGGTCATTGAGCACCTGGAAAAGCCCGAGCGGGATCACGATCGTGGAATGTGCGCCGTCGGGCGACTCGATCATCCTCGATGCGAGATTCTCGCTGCCGGCCACACCGCCCATGCCAATGCGTCGGGCGTCAGTCATCCAGTTCTGAGCGAAGGCGGGCGTCCAGGTTCCAGCGAACGCCAGCAGCAATAGAGCAAAGCCTGAGTGAAATCGGTGGCAAGAGAGTGTCATTAGTCCTTTCACTTCAGTTCTTCAAACCAGAGCGATGGATCTAGTGACGCTACTCTAACACCTCATTGCACACCAAAGAGAAGTTACCCGGTTCAAACACTTCTCGATGGTATTCGTGCAACTTCGTACCAGATTTCCCAACTATTTTTTCGCAGCAGCAGGTCGGTTTTCAATTTCGCGAGGAGTTTTCATTCGTGGCGCGGTGGAAAACTCACGATCCGGCGAACATCTTCTACGCCGATTATTTTCTGCGCTCGATGATTTGGACGCCCATTCCCGGAATCTCCTGGCGAGACTTGCATCCAAAACAGCTACAACCTACGTTATCCGACGCGCACGGCACATAGCGGCCGTCGTTGACGCCCGCCCCATTATTGGGGTCGTAGCCATAGCGCAAACGCGTGGGTTTTGGTTCCCAGACACATGTCGGGATTGGGTCCGCAGAAGGCCTTTTTCTTCTTTCTCTTATAGGCTTAGCAGTCGCTGGTTTGTTTGGTTTTGACTCGGTAATCATGCGCCAAGGCTAAGGCAGGGGCTCAAGTGGGTGTATAGATCGAAAGTGCAGGTAGCCTTTCATTGAGCTGAGAGTGTGAGTCGTGACGACACCGTCAAATCCCGCGAGATCAAGGATTTATTTGTGCCCTTCAGCGATTCTGGTGATCGTCTCGGACCATGCGCACGAAGATCCAAACCAGGCCGATGAGGAGAACAATGGCGGCAAGGAAGAGGATTTCCATAGGTTTAATACCGAACATATCCCTCCTTCTCTAAACGGCGAGGCGGTTGCAGGGCGATTGCGAGTCATCATACACCGCCGAACGTCCCTCGGAAGAACCTACCGGCCTCGTTTGCATTGCGGATCTGTTCAATTGCGACTAGACTCGCGCCCGCATGTCACTGTTTGTCGGCGATAAACTCGGACCTTATCAAATCCTCGAAAAAATAGGTTCAGGCGGAATGGGCGAAGTGTATCGCGCTCGAGATGAGCGCCTGGGACGCGACGTGGCGATCAAAGTCTCTGCGGAGCGCTTCAATGAGCGGTTCGAGCGTGAAGCAAGACTCATCGCCTCGCTGAATCACCACAATATCTGCAGCCTCTTCGATGTCGGTCCGAACTTCCTCGTCATGGAATTGATTGACGGGCCGACTCTCGCGGAACGCATTGCGGAAGGCCCTATCCCCATGGAAGAGGCCCTGCACATTGCCGCCCAGATTGCGGAAGCGCTGCAGGCCGCTCATGACAATGGAATCATCCATCGTGACCTGAAGCCTGGCAACATCAAGATCAGGCGGGACGGCACAGTGAAGGTACTGGACTTCGGGTTGGCCAAGAGTGGCGCTGCAGAGCCGTCATCCTCATCGTCGCCGTCGGACTCGCCGACCATGAACGTCGCTGCAACACAGGCCGGCATCATTCTGGGTACGGCAGCATACATGAGTCCCGAGCAAGCGCGAGGTAAGCCCGTCGATAAACGCGCCGATATCTGGGCTTTCGGCGCAGTACTGTACGAGATGCTCACCGGGCACGCCTTGTTCCGGGGTGAGGACGTCTCGGAAACACTGGCATCCGTAATCATGAAGGAACCGGACATGGAAAGGGTTCCGCCGAAAGTAGGGCGCATCCTGCGACGATGCCTCGAGAAGGATCCAAAGAAACGGATGCGCGATATCAGCGGCGTCACCTTACTGCTCGAACACGAATCGGCGGCTGCAGTCGAACCTACGCCGAAAACGGCATCCCGTCTCTGGCCCATAGTGGCGATGATCACGGCGATACTGGCTGCCGTGCTCGGCATCGGATGGTATCGCGCGCAGCCGGTAGATGCTGACTTGAAGCCGCTGATTCGCATGAACGTGGATTTGGGCTCCAGTGTGGTTTTCGCTTCTTCCGCGATATCTGGCGCGAGCGTGATCCTGTCTCCCGACGGGCAGCGTCTGGCCTACATTTCGCAGTCGCGGCTTTTCGTCCAGCGGCTGGATCAGACCACCGCCACGGAACTTGCCGGCACTAACGGAGTCTTTGGCGGTTTCTTCTCGCCCGACGGAAAATGGCTGGCGTTTTTCGCGGGCGCCAAGTTGAAGAAGGTTTCAGTGGACGGCGGAGCCGTCGTGAATGTGTGCGATACGGTGCTCGGCCGCGGTGGAACGTGGGGCGAAGACGGATACATCGTCGCATCGCTTGCCAGCACTGGAATCCTTTCCCGTGTTCCCGAAGGTGGAGGGACTCCGATGCCGGTGACTGAGCTGGCGGAAGGCGAATTCACCCATCGTTGGCCGCAGATTGTCCCTGGCGGTAAAGGCCTGGTCTATACGGCTCACAGCGGATCAACCGGCTTTGACTCGGCAACGATAAAAGTAAAGTCGCTGATAGACGGAAAAACCAAAACGATCCACCAGGGCGGAACTGCCGGACGCGTTGTGAAGACCTCCAGAGGCAGCGCGTATCTCTTGTATGTCAGCCGCGGAGTGCTTTTCGCGAAGCCTTTTGATCTCGAGAAGCTGGACGTCATTGGCGATGCTGTACCCGTGGTTGACGGCATCGGCTCTTCTCCTTCAGGTGCCGTGGAACTGGACGTCTCCAATGAGGGCACGGTGGTTTATCGCTCGACAACGGGCGGATTGCTCACGGTTCAATGGATGGACTCGTCCGGCAAATTGGAACCTCTGGTCGCGACGCCTGGATTGTATGGCCGCCCAGCCCTGTCGCCTGACGGTGACCGGATTGCCCTGGAGGTCACCAGTTCATCAGGCTCGGAGGTCTTTGTCTACGAGCCGAGTCGCGACAGCATGACCAGGCTTACGTTTGGCAAAGGGCAAAGCGCTGGCCCGATCTGGAGCAGGGACGGAGGGTATATCGTCTATCAAGACAGTGGTGGAACATGGTGGACTCGCTCCAATGGCGGGGGGCCTCAGCAACTGCTAAAGGGAAAGGGCCTCCAGTTTGCGTGGTCCTTTTCTCCGGACGGAAAGCGGCTCGGGTATATGGAGAGCGGAACCAACGGCTATGATATCTGGACTGTCGCCATCAACGGCGATGCGGTATCGGGAATTCAGGCCGGCACGCCCGAACCTTTCCTCGTCACGAACTCCGATGAGCGCGCACCGGCTTTCTCTCCTGACGGAAAGTGGCTGGCCTACACCTCAAACGAAAATGGAACAACCGAAGTTTATGTCCGCGCATTTCCAGACAATGGGAGCAAGTGGCAGATCTCCACGGGTGGTGGCAATTACCCCCGATGGACGCGAACCGGGCAGGTTCTCATCTTCGAGAATCTGGAGGCAAAAATCATGGCCGCCTCCTATTCCATCAAGGGCGATTCGTTCGTCTCCGAAAAACAGCGGCAGTGGTCTCCGATACCGCTTGTCAACATCGTGGGCAGCGTCAGGAACTATGACCTGGCGCCGGATGGAAAACGAATCGCGGCACTTATGCCCGCAGATACAACGGATGATCCCGGCGTTCGATCTCACGTGACCTTCGTGCTCCACTTCTTCGACGAACTCGAGCGGCTAATGCCAGCAGGGAAGTGACCGCGCCGCCCGTTTTCCGTAGGGCCTCTGTCGATGCCCAACTTTTTCGCAGGAACATCATGATGGCGTTGACGTTCTAAACGAGATAAGGGACGGCGTACTCCGTCCCCTTACGGCTACCGGTGTGCCGAACACGGGATCAGACCTCCTTCGTAGTTCCGGCTAGTTGGCGACTCGTATTTTGGGTCTTTTCATGGAAACGGGTGTTGAACCGTTTGCGAATACGTGGTCGGCACTAACATGAACATCTACGAAGCTGTATTTATCCAATGATACGGGCTTGGTTAGTTCGATACGTTGAGGTTCCGGACTGAAATGGCTGAAGGTCTTTGTGATTGAAAATTGTTCCGGCGACTCCAGACCGATATTTACTGTGAGGGGGTAAAGCCCGGGATTGTCGATAAGGGCGAGTTCAACGATCACAGTGCGAGAGGCGGCTGGCGCCTCCACACTAAATAACGCCTGCTTTCCCATCAGTTCTTCGGACAGAGGTATCAGGTCGGAACCACCCACGGAGCGACTTCTAAATTCCGCTTCGACCTCGTGTTGATTAAACGTGTTGCCGGGAAAAGATACCGGATCGTTCGGTGGGAGCGGTTCCGTTCCGGTCGTCAGCCTCATGTTCAGGAGAGCATTATAGAGATAAGCAGCGATTAGCTGGTTGCCTTCGGGTGTTGCGTGGGCACCCGGATCAATCGCCGTGCTCAGTCGATACGGCTTCTCGATGTATTTAGTAGGTACGACCGTATAGGGAGCGTTGAAACCGGATAGCTTTGCGTAATACGGCGCCAATTTGCGCCATTCGGCCAGAAAGTACACGAACGATGGCACGCCAAGTTCTTTCAGTCGGTCGACTTCGCGCTGAAGAGCGCCGAAAACCTTGATCCATCGTGTCTCATAGAAATACGAGTGCCGGAATCCAGCCTGCGAAACAAACCCATTGGTCACCAGATGACCATTCCACACATCCAAACTGTCGTCGATATCGTTAGAAGTCGGGCAGAAAACCACGATATCCGGGTTCAACTGTGAAAAGAACGTTCGCAGGGCGGCGATTTCGTTTGCGGTGTTCCAGCCGGGCATCGCGAGATCATAGACCTGCCACATATTGTTATTCCTGTTGAGCATCTTCTCGAGTTGGTGGGGGAACGTTTCGTCATAATGAACTCCCTGGCCGAATGTCCACGAATCGCCCACTACGACAATTCTCTTCACGCTCGGTGGCTTCGCCGTCGGTGCAGTACGGAAGCCGAGGTCGTTCGCCGTAAAGCTATCGTTCATCATGCGGTCGTAATGCGTTTCGGGCGTCAACCGATAGAACAGCAACGGGCCCGCCGCGGGGAATGGCTGAAAACCGGTTGGTGCGATTTGACTGGCCTTTTGGACGAGCGTTTGACGGTCCGTCGCAGAGAGATCATCTAGCTGAGGCAGGCGGGTCGCAAAGTGGTAGACCGCACCGACCAAAACAATCGATAGCAAAGACAAGGATGCCGTCAAAGCCAGCAGCAGGTTTGGAATCCACAGCGGGTAGGGATGCCCATTTTGAATTGTTTCACTTCTGTTCACGGCAGGTGCCCTGGGTCCGATCGCCAACTGGTCTGCATATCGAACCAGGACGCAAAGCATGAAACATAGCGCCAGATCCAACAGGTAAATCGCCCGCGGAAACTCCGAACCAACCCACAGCCAAATTCCTGCTGCTGCCGCGCACGTTGCTACGACGTTGACACCGTACATGCGAAACAGATCCAGCGGATGCGAATGGTACCACCAGCGCCGGTAAGATCCTGACATCGCGAAAACAGCTAATTTGATGGGTAGCAAAATCGGGAGGGCCGCGGTGAATAGGTCCACGTCAAACTCGGCCGAGAGCAGCCTGAGGCGAACGTATATTGCCGCGGCAAGCGAGATGCTCACTGCCACGCTCTGAACAGCAAGTAGAACAACTGTTCGACGAAGCATGAAAAATCCGTGTTTGGTTAATTTCGCAGCCGGTCAGTCCGAGCAGTCACTTCCAAGTTAGCACAGCTGAGCGGGGAACTTGTTGCGCTCGCCAAATTTTGATGCATCAGGTTGATATCGCCCTTAACGTTGATGGACCGTCCCATGCTTCTCGTCGAATCGCCAGTTGGGCTTCTCCCAGTAGATGCGAACGCCGCCCACCCATCGTTCCGCCGGCTTCGCCGTCAACCAATCCGCCTCGTTATTTAGTAGACGCTCGCCGAAGGGCAAGAGTCCCACCTCCGAGGCAGGATGCACAGTCTCAGTTTTGGCGCTTTTGCCATCAACGCTCACCGCAGGTTTGTCGGCATTGGACAATTCTGCGACGACTCTCCAGTAACTGGTGTCGCCCATAAACGGCTGCGGCTCGTATTGGCCGTTGTACCAGCCCCAAAGTCGGGCAGCTGTCATACCGCCCTTGTCTGATAGAATTTTCAGCGTCAGTTGTTCCGTCAAGCTCAGGCCGTTCTGTACCGAAGGCAACTGGCGGACGTGGCGTGCGAGCGCCGGCGCCATCGTCGGCAGGGGCGGCGTGCCAGTCTTCACGATTTCCAGCAAGGCTTCAGGATCTGGCGAAGTAATTGCCTCCCACGCCCGCTTGCCGAGCAGCAGATGCGTTTCGGTCACGTCCTCAAAATCGTCCCACAGGATCCGTAGTGCCTGGGGCGGCAGTTGCCCCAGTCC
>Ga0111538_10012284_pt1 | contig 11326 bp, 11 predicted proteins | sample SoiMethybrSBSTD1_FD_79669 | JGI IMG/M metagenome (GOLD analysis project Ga0111538, IMG submission 79669) | Bulk soil microbial communities from a Populus tree surrounding site in Tennessee, USA - Soil MetaG P. TD hybrid SBSTD1 (version 2)... | ecosystem: Environmental > Terrestrial > Soil >... | reverse complement strand
CGGTACTGCATCATGCGATCAGCTCCGCCCCGGGCCGCGTATTCGCTGTGATTTGATCCTCCACGAAGCGGATCAGCACGTTTTTTACGGCTTCGCCAGCATGCGTGAGCGGGAAATCGATAGAAGAAACGAGCGAGCACGTGAGGAAGATCGGCGGCTCGATGAGCAGCGGCTCGGCGAACGCGCCCGGATAGACGTTCTCAAACGTCCCAGCGTTGAAGATCGAACTTCCGACCCCGGAGCGCACCGCGGACAGTTCGCTCAGCGCGGCATCGGTCTCAGCGATGATGTTCGGCGCCAGTCCCGCCGCCTCAAAGGCGCGGTCGATGACGATACGCCGGTGCTTGGGGAGTGGCGGGAGCACGAGCGGCAGTTTTGCGACCTGCTCGAGTCGCACCACGCCCCGGCACCCTGCCAGTGGCTCACGTGCGACCAGGTAAAGACGCTGCCGGAAAATAGGATGGCGTGAGAAGTTCGGCACGAAATGATCTTCGAAGACCAGAGCCATGTCGAGTGTTTGCGCCTCGATCCTGGCCTGAAGCACGTCGCTATCGGCATCGGAGAATTTCAACGTCACTTTCGGCAGTGCTTTCTTGCATGCCGCGACGGCGGGGCCAGCGAGGCCGCCCGCGAGCGCTACCGTCATTCCGAAGTTGACAATGCCCTCAACCTCGCCACTGCTCGACCGCACAATGCCGGGAAGCTGTTCAAGCTGACGAAGGATTTCGGAGGCCTCGCGAAACACGATCTCCCCGGCGGCTGTGGGACGCACGCCGCGTGAGCTTCGCTCCAGCAAGATGAAGCCGAGCCGGTCTTCAAGCTCCCCGACCTGCTGGCTGAGCGCAGGCTGCGCGACGTGGACGGCTGCAGCGGCGCGCGAAAAGCTGCCCGCTTCGACGACCTTCACGAAATAGCGGAGATGACGAAACTGCATGATCGCGTGCCACCCCGCCGCTTGCTTGGTAGGGCTTGAAAAGCGGTCCTCCCGCCGCGGTTCGACGGCGGATCCGTTGGTCCGCAATCTTGCACAGGGCTGATGGCGCCGCACCTGCAAAGTTGTCGCGACATTGTTGGAGGGTTGTGGGAAAACTCCAGTTTTGCAACGTAATAGTTGCGAGCAGCAGCCAGCGCGCGGTTCAGCGTCGGGCCGAGCCCGGAAAGGTTCAATCGAAAGACATCACGACCGCTTGATGACGTTATCGGCCATATCAGCCGCCGATATCTGTATATCGAGGCCGTATTTGTTTTCGATATCAGCCTGGATCATTAGTCCGCCCGCACTGGCGGCGAACCATTCCGGATTGCCCCAGTAATGAAGGGGCAGATCAATGCCAAAGCTCGTTACCGCGTCGTTTCGGCCTGTGGTGCACTTGGCTACGGCTATCCGAAGCAGTCGCTGGAAGCGGCTTTGCGGGGGCAGGTCGACGCCATCATCTGCGACGGCGGGTCAATGGATGCCGGACCCTATTATCTCGGCACCGGTACCGAATATTTCGAGAGCGAAGCGGTCAAGCTTGATTTCCGCCACATGGTCGAAGCCGGCGCCAGCATCGGCTGCCCGGTGATCCTCGGAAGCTGCGGCATGGCGGGCGGTGATCGCAATCTCGACTGGATGATCGGGGTCGCCAAGGAAGTGTTCGCAGAGCTTGGCATCAGGGCAGCAAAGGTCGCGGTAATCCGGTCCGAACTCGACGCTGAGATTGTCATCAAGGAATTTCGTGCCGGTGCGCTGCGCGCGACCGGCGTCGGTCCCGATCTCGATGAAATGGGGCTGCTTGAAAGCACCATCGTTGGCCAGATGGGAATTCATCCCCTGATCACGGCGTTGGAAAGCGGCGCGCAATTCATTCTGGCCGGAAGAAGCTGCGACATCGCACTGTTCGCATCCGACATGATCCGGCGCAATATCGATCCGGGATTAGCTTATCATGTTGGCCACGTCCTGGAATGCGGCGCGCTAGCCTGCGATCCCGGTTCGCCGTCCGACTGTCTGGTGGCCGAGATTTATGACGACGGCTCGGCGATCTTCACTGCGCCCAATCCCGTGCGCCGCTGTACGGCGTATTCGATCGCCGCGCATTCGCTCTATGAAGAGAGCCATCCGCAGCTGCAATACTATCCGGAAGGCATCCTGGTGATGGAGAAGACGCAGTTCTTTTCCTGGGACAGCCGCAGCGCCGGAATCCGCAACAGCAGCTTCATCCATGCCGCAAAGCCGTGGCCATGGAGCATCAAGCTCGAGGGATCGCGCCGGCTCGGTTCGCGAAAAATCTCGCTGATCCATATCGATCCGGCCGATCTGTCGAAGATACCGGCGGACGTCCTGGTCTATGGCCGCAACGGCGTGCAGCTGCGGCCGGTCGAGGGCGCGGAGCGCGAATTGGGCATCATCGTCGAGACGACCGCCAAGACCCGCGAGGCGGCGGTACTGCTGGCCAGCCTGCTGACGCATTACCTGGTTCACTATGGCTACCCGGGCCGTAAGGCGACCGCCGGCAATATCGCCTATCCGCTGTCGCCCAACCTCGTCAGCTTCTCACGCGGTGACGGTACGTTCGGTGCAATCGTGCCGAGTGGAACACGCGATCCCGTGTTTTTCGAGAACTATGCCGCCATCAAAACCGCCGTGCTGAAGCTGATCGCGGATGAATTCCCGGACGCGCTGCAAAACGCAACATTTGCGATTACCGATGCGGACAGCTCTCATCCCGTCGTGCTGCTCCGCACCGTCGATCAGGATGCCGAAAAGCTGGCGCAGCGTCACCAGCAGGAGATCGACCGAATCACGGAACTCGCCAAACCCGGACCCGGTTCGCTGCTTAATCTCGATGCCCCCGATGCCTATGCGTGGTCGCTCTATCACTTGCTGCAGAACGAGGACGTGATCAAGAACACCATGTTCCCGATCACTTACTTCACCGCCGACGGAGCTAATTGGACGGAGCACGGCTCGGAACGCCCGCGCTACTTCGATATTGGCGATCGCGACTATCAAGGCAATGTCGATGATCGGACGCTTTCGCTCATCGCGGACCATCCGCCGGTGGGGGTTCCAATCGGATCGCATCCATTGCTTGACATGGCCGTCGTCGTTCGCAGCAAGGATGCCGGCATCAATCGCCTGACCTTCGATATCATCTTTACATCAGGCGAGAATTACGAGGCTGCGCTGCACGCCAACGTATTCACCCGCTGCAACGTCGCTGACATTCTTGGCTTGCCACCGGAGCGCGTCATCGGGAGTTATTTCGTCGATAGCTGTAACGCGATCAAGATTTCCATCGACCGGCCGAACATCTCGGCGTCGATGGACGAACGCGATGTGTTCGGCGCCCAGCAGCAGGTCGCGATCGAGCAGATGAGCGTGCCGATTTATCCCGCCGCGCTCGCAAAGGCATCATCCTTCTAGCGGATCGCTTGACTTCTGGCTTCAGTCCTTCATCAACACAACCAAAGTCAAAGGAGATTTGTCATGTTGAAATTTGTTGCAATCGCGCTTGCGGCCACGCTCGCCGTTTCTGGTTCATTGCCCGCCAATGCCGAAGGTCTTGAGACTGGCGTCGATCAATCGTTGATCGTCCCGGTGGCCGGTGGCTGCGGACCCGATGCGTGGCGTGGTCCGTGGGGCCACTGCCGAGACACTCCGTATTACGGCCGTTTGCCCGATGGCGAATGGAAGGTGAAGCCGAATGTTTCGGACGGTTGCCCTCCCGGCTACTGGCGTGGCCCCTATGGTCATTGCCGCAACACGCCGTTCCACGACCGCCTTCCGAACGGCGATTGGACCTGATCGGTCCAACCCGAACACGCGGTGGGCCGCTCCGGCGCCCTGCGATCCGGAATTTGTCAGGCAAGCGCCATGTCCAATCGAATAGCCATCCGAACACGCAGTGACAGTCTCTCGTCACACATCCTGCCCGTGTCGGGAACTATGATCGGGGTGTGCACGACCCTGATCGGATTGGTGAAGCTCGCTTCGACCAAGCATGGCGTGTCGCATGTCGACGAGTATGCCGCACTTGTGGCGGTGACATTTCCTGCAAGCGCGATGCGTCGTATCTGTCGATCCGCTGGTCGGATCGAGTGCGCTTGAGCGTTCACATCGAGCGCCTGGCCGACACGATCTTTCTTTGCGGCCTGGTCGGCATCACGCTCGTTGCGACGCTGTTTGCCTACCAAGTGATCTAGGACCGCGTTCCCGCATCCGGGAGGCGGAGCAAAGCGCACCCATTTGGGTGCGTGCAGAACGACACATTCACAAAGGAGATAGAAATGTACCGGAATTTGACTCGATTGATTGGTGCTGCGCTGGTTGCGGTTGCGATCGGCGGCAATGGTGAGGCCTTCGCGCAGGGCACGATGCAGCAGCAGAACGCGTGCCGCCCGGACGTGTTTCGGCTTTGCGGCAGCTACATCCCGAATGTCGGCGAAATCGTCGCCTGCCTGCGCGGTAACGAGGCGCGGCTGAGCGAACCGTGCCACGAGGTCGTGTTCCGCGATCAGGGTGGTCACGAATCCTACGGTAGAACAACACAGCTTCGATCCGGCGAGCAATGAGGCGGCGCGACCGCATCCGGGCATGCCGGCTGCGGTTCATTTCAGATCAGAGATTTTATGAGGCGACCATGAATGCTACCGTGAAATTCAGTGCCGGTCATTGGCGCGTGACGCGCTGTCTGGCTGTGCTCCTATGTGCGGCGCTTTCACTTGTGACCGAGGCCGCCCATGCGCAAACGCCGTTTTACCGAGCGACGGCGCAGGAGTTGGCCGGACCTCCCGGTTCATTAATACGCTCCGAGCCGATGATGTTTGCGCCTGCGGGGGCGCAAGCCCACCGGGTCCTCTATCGTTCAGTCGGCATGCAGGGCGAGCCGATCGCCGTGTCTGGTGTGATCATCGTCCCGCCCGGGCCAGTACCTCCGGGCGGCAGGCCAATCGTGGCCTGGGCGCATCCGACCACCGGCGTGGTGCCGCATTGCGCTCCGTCTCTTGCCATCTTCGTCTTTCAGCAGATGGCCGGGTTGCGCCAATTGATCGAGCAGGGCGTCGTGGTCGCCGCAACCGATTATCCCGGTCTCGGCACTGCAGGTCCGCATCCCTATCTCGTCGGCGACAGTGAGGCGCGGGCTGTGATCGACTCGGTGCGTGCCGCCCGCAGCTTGCCTAACGTCGGCGACGGCATCAGCTTTGCCGTATGGGGCCATTCGCAAGGCGGACAGGCTTCGCTCTACACCGGCCTGATCGCGAAAACCTATGCGCCGGAGCTTCGTCTCGTGGGCGTGGCGGCCGCAGCTCCCGCGACCTCGCTGGTCACTCTGATCGGCGACGACTTCAAGAGTTCGGGCGGCAAGAACCTGACGGCAATGACGCTGTGGTCGTGGTCGCGGGTTTATGGCGCACCGATCGACAAGGTGGTCGTGCCGGAGGCGATGCCGACCGTCGATCGGCTTTCCAATGAATGCATCGAATCGATCTTCGACATTCTGGAGCGCCGGAAGACCGAAAAGCCGCTCGAGCAACAATTCCTGTCGGTGCCGAATATCGCGACCGTACAGCCCTGGCGGTCACTGGCGATGCGTAACACGCCAGGCCCGCTTTCCCAGCAGATCCCGCTGTTCCTGGCCCAGGGAACGACGGACAACATCGTCCGGCCGGAAGTCACCCGCGCCTACATGCAGCGCCAATGCGAGACGGGCGGCAAGGTCGCCATGGTGTGGGTGCCTGGCGTCGGTCATGGTTTTGTCGCCAAGGACAGCGCAGACGCAGCGGTGACCTGGATAATGGACCGGTTTGCAGGACGCCCAGTGCCCAGTGACTGCGGGAGGGCTGTTGCCGGGGCAATGCCGGTCGAAGCCGCGGCGCAATAGAACAATCAAATCAACTCAATCCAGAAACGAAATCCAGAGGTCTCGTCAATGAATCCGGTTTTCACGTCTCACGTTTGCCACAACCAGAAAGCGTTTCGCCACTCAACTCTTGCTGGCTTTGCCGCGCTCGGCCTCTTGGGCTTTTGCTCTGCGGCAGATGCGGCGGACAAGCCTCCGCTGGCGCCCGACACCGTGGCGCCCTTCAGTACTAACTCGCGGCTCTCGGCGTCGATCGAGTTCAGCCTGCCGGCGCTCGCGGCGGATATCGGACGGGATATCCCGCAGCGGCTCGCCAGCATCGACGAGCGGATAAGCTGCGTGCATCGCCGCGTGCTGTTCTGGAAGGTCAACGCCAATTGCGACGTGTGGGGCTATGTCGAGCGGTCTGGACCGGTCTTGCTCTATGGCGGCGGCGACCGCGTCTATGGCTCGGTGCCGATCCATGGCGCTCTTGAGGGGCAGGGCGCCAACCGGTTTACCGCGCGCATCCATGGTGAAACCGAAGCAAGCGCCACGATCGAAGCTTCCGCCCGTCCGCAACTCGGACGGGACTGGTCGCTCGACCTCGATTTCAGCGACGGATTCCGGTGGAGCGAACCGCCAGTTTTGCAGGTAATGGGGCACGAGATTCCGTTGGCAAAATATGCTGAGCCTCGCATTCGGTCGCAACTTGCGGTGGTCCGTGGACACGCTCTTGCCGCGGCGCGGCGCCTTGACCTGCAAGATAAGGCGGCGGCGGCCTGGCAACATGCGTTCGAGCCGATCCAGCTTTCCGACAGTCCGGCCGTCTGGCTGCAAATGAACCCGCAAAGCGTTTCCTTTGCCGGTATGCGGGCAAATTCGAGGACGCTGCGCGGCTCGATCGCGCTTTCCGGTACGGCCGAAACAATCGTCGGGCAAGATCCGCAAGCTCTGCCGGCAACTCCCTTGCCGTCACTCGCGCACGATGTCGGTGCCCCCGGCACGTTTGGCGTCATCATGCCGGTACGGATCGGCTATGACGTGCTCAAGGACCGGCTGACGCAGGCGATCGCCGCGATGCCGCCGGTCGCCGGCATCTCAGTTCGTGACATCAACGTGTATCCATCGTCGGGCAAACTCGTCATCGGTCTTCGCGTCGCCAAAGCGGCCGATGCCGATCCGGCCGCTGGCAAATGGGTGTATCTCTCGGCTGCGATTCAGGCTGATGCCGACGGTCGTGCTGTCAAGCTTTCCAACGTTGGCATCATCACCGATGACGAGGGCTTCGCTCCGCTGATCGAGCCGATCGCTGCGCAGGTCGGATCGAAGGTCAATGTCGACTACGGGATCGCCTATGACAATTTGCTCAACGCCGCCAATGCAAAGCTCAACCGACCGCTGAAGGACGGCTTTCGCATGGAAGGGCAGCTTTCCTCCGCGACGCTGCAGAATATCTACTTACCCTCTGACGGGATCGTCATTGCGCTTCGTGCCAGTGGCGAATTGAACATCCTCTACGGAATGTGAACCGAAACTGCCCCCGTGATCGCGTGGTCGCGGCGGCATGTCTGAATCAGCATCCACTTTGAATGATGGAAGGGACCGATGACACTGCAAACCCTGGCCTGGCTATCGATGGTCGCGTACGCGCTGCACATCATGGAAGAGTACACGTTTAATTGGCGAGACTGGGCGAGAGCCGTCATCAAGCTGCCCGTGGAGTGGAGCGATTTCTACGTGACGAACGCGATCGTCATCGCAATGGGCATCGCCCAGGCACATCTGGCTCCGGCCCTGCGGTTGGCGCCACTGATGTTTGCCTCGCTGATGCTCATCAACGCCGTATTCTTTCATATCCTGCCCTTTGTGCGGGAAGGAGGGCGGTTCTCGCCGGGTCTCGTAACGGCAATCCTGTTGCTTTTTCCGGCCGGAATAGCGGCGTGGTGGAAAGCAGCGCTCGACGCTCCGCTGGAATGGGCTACGGTGGGACTCGCGGTCGCTGGTGGAGCAGCTTTGATGGCCTACCCGATCGTCATGCTAAATCTCAGAGACAGGCCCTATTTTCGGCAGAGTTGATGGCTCCGCCCGCGTGGCAAGTGGTGCTCTTTCTCGCCTCTGACGAGCAGGCCCTTGGCCCGTCAGCCCAGAAAAGCCTATATTTTCGGCGCATCGCGTCTCCTACCACCATGGCCGCTTCTGGCGCGAATGCGACCACCGGCGTGGAAGCCGGTGGTCGACGACTAGAGCTCAATCTGTTCAGCCAAATTCAAGGCATCGTCCACCTCAATCCCGAGATATCGGACGGTGCTTTCCAGCTTGGTGTGACCGAGGAGAAGTTGGACCGCACGCAAGTTTCCGGTCTTACGATAGATCTGGGCAGCCTTCGTACGGCGCATCGAGTGCGTGCCGTATAACGCTGACTCTAAGCCGATGCTTTTAACCCAGCGACGCACGAGCCGGGCATACTGGCGGATTGAAATATGAGGACTTGCATGAAGTCGGCTTGGGAAGAGATATCGCGAACCTGTAGTCCGCAGCATTGGTAGCCAGGCTTCAATTGAACTCCTCGGCTGCTCCGCGATCTTATTGGCACTTTTCGGACCTGCCGACCCGTCCGGCGAACGTCGGCTATGAGGGATAAAGCGGAAGCGGCCCGGACATGACCAAACCGACGCAAATGACCCACAGCAGACATTGCTTCCGCGACGCACGGGAATACTACCGTTCCGGTTTCGACTTCCACTCAACCGCCAGCTTCTGCGCTTCGGCGATCTGTGCCGGGGTCATCTGCTGCGCGATGCGATTTCGATTGCTGATCGCATCTTGGTCACTTCGCGCAGCCGCCAAACTGAGCCACATGTATGCTTGAATACTGTCTTGCGGCACGCCTAGTCCCGTAGCGTAACAGAGGCCAAGATATACCTGCGCTCCAATATGACCTTGGTCTGCAGCGCGGCGAAACCACTTCGCAGCCTCGATCCGGTTCTCGGACACGGCCACGCCCGCGAAATGCAGGACCCCGACGTTGAACTGCGCACCATCGTTACCGCGCTCGGCGGCAAGGTGATACCACTTCAATGCTTCAGCTTTGTTCTGAGGCACCCCATTGCCGTTGTCGTACAAGGTCCCCAGGTTGTACTGGGCGAAGGTATGGCCTTGATCGGCTGCGAGGCGCCACCACTTTGCAGCCCTAGCGTAATTTTTCGGCACACCTTGGCCGCCGTCGTACATGAACCCGAGTGCGTACTGCGCCTCGGCATTGCCTTGGTCGGCCAGCGGACGCCAGAGCCGTAGCGCGGTTGCGTAGTCGCGTCTGCTATGCGCCGCCTGCGCATCCTCAAACGGCCCCGCAACAGCGCCTCCCGCCATCGACAGCGGCGAAGCGAGCGCGAGAAGGACCAGGAGGATTCGGACGATCGGCATGAGAAACCTCAATTGGCGTCGCGCGATCGGCGCGGCACGCGCCGCCGTCGCGACGATGGCGGCTTGTTTGTCGCGGGCCGCCCGCGAAAGGTTCACCGCCGACGGCCTCTTGCGGACACAAACGAACGACCATTGCGCATTAGCCCGGATCCGTGCCTTTGCAAGCATGTCGCCTATTGGCACCTTTGAGACATGCCGATGGCATCTGACGAAGTCCGTTATTAAGGGCAAAGCCGACTTCCCGGTTGCCCGCTATGACTTCTCAGTTTGACCCAAATCGGACATCGGGACGCCTGTTGCACGGACCGCAAACGTAATAAGCTGGACGCCATTGTGCCAAACTGACACCTGTTTCAGGTTGAACATGAAGGCGGTCGCCCTATCGATTTGTGCGGCGTTCCTCCTGCGCATGACATGTCATGCTGCGGCGGAAAATACAGTATCCGCCACGCCACCGGCTGATTTCGAGTCCCTCCGCATCAAGGGGCTCACCATAGCGCTGCCCGGCCCGCTCGATACCATCGACCCTGATTTCGCGGGCATTCGATCAAGTCTTGCAGCGCTCGGGATCGGATACATCGGCTACACAAACAACAGCTTTTTCGACAACATGCTGCCCGCAGAACGGACCACGTTCGGCCAGCAGGTCTATAACGGTCAGAAGCCGACCTTCTTCACGAATAACGTGATGCAGCTGACTTACGACCTCAGCAGATACGGGATTTCCGATGGGCAGATCGTGGTTGGCGGAATTTACAATTTTGACACTTGGGAGCCCGCCGGTCCGAACGCATTGAGCCTCGCGACACTGAGCTATTATCAGACCTTCCTGAATAGGCAGGTGGAACTGAAGGTTGGATATCTGGCAAATGTCGTCGAATATTGGGGGCCGTTTCTGGCAGGCAATTTGTCGTCGAGCATCTTCGGACCAAGCGGCTTAATTCCGGTTCAGGCTGGCCTCAGCGCTTGGGCCTGGACGAAACCGGCGATCAACATCAAGGTCAATGGTCCTGACGGGCTCTATAACAAGTTCGGCGTACAGGTCGCGAGCAATCCGGACGGTCCTTTCGCCGAGAAGACCGGCAACCCGACCGGCCTGAACTGGTCTACGCCTAACAGCGGGATTCTCCTTATCAACGAGTTTGGCTATCGCAAAGAGGCCACGCCCGGTCAGCTTGCGACGTGGGTGCGGGCCGCGCCGATAATCAACACCAGCAGATACGTCGATTTTGAATTTGGCGGGCGAAGCACCGGGAACTACGCAGCGTATGTTCTGGCGGATCAGCAATTGACCCAGCTGGCGCCAGTAGCTGGTCAGGCTGCAAGGGGATGGTACGCTGGCGTCAGCGCGATGTACGCGCCGCCGGATCTCAATCGCTTTAGCCAGTATTACGAGGCACGCCTTTACGGCATCGGGCTTCTGCCGTCCCGGCCAAGCGATATGGTATCCGTGGTTGTTTCTCGAAATGTCTTTAGCCACTTTCTGGTCGATGCTGCTTTGCAGCGCGGCCAACTCGCGCATAGCGGTAACTTTTCGGTAACCGCAGCATACAATGCGTCGATTGCGCCCGGTATCCGCATGGGCATCGGGCTCGGCTACACGGATAATCCAACGCCGGTGATCTACACCCCGCAGAGCGGGAGCGCCCTCAATTTGCTGGCCAACGTGACCATGTACTGGTGAGGCGACCCTCGATGATCTCGATAACCGCATCGCGCACCTCATGGCTAAAGCGGCGCGTTTGCGTGTGGATCGCTGCCGTTGTCGTGCTTGTCGTCTCAATTGGTGGCACAACGGCCCAACCCCAGTCTGGCGAGACTGCCGCTCAACCGAAAAAGATTTTGCTGCTTCATACATTCGGCCCGAATTTTGAGCAGGGGGCCGCATGGAGCAGGGAAATTCAGAGAGAACTGAACAAGCAGTCGCCTCGGCCGCTGAATATTCAGGAACAATCGCTCGTCACTGCGCTGGATGGGGACGACGTCGCCGATGCAAAATTTGTTGAGTATCTTAAAGCGCTCTATGCTCAACGACCGCCAGATTTGATCGTCGCTCTTGGTGCACCCGCCGCCCG
>Ga0111538_10012283_pt1 | contig 11327 bp, 7 predicted proteins | sample SoiMethybrSBSTD1_FD_79669 | JGI IMG/M metagenome (GOLD analysis project Ga0111538, IMG submission 79669) | Bulk soil microbial communities from a Populus tree surrounding site in Tennessee, USA - Soil MetaG P. TD hybrid SBSTD1 (version 2)... | ecosystem: Environmental > Terrestrial > Soil > Tree... | reverse complement strand
TGACTGGATGTCCGACCGGTTCGATCTTTCGCGATGCGCTCGGTCAAATCGATATCGATGCGCCGAGCTGTATCGGTTGTTACGACTGTGCGACGCAGTGTCCATACGACGCGATCTCGATGGTGCCTCGCGACGCGCCGTCGACGAATGGCGGCTTCGTGTCGAAACTTCGCAAAGCATTCAGTTTCAAGATCGATCCGGTAGTGACGCCTGAGCCTGGCGGCGATGTAGTTGCGATCAAGTGCAACCTTTGTGAGGGCACTGGGTTGAATCCGGCAGGCGCCCGTCGTCAGGCGTATTCGTGTGAAGAGAATTGTCCGACCGGCGCGCTGGTCCGCGTCAATCCGATCGAATACTTCACGGAGATCGGCCCAACGCAGGGGCTCGTCTTCAGAGATAAGACGCACGCCGTCGGGCGCAACATTCACAAGAGCGATCCGCTGGCGCGGGCATGGCACATCGCCGGTGCGCTGATCACGATCCTGAGCGGTGTCGCAGTCATTTGGGGACTCGCGCGATACGGATTCGATGGCGTGCTCGCCGGTGCGTGGCTCACGATGCGTTGGCTCACGGGACTCGTCGGACTGTTCGGTGTCGCCGCCGTCATGACTTACCCGCTTCGCAAGCAGATCTATCGCCGCCGCGCGGGCGCCTTGCGCTACTGGATGTTGGCCCACATTTATCTTGGCGCTGTGGCCGGGATCGTTTTGCTGCTCCACTCCGGCACGAGCCCCGGAGGCGCGCTGACGACGGCGCTTTACATCGCGTTCGACGTCGTGATCATGTCAGGGGTGCTCGGGATCGTCTCGTACTACGTCGCACCGCGCATCATGACGCGCATCGAAGGTGAGCCGTTGCTGGTTGAAGACCTTCGCGAACGACGCGCGGAGCTTCAAAAACAATCAGATGAGATACTCGCGCAGAGTCAGGGTTGGCTGACGGACGAGATTCGCGGTCGCGTCTATCCCCGTTTTTTCTCGCGCGGGTTTTTGTGGCGGCAACTATCCCGTCAGGAGCCGTTGAAGTTTTTGGTGGCCCAGGCGCGCGAGGAGTTCAAAGAGCGTCTGACGCGACTCGCCACCGAAGAAGAACGCGATCTGTTGATTGCGGCCGTCGAGACTGCCGTAACGGCGCGACGCGTCGACGCGCTGTTGTTGCTTCATCGATCACTCCGGGTTTGGATTCCAGCTCATGTCATCTCGACGGCGTTGATGCTTGCATTGATGCTCGTTCATATCGTCCAGGTAGTGTTCTTCAAAGTGAATTAGTACGTCGACCAGCAAATGGCCGCTCGCAACCAGTACGTTGTAATTCGCAACGACCTCGCAGTCGATCCGGTAACAATCATCTCGGATGGACTGTTGATTGGTCGTTTGCCGACGTGTGAAGTGTTGTTGAATCATCCGTCGGTTTCGCGCGTCCAGGCTGGCATCAAGCAGGTCGAGGATGGCTACTATCTGTTTCCGCTGCGCCCCAAGAATCCGGCACTGCTGAACGGCAAGCCAGTCGAGGAGAACGAAGCGCTCGCGTCGGGCGACGTGATCGAGGTTGGCGCATTTCAGTTGGAGATCGAGATTGTCGACGAGGGCTTGTCCCTTCGCGTCGAATTGCAGATCGGCACAGGACCGTCGGAGATCGACGTCAGCGACGCGGGATTGAGCACGGCGAATCTGGTTCTGCCCGAGGGGGCAAAGGCGAAGACGAAGAAGCGTGCAGCGCCGATCGCAAGCACAAAGGCGCTCGATATTTTTTGGGACAAACGAATGCGCGACGTGGCGAAGATGGTGCGCCCGTCGCCGCTGTTTCCGCGTGCTCGTCTCCGAGCGGGGAAGGCTCAATCGAATTGGACCGCTACGACGGATCTTGATTCGCGCTGGCCGGCGGCGTATTTCGTTTGGGGACTTCTCGTGGTTGGTTTGATCGCCGTTGCCGGTGCGTATTGGTACACGCAGGCGTACGCACCGGCGCCGTTGTCAAATGCGCACGCAACGAGTGAGTTGACGGTGCGGCCGGCGATTGCGGTCAGTGCGAATGCCGGTGCGTGTACGACGTGTCACTCGTGGCGCGGAAACATGGAGGAGCGATGCGCTTCGTGTCATAAGACGGACGCGTTTGTCGCGACTGTGATCACGCCGCATGAAGCGGCGGGTATCGGTTGTATCGACTGTCATGCTGAGCACAAAGGCGCGGCGTTTAGTGCGAAACAAGGCGCGCTCGCTTCGTGTACGAGTTGCCACGTCGACGGTAATAAAAAGGTTTTCAATGGGCAGCGTGTTGGGACGCCGCACGGAGGGACATTTGGTTATCCGGTGGTGAATGGCGAGTGGAGTTCCAAGTCGATTAACGACGACGAGTGGGCGTTGAGGAAGTTAGCAGTCGTGCGACTGCCGACTGATTCAGACCAGAAGTGGCGCAGCAATCAGTTTCATGCTCTGCACGATCAGCGTGTGAAAGTCGTGGCGGGAATAAAAGGCAATGACCAGGGACGGCTATCGTGCAACAGTTGTCACCAGTCGTTCGACCCGATCGACCGCGAGACACCGCGGACCACGTGCGCCGCCTGTCACAGCAAACCGACTGGATTACCAGATTGTACGTCGTGTCACGTGCAGCACATTCTCGATCAGCGACGCTCGACTGTAGCGAACTAGTTTCCCGCAAAGGCGCAAAGACGCAAAGAAACCATGGCTTCTACCATTTGCGTCTTTGCGCCTTTGCGGGAACTGTCGATCATCCCGCCGGTTTGTGACACGGGACGCAATCGTTTGAGCCCGGGACCTTGCCTTTGAGCGCGGGACGCGCGGCGATGGCTTTGTCGTGGCAAAGATTGCAGTTCAGGTGATAGGCGACTTCGTTGGTGAGCTTCGTCGGCGCCGGTTTGTCGGGATACTGGATCGTGGGCATCGGCGCGCTGTCGTCACCCGCCTGAAGATGACACGCGCGGCAACTCTTCACAGCCTTCGCATCCGCCGGAACGAGAACCTCCGCCGTCAACACCACATTCCGTTCAGAAGTTCTTAGCGGCGGCTTCAGGCTCGTGACCGGCTGGTCCGTGTGGTGACACTCGACGCAACTAAGCACCGATTGACCATCCGGGCTGTACTTCTTCAACGAGTGGTTCTCATGGTTGAACGCCACCTCGCCATACTTGTCCGATTGGCTGTCTTTTCCCAGCGTCACCTCTTTCGGCTGGGTCTTGCTTTCCTTTTCCTGAGTGAAAACGAGCGCCACACAACCGAATGTAAGCAGGAGAACCAAGAGTATCTTCATGTCTTGAATCTTAAATAGGCGCCGGATCGGCTGTCAATTTTTTTATCCGAGGGTCACGGCATTTTGAAAGTCGGCCCAGTGTGACATCGCCTACAATCCCTGAAAGCGAGATCGCCTCCAAAAGCTCGCTTACCGTTGTGACAGGTGACACACGTCATGCCGCGCGTCGTAGGAAAATGTTCGGCAGGCGCGGGTGAGCTTACCTGCCGCGTCTGCGTCGCGCCGGGGGTTAATCCGTGACAGTCGGTGCAGGCAAGGCGCTGGCGCGTTCCGTGGTCCGAATGGTCGAACGCGTATCGATACGAACGCGCGCTGACGGGCGTGGCCCGGTATGCCTGCTGTCCGTGGCAAACACCGCACGATGCGATCTCGCGTCCAGCAGAAGATTTGCTCGACGGCGTATGACAAGTGTAACAACTGTTGTGCGCCGCGAGGTTGGCCGGAATCGACAACGCCACGCCACGGTTCGCAGGCGAATGACAGCCGTTGCAGCCCTGCTGCGGACGCGCTGCGCCCTTCATGTGCTGTGCGTGATCGAACTTCACGTTGAAGCGTTCGTTGAAAGCCGCGGGAAAAGATCTCAACGGCGGATTTCCGCTCTTCGTATCCGTGTGACAGATCAAACACATCGGAATCGCCGGCGTGGTGAACTGTCCGCGATGACAGTCGGTGCACGCTTTGTGACCGGGAAAGCGCGGCGTCGCGGAGTTGTCGCTGCGTTCGTGACACGACGTGCACGCGAGCGAACTGTGTCGCTGGCTCGTGTGTAGAAACTTTGAGTAATCGATCTCCGGTCCCTGTGCGGTTGCGGGCACGCAGAAAGCGAGCGCCGCAAGAGTCACACCGATGAGACTGATCCGTTTACTCATTTGATGTCCTTGCGCTTCAGCGGCGGGCGTTCGGCGATCAGATAGTGACTCGCAGGCGGATCGAGACTGCCGACGTTCGGGGCATGGCAGTAGACACACGTGAACGCGCGGTTCTTATCGATTCCCGCCAGCTCCTTGCTGACGTCCTGTCGCAAACCTTCTTTGTTATGACACTCGGTGCAGGCCGTGATCGGAACATCGGGTTTCAGGCCGCGAAGCGTTTTCGATTTGGTGATGTTGATGTGACACGCGGTGCACTCGAGCACATGATTGCTCTTTTCGCCGCCCCCCTCGTGCATGAACTTCGACGAGATGCGCGTCGGGAATTCCGCGCGGTTGTAAGGCGCGGCGAGCTTGTGGCAGCCATTGCAATCGCCGGCGACGGGTTGTTGTGATTTCCAGTGACAGTTGAAACACGAGTCGTGATTCGTTGGTGCGCCTTTGAATACTTTCGCGACGGCGCCATGCATGTCGTCGACGATCTCGGTCGGTGCATGACAGATCGTGCAGTTGTTGTAGTTTTGCTGTTGCGCTGGTGCGTGGGCTAGATCGATGCCGGGCTTGCGAGTGTTGAAGAGTCGCGCGATCACGTCCTGATGTTTGTCGTGCGGGAACTCGATCTTGAATTGCAGCGGCGACGCCGGATTGCGAAACGCATAACGAGCTTCGTTACGCGGCGAAGTCTTTGAATGACAGACGGAGCAGATCGGCGGTTGTGCCCCTTTGAAAAACTGCGCGCGATGACAACTCACGCAGGCGGAGTGGTCGGGATAGTCGACGATGTCGGGATGCGTCGAAGTCTTGGACCATTCTTTCGTCGGCACCGTGTGACACGTTTTGCACTCTGCCTGGTGCTTCTTTGTTGCGTGGGAGAACCTCGAGTAATCAACGCGCTGCAAGAAGGAAACACTGATGAGCGTGATTAAGATGATGATTTTCATCGGTGTTTAGTTACACGCTGGAATCGGTTTCTCCAACCCGACACACTTCACGAGCCGATCTTTCTTGTTTGAGATCAAATATGGCTTTTCGGTCGCGAGATCGCCCTGCTTCACCTGCACTTCGCAATTCCAGGAGACTGCGGTCTGGCCCAACTCTGTTGGCACCACATTCGATAGAACATAAGTTCCTGGCCCGAGGTCGGTGAAATACGCCGTTCCATTTCGATCCGTCATCACCGACAACGCTGGAAACGCGGATTGTTTGAGTAGGGTTGATATTACAGCCTGCCGGTCGCGATAGAATCCATCACGGATATTCGGATCGAGGTTGGTCGTTAACCACTTGCGCCCAGTCGCGTCCCCGCCAAACTCCGTCTGACTTTTGACAAAAGCGGCCGCGAATTCCGGCACTGCCTTTGGTCCAGCGACGAACTCCTGCTCGACCTCGCGGCAATAAACCGATTCGCAATCGCCGGCTTTCAGCCAGTCGATAAGCGCCTGGCTGGCGTCGAGCTTGCGGTAGTAACAATCGCGCGTCACCAGCGGCTGACGCTCGATTGCATCGATCAGTGCGCGGTTCTGTTCGAGCGTGCCGGGGATCAGGAAGAAGCGCTTTCGCGCGAGACCGCGCAACGGCGCCGCGTCGTCGGCTTTGACGCGCACGCGGATGCGCAGGACGCCCGTAGGTGACTGTGTTAAGCCGCTCGTCGCGGGGAGCGTAAGCAGCAACAGCACGACGACTGTGATCGCGAGTTTCATGCGTTAGCTAAAGATTTGGACTGCGCGGAAACTTCAAGAACGGCAGACGAACGCCGCGCACAAAAACTTGATCCGCCCTGATGTTCGTGGGTGGCGCAAAACTATTGGCGCCTGCTGCGCCGATGAGATCGTCCTGATCGACGCCGTCGCCGCTGATACCGATCGCTCCCGCCAGTACGCCGTTCTTGTAGAGCGGCACGCTACCGGGAAAGATTTGAATGCCGTTTGGCAAGTTTGGAATTGAAGTGCAGGGAACTGCTGGTCCAACGAGCGAAGCCAGGAAACCAGCCTGGACCAAATCCAGTTGCATACCCACATTGAACGGACTCCACTCGCCGAGCGGTGTGCTCAACGGCCCTGCCGCAGTGTCGTTGATTCCGTCCGGGAAAAAAGGTCGATGGAGAAATCCGGTTGCTCGATCCGTGAAAGCAAACGCGCCGTCAAAACGCAGGCCGTCCGCAGCGGCGCGGTCCATGTACGATCCAAACCCCGCGCCTCGTAGTTGAGCTGCTGCCGTAGCGCTCGAAAAAAATGCTGCTGTCCTCGCCTTCTGCACGGCCACGTCGAAACCAAACACCGGCGCGTCTTGTTGACGGAAGACGCCAAGCACGACACCCGCCGCATCCACCACGGCGATCGATACACGTGCATTGCTGCCCAGCGGCTGCCTGATTGCCGCACGTGTAATGTTCGCCTGTTGGGCCGCGCGCGAGATGATCGTCTGCACCTCGGCTGCGGTTAGCGCATTCGCACCGGCGGGCGCAGTGCCCGCGATGAACGGAAAGAAACGTGGACTCACTTCGCCGCTGATGCCGCCTACGACTTGCGGGACAAACTCGGAAGCCGGCGCCATGCCGCCGGGGAACGTAATAGTCACGCCCGCGATATTCGCAACATTCGCCGGCGCGGGCGGCGTCGCAACGTTCGAAAACGGAAGCCGGATGCCGTCGACGAGAATCTTGTCTCCAGTGATTCCACTCGGCGCTTCGAAACCGCGTGTGCCTGACGCCGCGATTAGTTCCTCGAAAGGTTGATCGTTATCGGTGGGATTGCGATCGACCGTGTAGAGGCCGTCGCCTTCGATGCCGATGCCTCCGGCGGGCAGTCCGTTCTTGTAGATCGGCAGGCCACCCGGGTCCGCGGAGAGACCAAGCCGTGCCGATGGTTTTTTGATGTCGCTGCACGGCAACGACGAAAACTGCACGCCGTAAAGTGGACCGCCCGGACGGAAGCTGATTCCCGGCGGAAAGTGCTCCTGAATAATGAAGCCGGCCGTGCGGGTCGAAAAAGCATTGCCTGTAGTGCTGAAAAAAGCAGCCGTCGCGGCTTTCGCCGTCGCTGCTTCGGACGCAGGTACGACTGCGCCTTCGAGACCCCGTCCCAACGTGCCGACGCTGCGAACAGTTGAAGTCGCGGGCGCACCGGTCATCGCGAAGAACCCGATCACGTTTGCTTCACGATCAGTCACGACGATGGTCACTGGCCGGTTGAAGGCTTCGGCAGCGGATGCAGCTTGTTGAATGATCGTCTGAACGTCTGTGGGCGTGAGGTTCGTGGCGGCAACGTTTGCTGGTGGTTCGAATGGACCAGGCAGACCGGGAGTCGGGATCGCGCTGATGTCGTCCGGTGGTCCACCTCCGACCTGACCGATGCCGACCCGAACGCGATTGCTCGCAAGGCCCCGATACCTGATCCGCACCAGCACGTCGCCAGTCTCCGGGAGATTACTGTCGAGCCGCATCACGATCGACGTGGCCCATGGTTGATCGGGGACCTTGCCGATGTTTTCAACCAGCAGTGGATAGACGTTGTGCGCAGCGTCTTCAGCTTCCGCTGTGATGTCGCTCGCCGTGTCGCCCGACTGCAAGTTCAGGTTCATCGCAAACAGCATGATGCGCGTTGCGTGGTCCGTGCCGAATTTGATCTGCGTGGTGCGGGAAAACGGTTCGCGCTGGCGTGTGACGGAGTCGAAAGAGATGGCGCGCGTGGAATCGGTGTGGCTGATCAGGATTGGTGCGCTCTGTTGAGCCCCCGCATAGACGGCGAAGAGCACACACGACAGGAAGATCATTCGACGCCACATCGGCGCACAATGTATCACAACTTTTATCTGTGTAATCCCGCTGATCTGTGGTAAAAGGCAAACCGCGTGCGCCGTCGCTCACTGAGAACAACAGCTTTAATGTGGCTGATCGTGGCGTGTAGTCTTCCGGTTTTGGCCCAGAACTCCGGCAGACTTAAAGGCGTTGTTCGTTCACCCGCTGGCGAGCCGGTCGCGAACGCCGTCGTCGTCGTCACCAACCAGGTTACCCGCCAAACAAGTCGCACCGAAACAAAAACAGACGGCAGTTATTCGCTCGAACTCCGCGCGGGCGCGTATCGCGTCACGTTGGACCAACCGCATATCGCGCAGTTTGACAAAGACAAGAACTACGGCGACTTCGCGATCGTTCGCGGCGACACGCTCGAGAACGTAATCATCGAACCCGGCAAGGAAACTGTGGTCGAGATACCTCTTGCTTTACCGCGGAGCACCGCACAACCCTCACCGCCCTTGCCACAACGCGAGACGCCAGATCGCTGGCGGATCGCGTTTCCGGAGTACGACCGGTACGGTGACCGCGGCGCGCGGGGCCGCGACATTCCTTTCAAACGCGGACGCTGGTGGGACCCATACAACCAAAACGTTCTCAAAGGCGACTACCCGATCAAAGGCGACAAGTTGTTCATGATCCTCACCGCCGTTAGCTCGACGAATGTCGAACAGCGACGCGCGCCGACACCTTCAGACGTGAGCAGCGTCGATCCCGTTAGCGGTGAGTTTTTCGGGCGGCCGGAACAGTTTGCCGCCGCCGAAACGCTCCAGTTCAGTTTCGAGCTATTTCACGGCGACACGACCTTCAAACCGCGCGATTGGGCCATCAAGTTCTCGCCGACGTTCAGCGTACCAAACTATCTCGACGCGCGTGAAAACGGCGTCGTCAACATCGACGTTCGCCGCGGCACGAACCGCACCGACTGGCATGCGTCTCTCGAAGAAGCGTTTGGCGAAGTGAAGCTCGCCGACGTCAACGCCAACTACGATTTCGTCTCCGTGCGCGCGGGCATTCAGCCGTTCGTCTCCGACTTTCGCGGTTTCATCTTCTCCGACAACAACCTCGGCGCGCGCGTGTTTGGCGCGCTGGACAACAATCGCGTGCAGTTCAACGCCGCGTATTTTTCGATGCTGGAGAAGGACACAAACAGTGGTCTCAACCGTTTCGACACGCGCCATCAAAACGTTTACATCGCGAACGTCTTCCGGCAGGATTTCATGCGCAACGGCTACACGATCCAGGGCAGTTTTCATTACAACGACGATCGCCGCACGGTGGAATTCGATCGCAACGGGTTTCTGGTCCGGCCGGCGTTGATCGGCGACGCGCGGCCACACGCGGTGAAGGTCGGTTATCTTGGCTTCAGTGGCGATGGTCACCTCGGCCGGTTGAATCTCTCGCACGCTTACTACTTCGCTTTTGGACACGACGAGCACAATCCGATCGCCGGACGACGGATCGACGTGCGCTCGCACATGGTCGCTGCGGAAGCGTCGGTCGACCGCGACTATCTTCGTTTCAGAAGCTCGTTCTTCTTCGCGCAAGGCGACGCCAATCCGACCGACGATCGCGGTTCCGGATTCGACGCGATCTTCGACGATCCGAATTTTGTCGGCGGGCAGTTTTCGTTCTGGGTGCGCAACGGAATTCGTCTGACGCAAACGGGCGTCGGCTTGGTCCAACCAAATAGCCTGTTGCCGAGTTTGCGCAGCAGCAAGATTCAGGGTCAGGCGAATTTCGTCAATCCCGGGATCTTTATTTACAACGCGGGTGTCGACGTTGAAGTCACGCAACGTTTGAAGGCGGTTTTCAATGCGAACTACCTGCGATTTCATCGCACCGAGCCGTTAGAGTTGGTGCTCTTTCAGAACCGGATCCGTCACGACATCGGCTTCGATTACAGTTTGGGTGTCGCCTACCGGCCGTTCCTGATTAACAACTTCACGTTGACGTTCGGGGCAGCGACGCTGCAAACAGGGCGTGGGTTTCGAGACATTTTTACGGACGCGAATCGCAACTGTCCGCCAGGCGTTGAAGGTTTCTGTCAGCCGGATGTGATCAATCCGAAGAAGGCGCTGTACAACTTGTTCGCGCAGGCCAAGCTCGTCTTTTAACCACGGATGACGCAGATTTTTCTTTTGTTGTTTGCGGTGTTCGCGTTGGCCCAACAGCCGAAGCAGGAAGGCTGTGTCTCGTGTCACGGGCTGATCGAGCCGATGCACAAGTACGGCACGACGGAGACGCTCGACAAACTCAAAGACGGCAAAGACGCAGTTGGCTTGAGTTGCACAAGTTGTCACGGTGGCAATCCCGCCGCGAAGTTGAAAGAAGAGGCGCACGTGCGACCGCGATTTCCGCGCGAGTGGCAGCGTGATGGTCGCAACACCGGCGCGAACCCTGAACGGTCCAACACGCTCTTGAATCGCGAGAGTTGGGAGTTTGTTCGGTTCATCAATCCCGGCGATCTGCGCGTAGCGGCGAAGACGTGCGGCAGTTCGTCGTGTCATGAAATCGAATCGAAGAACGTTCCGCGGAGCATGATGACGCACGGCGCGATGCTCTGGGGCGCGGCGCTCTACAACAACGGCGGCTTCCATCTTAAAGATCCGCGCTTCGGCGAGAGTTACAGCGAAGACGGCGAACCGCAAACGCTGCTGCAAGCGACGACAGATGAAGAGCGACGCGTCAAAGGATTTCTCGCTCTGATCGATCCGATACCGCGTTGGGAGATCTCACAACCGGGCAACGTGCTGCGTGTGTTTGAGCGTGGCGGCAAACGTCGTTTGGAAGTCGGACTGCCGGACAAGGAAGAAGAGCCTGGGAAACCCGACAAGGGTCTGAGTCCACGCGGTTTTGGGACGGCCAACCGCACCGATCCGGTATTTCTCGGTTTGCAGAAAACACGTCTGCTCGATCCGACGTTGAACCATCTCGGCACGAACGATCACGGGGGCGACTATCGCTCATCGGGTTGTTCGGCGTGTCACGTCATCTACGCAAACGATCGCGAGCGCGCGCACTCCGAGTCTTATCAGCAAGCCGGAAATCTCGGACGCTCACAAACTGCCGATGCGAGTATTCCGAAGAACGAGTCGGGCCATCCGATCAGGCATCAGTTCACGAGCCAGATTCCGAGTTCGCAGTGCATGGTCTGCCACATGCACCCGGGCACGAACATGGTCGCGAGCTACATGGGCCTTACGTGGTGGGACAACGAGAGCGACGCCGCGAAGCTTTATCCCACGAAACAGCACGATCCGAGTCAGGACGAAGAGCAGGAGAAGCTGAATCGCAATCCCGAAGGCTCGAGTCTGCGCGGGTTGTGGTCCGACTTTGATTTTCTCCAAAAGACGGGGACAGGGGATTTCAACGCGCTGCTGCGGAACACGCAG
>Ga0111538_10012282_pt1 | contig 11327 bp, 14 predicted proteins | sample SoiMethybrSBSTD1_FD_79669 | JGI IMG/M metagenome (GOLD analysis project Ga0111538, IMG submission 79669) | Bulk soil microbial communities from a Populus tree surrounding site in Tennessee, USA - Soil MetaG P. TD hybrid SBSTD1 (version 2)... | ecosystem: Environmental > Terrestrial > Soil >... | reverse complement strand
GGCGGCGTGTTGTTCGGCGTGCGCGATGCACGCCAAGCGGATCGTTTCAACCCACGTCACACGGCCATCGTTCTCTTGCCGCAGGAACGGCGTTGACGCGATTGTTCGTGCCGCCACGACCCAAGGCGGCTCCTGCTCGGCGGCAGACGGGGTGGGTGCGGGCAGCGGTAACGCATTACCGAGCCTGTTCGCTTCCTCGATGCAACGAAGGTGCGCGTATTCGGAGCCGTAATGCAGCACCAGCGGATTGCCCGGGGAAGTTGTATCGTCGATCTGGCAGAATCGACAGACGTGCAAGCGTTGGGCTTCTGCTACTGTGAGTGGTGGCTTCGTTAGCACTGGCGCGTGCTCCGGGTTCGTGGGTGTGTTCATGTTGGTGCGAGTCGTTGTAGATGCCGGAAACGGTTCAGCTTCTTGCGGCGTTCCGGCGGCGGCAAATCGTTCAGATAGTCTGCGAGGCGCTCGTCTAGGTTCTCTAGCGGCGGCAGCAACTGAAACAGATACCGTCCGTTGCCCTCGTTGCAGTCCACAATAGGGCAGCGTATCGCTCCTGCTTTGGCGTCGGCGCAGCCCGTCGTCGTGGGTGCGTTCAGGGTCGTGGGGTGGGTGGCTCTGGTGCGGTCGTATTGCGCTTACGCAGACCTCTCGTAACCTGCGCCCAAGTCCACGTCGCATCGCACTCGGAGCACACCACCGTGTTGTCCGGTGACTGGTCGGCAGGCGCATGGTTTACGCACCCGCATCGGCACGTCCAGTAAAGCGTTTTCATGGGCGTGTGGTGGGTGGCACCGCAACGGCGGGAGGGGCCTCGCCCGTGCGCCACAGCACTTCGATGCGCGCGACGCCAAGGAACACGCGGAACGAGTAAAGCCAGCGTGCGGTAGGCGTGTAGGGGACGCGCCCTGTGACGACGCCGAACAGGACGCAGACCTCGCCGTTGCGTCGAAGGAGCCATGAGAAGTGTGCGGCGTGAAAGCTCATGGAACCTCCGCGCGGTTGGTCAGCCAGCTCACCGTGCGCCCGCCCATCGCGTCCTGCTGCACGACGACGTTGGTCCAAGCCCGGTAGCTCGCCGCCATTGACAGCGCGACGGCAGCTTGCTGCTCAGCCAGCGCGACGCGGGCTTCAATCGTGTCCATGCGCCGGTGCGCCACGTAGCCCGCTCTCAGTATGAGAGCAAACAGGATTGAGATGCAGACCGCACCTGCAATCCAGCCGCGTTCAGCGTTGCTCACTCGCCCTCCTTGCGCCCGCCCGCTTTGGAGTGCCGCGGGCACTCCGGCTCACTCGTCGTTGTCATCGTCCGCCTCCTTGAGCGACTTGACGCGCACCTTCTCAAGCTCCTCGATGGCGACGATGTGCCCGTCCCACGAATAGGAGGTGAGCTTGTTGCGCCGGAGCGCAATCACCAGCTTCGCCGCCAGCTCCTTCTTGTCCTCCGCGAGCCGCTTCGACTTCTCGACCGCCGAGATATACTCGTCGCCCGCGTCCTCCACATCGCGCAGCTTTGGCCGTTCGATGCCCTTCAACTCTGCCTGTGCTTTTGCCATACCGTCGTTCCTTTGGGTTGTGCGGCTATTTGCCGCGTTGTTGTACCTTGCTTAGTGCCCCCCGGTAACGATCCACCAACTCCTGCGTCCACGGTGCGTCGCCCAACTCCAGTTGGCTCACGTACGACCGCGTTACGTTCATCTCCTTCGCCACCGCCGACCCGCTCACGCCCGCCTGTTGCCGCATCGCACGCATCTCCGCACCCGTTACCTTCGCACTCGGCGTCCAGCCAGTCCCATCGCACTTGCCGCATTGCTGTATCGGTGTCACGCCGCGACCCTACTGCACCCACCATGAGCTTGTCAACTGCCGTTGGTTGACGCCCCGCCTGTGCGGGCGCGTACGTACTGTACATATAGGCGATTGCGTCCTTGACCGCCGCCCGCGTCCTTGCCATGGTCGGCGCGTTCATTGTTCGTCCGTTCGGTGCTCCTTGGGCGCTCGGCTGTTCATCCGGGCGCCCTTCCTTTTCCGCCAACGGCTTACTGTCCTTGGCTGGCCTGCTGCAAGCTCCGTATCCAGTCTGCGGAGACCTCCATCGGCCTTGACCCCGGCTTCGTCGGCGTCGTCTCTCTCGCACCACCCGCCCCGTTTGTCGCCGACCGCGCCTCCACCGTCGGCGTTGCCCGCGTCATCTTCTCCACCTGCGCCTTGAGCGCTCCCAACTCCGTCAGCAGCGTGTTGTGGCTCTCCAGCAGTGCCGGGAACGCCTCTGCCAGTAGCGCTTTGCGTACGAGGTTGTCCGGCGTAGGCTTCGCGGCTCCGTTCGCGCCCCCGAACAGCGTCGCCTTAGCGCCCGAGATGCGTTCCGCTACCGCCTTGTTCCACGCCTCGTCGCCGTCCCGCGTCTGAAACATCGCAATCCCGTCCTTCGCGTCACTTGCCTGCTTCACGACGCTCTCGAATAGCGCATGGGCTTCTGACGCAGTGCGCTCTCTAGCTGCGGTTGACTCCGCCGCAGCCTTTGCCTGAGCCGCCTCATAGTCGCCCTTGGCCCGCGCCACTTCGCCGCGCCGTTCGGCCTCAATCTCCTCGATGGCGTTGAGCACGCTGCCGAGCCTGCTCGCCGCCACCGGACTCAGGTCCGCGCTCAATTCCTCCAGCCGCGCCGTCTTCCACGCGCCGTCCGGCATCTTCAACGCCTCTGCCACTGCGTCCGCCTTCTCCGCGCCCACCACACGCTTCGCCAACTCCACCTGCGCTCCGACCTTGCCGTCGTAGTACGCCTTGAACTTGGGGTGCGACTCAATCGCCGCGAGCCGCAGTCGTTCGCTCAAGTCCTTCGCCTCTTTCTCGTACCGCTCTCGCTCCTGCTTCAGCGTCTCGAACGTCGCCGGATCAGTCGGCAGCCCCTTCAGCGCCTTCTCCGTGTCGCCCAGCTTCGCTTCCAGTTCCTTGATGCGGGCGTCGCGCTTCGCGTAGTTGCCGTCCCGTACCGCGATGAACTTCTTCCATTCCGCCGCGCTCCGCGGCCAGCGGTCGGCCGACTCGCCTTCTCCGTTCGGCGCAGGCTCCGCAGCCGATGGCTGCGATGCGGGCACTTCCTTCGCCGCTGGCTGTGCGGGTGCCGCAGGTTGCGCTGGTTCCGCCGCCCTAGCCGCGTTCGGGGGCGCTGGTGGCTCTCCGCTTTGCGCCCCGTCGCTCGCGGGGGCGACTGTCAACGCCGCCGCCTCCCCCTCTTTCAATCCGCTCATCCAGCCGTCCACCGCCGCCCGCATCGTCTTGCTCTGGTCCGCCTGCTTGGGCGGCTCAATCGTCGTCGCTGCCATATTCGTCATCCTGTCTGCGCAGCGTCGGCCGCGCTCTGAGGTTCAACCGCACCGAACGTGCTCACCAATCGCTCCGGCAGGCTCGCCCGCACGCCGAGGCTCTCCAGCGTCGCCAACGCGATGGTATAGCCCTCCGCCCTTGCCTGCGCGACCAGCCGGTCGTTGGCGCTCACGCCCGCGCCCAGCACCTCGAACCCCGGGTGCTCGTTGCGTAGCACTTGCACCATGAGTTGCGTGTTCGGGTTCGCCAGCACGGTCGCCGCGAGGTGCGTCAGTTCCCGGTCCGCCCTGAACTCGTCCGCGCGCAGGTGCGTGTGTGGCCTGTCCAACAGGCGTATGCGCACCTCTTGCACGTCCGCTGTAATGCGCCGTCGCCGCAGCCATCGTGGTAGTTTCATCGCTGTTTATGGTGCGCTGTTATGGGCCGCATCCTCGTCGCCAGCTCCACATGTGGCACCTTTATCCACGCGCACTTCAGATCGTTGACGCCCATGCTGACCAGCCATGTGCTACCTTGTAGCACCGCACCGCACGGGAACACAACCAAAGGTTTCTGCGGCCACCACTCGTCCTCGTCCGAAGCCGCCAACAGCGGTCTCGCCGTCGCCTGCGTCACGCGCCACGGCGGCTGCGCCTCAAACGAGTATGCGCCCACGTAGTACCTGCGCCGATACTTCGTCGCCAGCGGCAGGCTGCTGTGGAAGAACGTCCAATACTCGCGCCCGAAGCGCACCGGCGGCGTCCCGCCCCGTACCACGCCCCACTTCCAGTCCGGCTCGAACCTCGTCCGCCATTCCTCCTGCACCGCAAACCGTTCGTCGAAGCGCACGACCCGGTGCTCGCCGCCCGACGCGCTATAGACGAGGTGCGGCCCGCCGTCGCCCGCGTTGTTTGGCGCATTTGATGCGCCGGGCCAGAACCACAGCCAGTTCTTCTCGATGTCATTGCCGCCACGGGCCTGCTTCGCGTTGTTCCCATACACCGGGTCGATCCTGTCCGTCGCCTCCCAGCGTTCGTTGACCGGGCACACCGCAATCTGGCTCCCCGTCCATAGCTCCTTGGGCTTGCGTGGAAACACGATGAAGTTGCTGCACGATACCCAAGTCGTGTCGTGTCGTTGGACGACGCGGGCGTCCTCGAAGTGCTCGCCTGGAAAGCGCGGCAGCATCTTGATGGGCACGCCGTACATCGGCGCGAGGTGCCCGTCCAGCTTGAACGCCATCAGCGAGTTCATGCCGATGCTGATGCCGGGCCTGTTCTCGCTCCGTCGCGCCACAAGCCACAAGCCGTCCGCGCGTTCGACCAATCCGGGGTTGAAGTACGCCACCTTGTCCGGCGCTTCCGCCTTACCGAACCCAAACACGCCCACCTGCCATGGCGTCTGCGTCCTTATGCTCGGCCAATGCACCGTCGCCGGGTCCGGCTCAGGGTTGCGCGTCTGAAACTGCACCTGCGCCCTCCTTTGGCTCAAACCAACTCGCCGCCTTCCCGCACAGTGTCTCATCCGCTCGCGCTCCTCGACACGGCCCGAAATCGTCCTTGCCCGTTATCATGTTGATGACCTTGTCGCGCCGACACACCGGCTCAGGCCGCGCGTCGTCGTTGTCGAAGTGCCGACAGTTAGTGCAGAATTTCATCGTCGCCTCCACATGCCGCCTGTTCCAAGTTGCGCATACTCGCTCCATCCGGCGCACTCCAAAGCCGCGCACGCCTTTCGCACCCCGCCACCAGCCCACCCGTAGTCGTCCATGACAATTACACCGCCCTGCGCCATCTTCGGCGCGAACCGCTGCGCGTCCTTTACCGCTTGGTCTCCATGGTTGCCGTCGATGTGCGCCAGTCCGATGCCCTCGGGCACCGCGAACTCGTCGCTCGTCACCCGCACCACCTCGACGAGCTGGCTCACGCCCTCCTCCGCGAGCGCCGTCATAAACGTCTGGTACGCCTTATCATGGTCCACTTCGCTCCACCAGCGCACGTCGTCCGCGTTCACCTGTCCCTGAACGCTCGCCACTGCCGCCCACGGGTCAACCGCAATTACTCGCCCGTATCCCACCGCCTGATGCGCCAGCGCGAGCGGCAACAGGCTCGCGCCTTGCCATACTCCGATCTCAACCGTCAGCTTCGGTCGCAGCGCCAGCACCAGTGTGGCCAGTGTGTGCGCCTTATCCATAGGACACCATTCGCTCAACTGCGGCGTGATGCGCTCAATGCGCCGAAACAGCTCTGTGTATCCTCGGTTCATAGCTGGCTCAGATAGGTGCCGCTGGCCCAGTCAATCGCGCCCGCTTCCGGCTCCACGAACGCGCCCTTCTCGCGCCACAGCGCCCGTTGCAGCACGAGGTTGTTCGGCGCAAGCGGCTTCGTCCGACCGCCGTCCGCAATCAGCGCCTTAATCAGCACATGATCGCTGTCCAGCCCCTGCGGGAACGCGCCTTCCAGCGCCTTGGGCAAACGCTCAACCGGCACCCGGCACTTGTCCCGCTTGAAGCTCGGCTCGAACTCGTGTCCGTCAGCACACTCCAAGGTGAGCATGTTGCGATTGTAGTGCGCCGCCAGTCCGGTGCGCGACACGCGCATACCAAAGTCATAGTCCTCTGCGCCGATCCGGTCGCACGCCCCATCGAACCCGTCAACCTTGAGCGCCGTCTCCAGCGGCAGCGCGAAATTGCACCCGTAAAGGTTGCTGCCGGGCGCTGGCGAGATTCCGCCATCGTGCCCGGTGCCCCACCTTGAGTCGCACCCGTCCCCGTTGTCGTGGTAGGTAACGACCCGCCCGCCCGTCACCGTCAGCCCGCGCACCTTCTTATACGCGCCCATCGCAAGATACCCGTGCGCTGCCGCGTGCCTCACCTGATCCCACCAGCCGGGCAGCGGCACGCTCAAATCGTCCACGCCCACAAACGTCCGACCGTCCGCCACAATCAGCGCCGTGTTCCGCGCGTTGCTGGCCGCAAACCAGTCCCGGCTCGTTTGCCGGTGCGCCCCCTGCCAAGGCGTTGGCTTTGGCGGCACATGTATAAGGCCGCAGCGCCCGTCAACTACCTTACTCATGGCTTCGCGCCGTCCCTTCAGCGGTGCGTGCGGGTGCCCCGGCGCAAGCCAGTAGTCCACCAGCACAAGTTGCGTCTCGGGTAACTGCTCCTTTGCCTGCTCGACGAACGCTTCCACGAACCACTCGAAGTGCGGCTCCCGCCGATTCGTGAAGTATGCGACCGTAAAGTCCACGCTTATCGCCTGCTCCTGCGTCCGGGCTTGCCCACCGCTTTGGGCAGCGGCTTGCTCGCCGTCGGCTTATGCATCTCGCGCGGCACAAACCCGCGCGCCGCCAACCACGCGGAAGTTGGGTCGCTGTGGCTCGGCTCGTTCCATTTCGCTCCGTCTTGGTTCGGTTTCATGCGTGTGTCTATTCTCCGTTGCCCGCTCCCGCCATCGCTTCCTCCTGCGCCAGCGCCGCCAGTTCCGCCTCCAGCCTTGCCCGTTCGCGTTGCAGCTCCGCCGCCGTCCTCGCGTCCGCCATCACCAAATCCTGCGTGCCCTGTGCCATCTTTAGCCGGTGCCTCTCGTTGCTCTGCGCCAGTTGCGCCTGCGTCTTCACCTGCTTGATCTGTATATCGCTCATCGTCTTGGCCTGCTTGAGCTGTTGGTCGGTCATCTGCGCCTGCGTCCGTTCCTGCTGCGCCTTGCGGCCCGCGCCAATCTTCGACACCAGCGCCTTCAACCTGTCCACGATCCCCGTCAGCTCCTCGAACTGCTTGCTCAACGCCTCGAACACTGCCTGCCGCGTCGGGTCTTGCCCGAGCCGCTTTAGCTGCGCCGCGATGCTCGGCCCTGCCGCCTCCAGAAACTTCAGCACTTCGCCCGGATCACCGCCTTGCGGCACGCTCTGCACCGCCTGCATCGCCGCCGCCAGGAACGTGCCCGCATACACCGCCGGGTTCTGTTCGCTGCCCACCGGGCACGGCACGCCCGTCTTGAACGCCGCCGTCCATTGCACCGCTTCCACCTCCTGCGCGCTCGCCGTCGTCCTCGGCACCGTCGGATAATAACGCGCCACGCTGCTCTGCCCGGCCTCGGCCGCAATCTTGTCCTCCATCAGCCGTTGCCTGCCCTCCTCCGGGAGCGCCCCGGCAAACGGCAGCAGCGAGTCAATCGCGCTCTTGCGCAGGAACGAACTGCCCTGCCCGACCACACGCGTCGCCTGTATCCGCGCAATTCTCCCCAGCGCCTCCGGCGGCACGCCCGCCTTCCTGCACCTTCGCTGAAACTCCTGCGCCATCTCGTTCGGCGAGTTCGGATTCGCCAGCCGCCGGTACACCTCCGCATACAACTGGTCGAGCTGCTCGTAAAATCTGTTGAACTGCGTCTTGCTCAGCGCCGCCGCCATGCTCGCCTCATACTGCTTCTGGAACGCCGTAGGAGGGTTGCCTTCCTTGCGCGCTGGCACCTGCTGCCTGTAGCTGCTCAGGTTGCTGCTCACGAGGTCGCCAATCATCCCGTGCAGCTTCATCCCATCGTCCATCAGTCCCGCCACCGGACTCTGCACGTTGTCCATGCCGCGCGGGAGGACTCCGAACTCACCGTACTGGGTGAGTTCAAACTTCGCCCGCACCTCGCTGCTCGTCGGCTTGAACAGCACCTTCGGCGCAAACGCCTTGTCGCACAGGTTGCACAACAGCCGGTTCTCGTATTCCATCGCGCCGAACAGCTTCACCCCAAGCCCCGTCACGCTATGATGGTACCCTCCGTTCCCGTGGTCGAAATACATCGGATGCACCACCTCCTGCCACGACCGATACCGGCGCTCGTGCCTGAACAGGAACTTGATCGTGCTGTCCGCGCCGCCCGTCGCCTGGTTCCGCTCTACAATCACCTGCGTGATGCCGCCGTCGAACTCCTTCCAGAACAGGTGGCACACCTTGCACACGCGCGGCTCGTCGTAGTAGCTCAAGCTGTTGTTCTTCAGCTCCTGTTGGTAGAACTCCCACTCGAACGGCGACCCGCTCTGGTTGCGCAACCCCATCGCGTTCGCTATCACCTTCTTCGTGTACTCCACGTCCCAGCCCACTGCGGCCGCTGCCTGCTCGTCCTCAATGAACGCATACAGTTCCGGCGGGTAATAGGTCGCTTGCACCATGCCGCTCTCCCAATAGTGCGTGTCGCTCTTGGTGAACTCCGGAACCTTCAGGTCGCCGCACAGAAACGCCTTGGGCAACGGCTTCCACGCATCCTCGAACAGCAACGGGCCGCACCCGTGCCACACCATCTCGTCGATGCTCAGGCTCATCTCGTAGTCCCACACCGGCGTCTGCTTCAGGCTGCGGTCCACCTCGCGGCTGATGACGCTATTCCAACGCTCCTGCTGCTCGCCGTTGCCGTGGTCCGTAAAGATCGTCACGTACCCCGGCGCTTCCGTGAACAGGTCGTAGATCGCGCCGCCCGCGCTCTCCATGTAGCTGCGTGCCGTGCCCCAGTTAACGTTGCACGCGTCCGCCCGACCCGCCCGCAGCAGGTCCGATCTCTGATACGGCGCGTTCCCGTCCCGCAGCCCGTTCACGCTCGCCCGCTTAAACCCTCGCTTGCTGTCGTCGTTGTCGATGAGCCGTCGGCAGTAGCTCTGTGCCGCCATCGCGTCGCTCATCCGCGTCCGCGGCACCCGCACGCCTTCGCCGTCCGGTGCGATCTCCAGCGTCTTGAGCGTTTCGCCTGAGCCGTAGATGGGCATAGTCAGTTCCTCCGTTGGCTCGCGGCGTCTAGATTCGCCCGCCTGTCCTTAATCTCAAACGGCACTTGGCATTCTTCCCACGCACCGTCCACGTACCACTCATACTCGTCCGCGTTGACGTGCTCGTTGGGAAAGCTCAGGGCGAGCAATGCACCTCGCGGCACCGGGTTGCTGGGATTCTCGCGTATGACCTGCACGACCTCGAAGACGCGAATGGTGCGTCCCGGCGCAATCGGACTCGGATAAACCAGCACGCGACCAACCCGCACCGTGCTCGCGCCGTTCTGCACAAACTCGTCGCTCGAACCGGGTGGCTTGAAGTATCGCACAGCGCACTTCTACGCCCGCCCGCTACCCCCCGTCAACTTAAACGCCGTGAGCATCGCTACTCACGGCGTCCGACCATCGCCTCATTTCTGAGAGCGTCAGCCCTTGGGGGGAGCGCTGTTCTCTCACGCGCCCACCCGCGCCGTCAACTCCGAACCGCGACCAGCCCTCTCATTTCGAGTTGCAGAGGCCCTTGGGGGGTCATCCATGTGCGCCGTCCCTGCCCACGTTCCTTGCCCGCCACGCCTGCTCAAAGAACCGCGTCCACACATCCTCTATCAAGGCGTCGCTGCCGTTTTCCAACAGGTCCAGCGCTCGCTTGTCGCCAAAGCACCGCAGCGTCGGCGTCGCCATCTCCAAAATCGCCGCGCGCTTCTCTTTCGCTGTCATAGCGCGTCCTCCCCGCTGTTGCGGTGCCAGCACCCGAACGCTTCCGTTGCCAGCTCGAACGCCCTGTTCATCTCCGCGTTGTTCGCCTTATTGAGCAGGTCGTTTGGCAGGTGAACCGCCGCCTTGAGCGAGCACCCGCACAGCGAACAGGCGAACAACTGCTGGTCGTGCGCCGTCCGTACATTGCCCACAATCGCTTGCACCGCCGTCTCGACCTTGGCGCAGATGGAACAGGACTGCGACCACATGATGTTCATCGGGCAACGTGCGCACACCGCTGCGCGCCTGTCCGCTTCTGCCTGCCCCACCGTTGGGCTACCCGCGAGCTTGAACGCCGCGAGCACCTGCGTCCCGCGCAGCACATCGTCCAGCCCGAGCGACCGGCGTCTCGGCAAACGCTCGTCCACAACTTCCACCTCGTCTGGGTGGCTTATGCACGCCCATTGCTCGATCTCATCCTCCAGCTCCGTCCCGATGGGCGCTCCGTTCGCCCTGCGCTCGTCCTTGACCTTGCTGACGAGATGGTCCCAATGCACCGCCGACACGCGCTGTCCAGTCAACGGGTCGAGTACGTGAAAGTACCCGCCGTGGGGTATTACGCCGCGCGACTTGAGCCGCATCTTGATGGGCGGGTTCATCGCATGTCCGGCGTGTAGAGCCGCGTTGGGTCGTACATAGCCTGATTATCCGCGAACACCTGCTCGACCGCGCCCTCCGATTCGGCCGTCGTGCCCAGGGCCGCGAGCCGAAACCCCAACCTCCGCGCCACCTCCATCAATATCGCTACCGTGTCCGCAAGGTCGCAGCTCTCGCCCATCTTCGCTTTGTAATCGGCCTTGCTCATCAGCACGATCTTGTCGCGGCCCACGTCGTCGAACTCGATGGCGCACAGTTCCAGCGCCGTGTCCGCGTCCATGCCCTTGAGCTGTCCGGTGTCCAGTGCTCCGCGCGCCCTGAAGAACATCTCCGCCCGCTTGTTCCGGTACACGTCGCACGCCGGTCGTGCGTCCTCCAGCGAGCACGGCTCCTCGCTTGGCCTCGCGCCAAACTCCACCCGCATCACGTTCGCGCTCCATGTCCTTGCCAGGATGTCGCACAGACCGCCCGCGCCGCTGTCGTCCACCCCAAGGTTGCCCGGCTCGCAACTCATCCGGTGCTCGCCCACGTCCACTGTCTCGCACTCGCGCTTGAGCTGTTCCGCGAGCTGGTAGTGGATCGGGTTGCGGCTCGTCGCGTCTACGGGCAGGATGATCGGCGCCATCAGTTCGATGCCCCACTGCGACGGCTCCTCCGCGCCCGGTGCCCGCATCGCCATCCATTGCACGTCCCTTGCAATGACGCCCACCTTCGCAAACCGCAACACCGCCCTGTCGCCTCCATACGCCGGGTCGCACGCGCCGATTATCTGGAAGTTCTCGCCGCTGAACCTGTGCCGCCCGAACGCGTCGAACTTGTACAGCGCACTCTCGCTGAACACCGTCTTGACCAGTCCTTCTGGTGGCCAGAACCCGCGAAAGTTCGTCCAGTAGTGCGGACTTGTCCCTCCGCTGTGAGCCTTCGCGTTC
>Ga0111538_10012280_pt1 | contig 11328 bp, 14 predicted proteins | sample SoiMethybrSBSTD1_FD_79669 | JGI IMG/M metagenome (GOLD analysis project Ga0111538, IMG submission 79669) | Bulk soil microbial communities from a Populus tree surrounding site in Tennessee, USA - Soil MetaG P. TD hybrid SBSTD1 (version 2)... | ecosystem: Environmental > Terrestrial > Soil >... | reverse complement strand
GCTTTCGATTTCCAATGCATGGCCGGTTCGCAAGCCGCATGCGAACGTCCTGCGCGCACGCGCATTCCGTCATGGAAAAAAAGTGCGGCCGGCCCTTGGGGGAGGGCCGGCCGCGGCGAACCCGGTCTGGGGACGGGGAGGGTGGGGACGTGACCGGGCCGCAAACTCCTGTCGTGTTCAGCGCGAGGCCGCAGTGGCGACCGGCGGCCGCGGGTCGCCGATGGAGACCCACTGGTTGGGATTCGACTGCGACTGACGCTTGACGAAGCGGTAGCTCGTCTCCGACCACAGCAGGATCTCTTGGACCTGGTTGTCGAGCACGTACTCGCCCTGGTCGGTCTTCACCGTCAGCAGCGCATGGCCGTCGCCCTTGCGGTCGCGCACCACCGTGATGAGCAGCGCCTCGCGCGGCCAGCCGGCTTCCATCAGCATGCGGCGCTTGAGCAGGACGTAGTCCTCGCAGTCGCCGTAGCCGTCGTCCGGGTAGGACCACTTCTCGACCACGCCGTGGTGCTCGAGGTCGGTCATCGGCCGGATGCGGTCGTTGACGTAGCGGTTGACGCGCTGGAGGTCCTTCCACGCCTTGGCGGTGAGAACCACGTCGCGCGGCGCCGTGGACGCAACGTTGCACTCCTGCGGATGCTCGGCGCAGAAGTCCACCCAACCGATCGGCGCCCGCGTGGACTCGCCGACCGAAATGAACAGCGCCTCGCCGGCGGCCGCCGGCGCCACAGTCAGCGCGGACGCCAACCAGGCGACCGCAAGTATTCCTATGAGGTTATTCTTCATTGGTGACCCCTTCCCCGTCATCATGGGGTCACTTTTCCCACAAACGACTTGAAGTGCCGCTAAGGTGAGGCCCGCGTTTTGCGGCCAATACGATGTGGTGCTTTAATCTATACAGTTCGAAATTTCGGATAATTCGATTAAAATGCGATCTATTCAGAATTGAGTCGAATTTTATGCGTTAACCGCTCCAAACGCGCGAATGTGCCCATGCCGGAGCAGTGCGAGGCTGGTGCGTTTACGATGAGCATTGGTGAAAGCGGCGCGCGCCGGACGTGCGGCGCCCGCAACAGCCAAATTCGGACATCGGGAAAGCACGGATGCCGCCGTCTGGCGGCATTTATCCGCCGGTAACGTTCTCTTCGAGAAAGTCGGGGTGCTGCAGGCGGGTGAATTCTACCGCAAAGCCCTGCTCGAGGTGACGCACCACGCGGGCCTGCGTTTTGCCCAGAGTGACCATGGTGCCCATGGGCGGCCGCTCCTCGGTCGCCAGGGCGGCGCCGGACAGCGACACGTCGATCAGCCGGCAGGTGAGGCTGGCGCCGCTGGGCAGAACCAGCTTCGTGACCGGGTTGCTCGGCACGATACGGCCGTGGCGGCGATCCTCGGGCAGGCCGAGCACCTGGCGGTTGGCGAGCCACGTGAGCTGGGCAGCGAGCTTGTCGCGCTTGCGCGCTGTCGCCGCGATCGTCATGGCAAAGCCGTTGGTGAATTGGCGGATGATGGTGCCTTCGAGCCGGCCGACATGATCCACATAGACCACGACCCGCTCACCCGCCTTGCCGTTGACCGGCGCGATCAGCGCCATGCCGCCAGGCGACATGTCGACGATCTGACAGGGAAACTCGCGCCGGTCCGCCAGCATGTAGCGGCCGAGCAAATTGACGCGCACGCGCTGAAAGCGCCGACGCTCGTCACTGAGCGGCAATGCGCGCCGCTTTTCCTGCACCGTTGCCGACATGAACGGCGGGCCTTCCCAATTACGCCAGGATTCTACTTAGGAGCCTATGCCGCCCGTAGTTAAAGGCACGTTAGCCCGGGCCCGATTGTGGGTTGTTTTCGCTGCTGCGCTTTTTGCGCCAGAGCGAGATGGCTTTTCTTCGAATCGTCATCTCGCTCTAAATTATGCTTGGAGCATGATCCCTCCGGTCAAGCCGGAGGGCATGCTGTTCCGAAAACCGGAAAATGCTCTAGAAACCGCCTGATCGGCGAGGAAATCCAGAAACGTTACGTCAGGTGCGGCCGCCGTCGTAGACAAGCAGCCCGTGACGTACGCGTCCGCTCCCCACCGCCGCCATGAACGGCGTGGTCGACACGGTGTCGAGCGCGGGGCCGACGTGGCGATGCGATTTGAGAGTCAGCGCCGTCACCGGCGTGGCGCCGAGCCAGAACGGCAGGGCCAGGGGCGCCAGCACGCCGATCTGGCGCACATGGCGCATACCGCGATGGCGCAGCGGCAGCAGCAGCAGTTCGAGATCAACGCTCTGGTGGTCGGCCGTGGTGCCGGTGACGCCGGCCACGATGCCGGCGATCTCGTTCGCCACGATGGCGACAAGATCGCCGATGGCGGTGCCGTCACGGGCGTCCCACAGCGGCGCGAACGGCTCGCCCTTGAGCTCGCGGCCGAACAGGCCGCAAAGGCGCGTGCCGGCGAGCCTGAAGGTGGGCACCGGATCCCAGCCGAGAATGAAGCTGTCGCCGAGCGCGCCGCGGATGGCCCCGGGCTCGATCTCGCTGCGCTCAGGCGCCGGACGCGCGCCGCGCCGCTCGTTCCAATAAGTATAAAGCGACCGGGTCGACGAGTGCTTCACGGACAACGCGCCTTTGCCTGTTTTGTCCTCGGCCTGTGCCGGTCCGGGACAGGACCGCCGCCAAAGCATGGCGACTGCGCTCGATGGAGCAGGGGGCGTGCCGGTGCCGTCAGGTGCGGCAGGGGCCGGCAGTGCAACAATCCGTTAACCTTAAGGAAGGGTTGACGTTGGCTTGCGGCTTGCGGCCGACTACGGTCGCGGCCGCAATGACGCGCCGTCAGTCTGAGTATTGCGTAACGACGGGGAGGTCGGGGGAGTGACAGGCGCCCCGATGGCGCCCACAAGAGAACGACCTCGTGCCGCTTCAAGGGAGGGCTGATCGCCCTTCCTTTTTTTTTGTCTTTTTGTCTTCCGGCCAGCGCGCTTGCTGGTTGCCGGCCGGCGGCCTATCTCACGGCAACGGGTGCGGCGGACGTTTGGCGTGAGAACAGCTTCCGAACCGATGCTGAACGTGCCGCCGGTGGTGATGGCGCTGCTCGCGGCGTTCGTCATCGTCCATGCGGTGCGCGTCATCCTGACGCCGGAAGCCGACTTCGACTTCCTGCTCCTGTTCTCCTTCATCCCCGCCCGCTACGACCCGGTTTGGCTATCACAGGACGTGCCGGGCGGCCTCGGCGCCCAGATTTGGACCTTCGTCACTTATGCGCTGATTCACGCCGACATCCTGCATCTCGGCGTGAATGCGGTGTGGTTCCTGGCGTTCGGCAGCGCGGTGGCACGGCGCTTCGGCGCCGCGCGTTTCCTCGTATTCTTCGCCGTGACGGCGGCCGCCGGCGCCGCCGCGCACCTGGTGACGCATTTCGGCGAATCCGTGCGCATGGTCGGGGCCTCGGCCGCGATCTCCGGCTGCATGGCGGCAGCCATGCGCTTTGCGTTTCAGCGCGGCGGTCCGCTCGGGCCGTGGCGACCGCACGACGCGCAGGCCTATCACGTGCCGGCGGCGCCGCTGCACGTCGCGCTCACCGACGGCCGCGTCGTTGCGTTTCTGCTGGTGTGGTTCGGCTTGAACATCCTGCTCGGCATCGGCCTGCTGCCGCTTGCCGGCGAAGACCAGGAGGTCGCCTGGCAGGCGCATATCGGCGGGTTTCTGGCCGGCCTCATTCTGTTCCGCTGGTTCGATCCGGTACCGCGAACGCCCGCGGCCTGACCTTTCGCAGTTGCGAAGGACGGGCGGGCGTAACGTCGCAATAAGGAAAAGGCGTCTTGCGTCCGCCGCCTTTGCGGCCGATGATTCCACCAACGGTGGCGCTCGGCGCCGCAAACGGCGGAGCGCGACCGCAGCGATCAGCAGGGCCAACCTGCCGACGGAGGAAGCGCTCATGACCGTGAAGGCCATTCTCGCCCGCAAAGGCAACAACGTCGTCACCATCGAGCCGAACGCCACGCTGGCGCAGGCGGCAAAACTGCTCGCGGAGCGGCGCATCGGCGCCGTGCTCGTGCTCGGGATCGAGGGCCGCGTCGCCGGCATCCTGTCGGAGCGCGACATTGTGCGGGTGCTCGCCGAGCGCGGCGCCGCGGTGCTCAACGAGCGAGTGGAGCAGGTGATGACCCGCAAGGTGTTCACCTGCGGCGAGAGCGACACCGTGGCCAAGGTCATGGAGCAGATGACCGGCGGCAAATTCCGCCACGTGCCGGTGGTCGATCAGGGGCGGCCCATCGGCATCATCTCGATCGGCGACGTGGTCAACCATCGCCTGCACGAGATCGAGAACGAGTCGGCAGCGCTGCGCGAGTATATTTTGACCGCGTGACGCGGCCGGCGCCGGTCGCAGGCACTTCCACTTCGCAGTCTACCGGTATGGCCGTTCGCGCGAACGGGCGTTCGAGGTCGTGCCGTGATGGTCTTTCACGCCCGATCAGCTCTGGAGTCGAAGCCTCAGCGCAGCGCCGTGATAACCTCGCCGATGGACTCGAGGGTGCGCTCGGCTGCTTCGGCGCCGATCTCGATTGCCTCGCTGGCGCGATGGAAATCGATGAGGCCGATGTTGCCGAGCCGCGGGCTGATCACCACGTCGGGCGGATCGCCGGCGAGCCGCGCCCGCGTGATGCGGTCCTGCATGATGTTGAAGGCCTCCATCATGACGGTGGAGAAGCCGGGCCGGCCTTCGGCGCCGAGGAACTGGCGCTTGAGCGTGCGCTCAGGCGCAAACATGCTGCGCAGGCCGCGCTGCTCCTGCACCATCTCGGTCGCCTCGTCGTTCGGGTCCGAGCCGTGCGCCGCAATGGTCGCGCCGCGGCCGATGAGGTCGGTGTTGAGATTGACCGCGACCACGACGCGGGCGCCGAGCGCGCGCGCGGCCGACACCGGCACCGGATTGACCAGGGCACCGTCCATCAGCCAGCGGCCGCCCACCCGTACCGGCGCGAACACGCCGGGCAGCGAGTAGGAGGCGCGCAGCGCCTCGGTCAGCCGGCCGCGCGTGAGCCAGATCTCGTGCCCGGTGCCGATCTCGGTGGCGATGGCGGCGAAGCGCAGCGGCAGCTCGTCGATCGTGGCCCGGCCGAAGGTCTCCTGCAGCCGTTCGGCCAGGCGCACGCCGCCGATGAGGCCGGAGCCGGCCAGGCTGAAGTCGAGATAGCCGAATACGCGGCGGCGCGTGAGGCTGCGTGCCCAGTCCTCGAAGGCGTCGAGCTGGCCGGCGGCATAGCAGCCGCCCGCCATGGCGCCGATCGAGGTGCCGGCGATGACGTCGAACTTGAAGCCGCGCCGCATCAGCACGCGCAGCACGCCAATATGGGCAAAACCGCGGGCAGCCCCGCCGCCCAGCACCAAGCCGATGCTGGGCCCAGCCGGCTGCACCATCGGCGCTTCGCCGATGGGCGCGTCCTTGATTGGAACATTGCTGGTGGGGGCTTCGACGAGGGCCGCGCCCGCGCTCGGGAGCCCGCCGCCATAGGGGCCGGCATCGAGGCCATTGGCGCGCCCACGGCCCGTAAAGAAGTCAAACACGCAACGTCCTTTTCTTCACCCGCATGATCTAAGAGAATCGCACAACCTGACAATAGGTTGCCGCGCCTATGGTGAATATGGTTGGTGAATATGGTGAAAAATCAAAGTGCAGACACTGTGACGACGGCGCGGCGGCGGGTGGAAAGCTTTTGGCCGGGCGACGTGGTGTCGCGGGGGAGCTGCCCGGGCGCCGGGCGGCGGGCCGCCGGCCAGGTGGGTCATTCGGTGAAGAACCCGGTCCCGACCTGAGATAGCGAGCGGTAGGTGCGGTAGGGCCCGTCATCGACGGTGAGCACCGCAGCCGGGTTTGGCCGGCAGGCGGTCGAGCCGATGCCGACCGCCGCCAGGCAGTCATCGAATGTCCAGTAGCGGCAGCTTCGGATGCCGAACGCATCGGACGGACCGCACCACGGCCGGCCGGCGGCGGCTTCGACCGCGACCGGGCTGCGGGTGCTGTCCTCAGTGGGCGCGGCGTCCGGGAACGAGGTCAGGACCAGAGCGGCCGCGGCGATCGCGGCGCTGAGCGCGATTTTTGCCCATGCGTCCTGGCTAATGATTCCCGGCATGACAGTCCTGCCCGCGTGCTGGTTGCCGCACCATAGGGGCCGCCGCGAGGTGAGCATGTGAAAGGCATCACACCAGCGGCGAATTGTCGGGGGCGGGTGGCGGGCTGCGGAGGCCGCCTGCAAGCGTGCGGCTCGATGGGTGAGTTGCGGAATCAACAAATGCCGCCAAGCTTCTGATCGGGTGTGGTTTCGGTGAAAACGGCCGACGGCCTGCGCGCCACCTCACGCGCCCGCGGGCGCCTGCCGGCGACAGACGCTGGCACTCAGTCGTGCGTCGGTTCGAAATTTTTCAGATACCGAGGAACCTTCGCCGACGTCTGGCGTTGGGCGAGTCACTCCGTGGCCTAGGCAGAATGACGATGACGCCAGACGATTACCGCGCCCAGGCCGCCGAATGCCTGCAGCTCCTCGGTCAGGTCGGCAGCGAAACCGCCAGGCTCGCCCTGATCCAAATGGCGCAGGTCTGGTTGCGTCTCGCCGATCAGTGCGAGAAGAACAGCCGAACCGATATCGTTTACGAGACGCGCTCCGCCCCGCAACGCGCCATGGCTTCCTGAGTTAGCAAGCCATACAAGGTGGGAATTTTCCCCACGGCATGCGGTGAACCTTGCGGGCGCCTGCGCCTGTCTGGCCGTAAAGCCGACACTATCCGGCAAACCGCGTTGCCACCGCATCCAGCGGGGGTCGCGGGCGGTCCGTTGGCGGCTGAGTGGCGCGGCCGATATGGACGAAGCCGGCGATGCGCTCGTCGCCTGCGAGCCCGAAGGCATCGAGCACGCGGCGGTCATAGGCATACCATTCGGTCATCCAGTTCGCCGCGTAGCCGAGCGCGTGCGCCGCGTGCACCACGTTCATGGCGGCGGCACCGGCGGAGAGCACCTGCTCCCAGGTCGGAATCTTTACGTGCTCGCGGGCGCGGCTCACCACGGCGATGACCAGCGGGGCACGCGCCAGGCGATTGCGTTCCTGCTCCACATGCTCGGGCTTGGCCTCGGGATGATCGGCGCGGAACACGGTCGCGATGCGCTCGCCGGCCTTGAGCCGTCCGTCGCCCTCGAACACGATGAAGCGCCAGGGGACGAGCTTGCCGTGGTCGGGCACGCGCGCCGCCACCGTGAGAATGGTGTCGATCTCGGCGGCCGACGGGGCAGGGCCGATAAGCTCGATCGGCTTCACCGAGCGGCGCGTGGTGAGAAGATCGAGGGCGTCGGCCATGCGCGAAAAACATCGGCACGAGGGCTTGAGGACCTGCGAGTAGCACGGGCGTGCGGCGGCGACAAACCGGCTTTCAGCGCGCCGCCGCCGCGCGTGCGCGACCGCTCAGTTGTCCTATCGGGACAAGCACGGATGCTGCGTGTGGCTTGAAATCGCCGCGATTCCATTCGACAAAACTGCCACGATGGCTTTGGGATCGGGGACTTTTGGGCGTGGCGCAGGCCGCTCGGCGGCATTGGCTTGCATTTGGGCACTGACCGCGCCGGGCGCCGTTATGGCGCAATCAACAGGCGGTCTGTTTCCCGGCGAAACCGCGCCGATCCCGCCCGGCCTCATCCCCAATGTCCCGGCCCCGGCAAGTCCCACGCCGATCGCGCCGCCGGGCGCCAATCTGGCCCCACCCGGCGCCGTGATCGCACCTCCGCCGCCGGCACCTGCCGCGCCGCCCCCGGCGGCGGCGCCGGCTGCCCCGATGGTGCCGGCCGGGCAGGTCGCGCTCGCAGTGAGCGCGCGCTTCGGCCGCGATCCGCCCGCCATCACGGCCGGCTTGGTGTGGCGCGTCTACGGCGAAAAGCCGGATCAGAGCGGCGCCTTCCGTCTGCTGCGCGAGGACCGCACCGCCTCGCCGGTGTTCCTGCTGCCGCCCGGCGGCTACATCATCCACGTCTCCTTCGGCCTCGCCAACGCGGTCAAGCGGGTGCAGCTGCGCACCGACACGGTGCGCGAGCTGTTCGAGATCGCGGCGGGTGGCGCCCGCTTCGAAGGCAAGGTGGGCGATGCCCGCATTCCGGTCGGCCAAATCCACTTCGATCTCTACAAGGGCAGCCAGTTCGAGCTCGGCGAGAAGCGGCCGATCGCGGAGAACGTGGCGGCGAGCGACGTGGTCGTGCTGCCCGAGGGGCTTTATCATGTCGTGTCGAACTACGGCGACGGCAACGCCGTGATGCGCTCGGACCTGCGCATCCAGCCGGGCAAGCTGGTCGACACCACCATCGTGCATCGGGCCGCCAAGATCACGCTCAAGCTGGTCAGCGAGAAAGGCGGCGAAGCGCTCGCCAACACGGCTTGGTCGGTGCTCACGCCGGGCGGCGACGTGATCAAAGAGTCGATCGGCGCCTTCCCCATTGTGGTCCTGGCCGAAGGCGACTACGTCGCCATCGCCCGCAACGAGGGCAAGGTTTATAATCGCGAGTTCAAGGTCGAATCCGGCGTCGACCGCGAGATCGAAGTCGTGGCGCGCTAGATGCGGCTTCGTTCCCTCATCCTGGCGACACTCGTGATCGGCGCCGGCGCCACGCCGGCGGCGGCGCAGATTTCCGGCAGTGACTTGCCTGGTCGCGCACGTGAGCGCTTCGTCGATCCGCCGGGCGCAGGCCTGCTGCAGCCGCGTCAGCCCAGCACGGTCTTGCCCTATGATGCGCGCGGCCCGCAGCTCGGCTGTCCGCCGGGCAAGCCGCATCGCAAGCAGCGCGCACGCAAGCGCTGCCGTTGAGCGGCGCGTTTCGGCCCGGCGAACGCATCCTCCGGATTCTGGATTGCGCTTCCACGGTGGCGCGCGTTAACGTTGTCCCGCACGGATCTGGGGGGATGACATGCCAACGCCGTTCGTGGGCCAGATCATCATGTTCGCCGGCAACTATGCGCCTGAGGGCTGGGCGCTGTGCGACGGCTCGCTTCTGGCCATCGCGGACCACCAAGATCTGTTTGCGCTCATCGGCACGACCTACGGCGGCGACGGACAGAGCATGTTCGGCGTGCCGGACCTGCGCGGGCGCGTGCCGATCGGCAGCGGACAAGGGCAGGGCCTTTCGAGCTACGTCATCGGCGAGACCTGCGGTGTCGAGACCGTCAAGCTGCAACGCGATCACCTTCCGCAACACAACCATCCGGTCGCGGCCGCCCATGGCCCAGGCGACAGCAGCGTTCCGGCCGGCAACGTGGTTCTGGCCGCGCTCGGAGGCCAGGCCGGATCGGGCGAGTTTCAAGTCGCGGCTTACGCCCCTGCGGCTGACCTTCTGACGTTGAATCAGAGCAGCATCGGCTCTGCCGGACTCGATAAACCGCACGGCAACATCCAGCCATATCAAGCGGTGAATTACTGCATCGCCGTGACCGGTGCGTTGCCGACGTCACGCTGACGCGCCCAAGTGACAACAAGAGGACGCAATGGCGGATCCCTTCATCGGTCAGATAGCGCTCTTCGGCTTCAGCTTCGCCCCGCAGGGCTGGGCCCTGTGTCAGGGCCAAATCTTGCCGATCTCGCAGAATACGGCCTTGTTCAGTGTCATCACGACCATGTATGGAGGCGACGGCAAGAGCACCTTCGCGCTGCCCAATCTGCAGGGGCGCGCCGCCATCGGCGCCGGACAGTCGCCATCGCTGAGCGCGTATTCTCCCGGCGACAGCGGCGGCTCGGCAACCCTCACCTTGGACGCCGCCGAGATGCCCCGGCACAATCACGGCTTTGCGGCGTCCGTGGCGCCGGCAACGAAGGCGGAGCCGGACGGCAACGTGCTCGCGCGCGCCTCGCGCCCGCTGGTGGGGGCCGCCGAGGCGCAGGCGCCGGGGCCGCGTGAGGTGGACGCCAATTTCTACAGCCCCAACCCTGCTGCCGCGACGACGGCGCTGAGCCCGAATGCCGTCGGCGCGAGCGGCGGGGGGCAGGCGCACAACAACATGCAGCCCAGCCTGGTGCTGAATTTCTGCATCGCACTCCAGGGTGCATTCCCGGTCCGTCCGCCAGGAAGGTAGTCCATGGCTTCGTTCATCGGCCAGATCGAGCTCTTCGCTTTCGATTCCGTGCCCCCCGGATGGGCGAAGTGCGATGGAAGCTTGGTCCCGATCAATCGGAACCAGGCGCTGTTTGCGCTGCTCGGCACCAGCTATGGCGGCGACGGGCGCATCAACTTCGCGCTGCCGGACCTGCGCGGGCGCGTGCCCATCGGCTTGAGCCAACCTTTCATGCTTGGCCAGCGCAGCGGCGAAGAGGCACACACGCTGTCGACAGCGGAGATGCCGGCGCACGCGCACATGCTCATGGCGGACGCCGTCTCCCCCGGGACGGGCCACGTGCCGGCGGCGACGGCGGTGCTCGGCCGGTCGTCAGGGATGGTGGCACCAAGTGGCCCGGCCTTCACGGCCAATCTCTACGCCGCCGGCAGCCTCGGCACATCGCTCAATGACGGCACCGTCATGCCGGTCGGAACCGGGCGCCCGCACGAGAACCGCATGCCATCGCTGGCGCTCAATTTCTGCATCTGCATCGATCCCAACGCGCCATTTCCGCCGCGCAACCGCACGGTGCTCGGCATGGTCCGCTCCGTGCTCGGCAGCGTGAGCGCTCCCTTCCGCAAGCGGGGGTGACCGGTGGCCGAAGCCACGCAGGACGGCTTGGCCTCGCTCAGCCGCGCCACCACATCGGAAAAGCATCCGCCACGATGAGGCGGAAGCAGCAGGCTCACGCCGCGGCTTTGAGCCGCCGCATGTCGGGCGCCACCGCCTCGTCGGCCAGCATGGCGAGGGCCGCATCGAGCGCCATCGTCGTCTGCTTCTCGCTGCCCAGGCGGCGGATCGACACGGTGCGCTCGGCTGCTTCCTTCTTGCCCATCACCAGCAGCACCGGGACCTTCGCCAGCGAGTGCTCGCGGACCTTGTAGTTGATCTTCTCGTTACGCAGGTCGGCCTCGACGCGCAGGCCCATGCGGCGCGCCTGCATCAGCGCGTCGTGGGCATAGAAGTCGGCTTCCGACGTGATGGTGGCGACCACCGCCTGCACGGGGCTGAGCCACAGCGGGAAGTGGCCGGCATAGTGCTCGATGAGGATGCCGGTGAAGCGCTCGAGCGAGCCGAACATCGCCCGGTGCAGCATCACCGGCGTGACCTTGTTGGAATGGTCGTCGATATAGAAGGCGCCGAGCCGGCCCGGCAGGTTGAGGTCGACCTGCACGGTGCCGCACTGCCAGTCGCGGCCGATGGCGTCGCGCAGCACGTATTCGAGCTT
>Ga0111538_10012279_pt1 | contig 11328 bp, 10 predicted proteins | sample SoiMethybrSBSTD1_FD_79669 | JGI IMG/M metagenome (GOLD analysis project Ga0111538, IMG submission 79669) | Bulk soil microbial communities from a Populus tree surrounding site in Tennessee, USA - Soil MetaG P. TD hybrid SBSTD1 (version 2)... | ecosystem: Environmental > Terrestrial > Soil >... | reverse complement strand
GCCTGCTGCCTGGAGCTGCTTCAACGTGAAGACGTAGCTCACGTTGTCGAGCGGCTTGTGGCAGGCGAAGCACTCGGCCTGGTTGACGCCCGGGCGGTGCTGCTTCTCCAGGGTGAAGATGGCGTAATTCCAGTCGCCGTTCCGCAGCATGTCGGGGATGTCGTTGCCCCAGCCCGGGCCGCTTTGCATCGCGGTGAAGAGCAGCAGCTTCTCCGGCTCGAAGAAGCCGTCCTTGCCTGTCACCGGCTGCTTGTTGGCGTCGAGCTTGGCGGAATAGACCTCGGCGAAGAGATACGAGCCGACCGGCAGCGGCTTTCCTGCCCTGGCGGCATCGACCGCCGCTTTGTTCGCGTAGTAGTAGCGGACCTGGCGGGTCGCCGGGAAGTTGATGGTGTGGTACTTGACGAAGCTCGTCTTGTAGTCGTCCGGGAAAGCGACGTGGGTCTTCGCCACATTCGGCAGCAACGGCGACTTCTGCGCCGACTGGCTCGCTCCCGGCTGCGCGGCGAAGTAGGCGGCGAGGTTGACGATGTCTTCGGCGGAGAGCTGAGTCGCGATCGCGGCCATCGTCGCCGTCGGGCTCACGGCGCCCGCCGGCCTGCGCAGGCCGTCCTTGAATGCCTTCAGTTGCGCCTCGAGGTAGGCGGGGCGCTGCGCGGCGAGGTTCGGGATCGTGTCGCTTACGCTGACGCCGTTCAAGCCGTGGCAGGCGGCGCATACGCTGGCGACCTTGGCTTTTCCGGCTTCGATGTTCGGCTGCGCATAGGCGAGCGGCGCGACGAGCGCGGCGAGCGCGACGAGTGCTTTCATGGTTGCCTCCCCTAGGTTGTGGCCATCCTAGCACTGTCCCGTAGAAGGTGGGATCCAGCCGTGCCGGCGCAACAGCTCGTCGTCCAGCAGCTGCTGCTCTCCGTTCCCGACCGACCAGTCGTCGCGGCCGTTCACGGTGAGGGTGACGAACACGTCCTCGCGGCGCACCCCGGCCGCGGCCAGCCGCTTCGCGATTTCCGCGAACAGCGCCGCTTTCTTCTGCGGGCTGCGCGGCACCAGGGTGATGTTCACGAACACCACGTTGCGCCGGCTCACGCCGAGGTAGCCCGGGTCGGCGATCAGGGCCTCGGCCGGGAGCCGCTCGATGATCTGGAACCGGTCGGCCTCCGGAAGGCCGAGGGCGTCCACCATGGCGCGGTGCACGCCGTCGGCGATGGCGCGCTGGGTATCGGCCGGGGTATCGGCGCGCAACGAGATTCGCATCACGGGCACGGTTTCTCCTTGTCGGGCCTGAAGGTCATCTTGCATCGCCTACCAAGGCATCGACGAAAGTCGCGGCGGCCTCTTTCAGCTGCTTGCGCCCATATCCGGCGCGCTCCATCACGGCAATTCCTCTCGTAAATGTCACGACGACGCGAGCAAGCCTGTTCGCATCGATCGCAGACCGCCCGTTGGGCGCAGTGCTGATGGCCCTGGCGATGAGCTGCTCTAGGCGGCTGAGCACGCTTTGCACGCGCTGACGGACTGCCGCGCTCGAAATGGCCGCGTCGAGCGCGGTGCGCGTGGTCAGGCAGCCCCGCGGAGGCGAGCCGCTCGTCATGTTCACGATGATGAGGTCGAAGAAATTCTGCAGCCTTGCGGCGGCGTCGCCCTGGGCCAACGCATTAGCGGCCGTTTGCAGGAATTGCGCGGCGTACCGGTCGAACGCGCGCAGGAAGATCGCCTCCTTGTCGCCGTATGCGTTGTAAAGGCTGCCGCGCTGCACGCCGGTCGCGGCGGCGAGGTCCTGCATGGTCGCGTCGTGGAGACCCTTGCGCCAGAACACATCGAGCGCGACCGCAATCACCTCCTGCTCGTCGAACTGACGCACGCCCGCCATCCGGTCCGCTCCAAAATCTATTTTTGACAGTCTCGTCAAAGTTGACATCCTTGTCAAGGATAGGGGTCGGCGTCCCGGGACGCTCCTGCAGGGATGCGGCTCATCCCGGCCTGCGGCACGAAGGCCTGACCACGAAAGCCGGCAGCACCAATATCGGACACGCGGAATAGTAAAAGCTGCACGGAACCGGTTTAATACGCGAGGGGATGCGCCGGCGATAGCGTGGCGGTTGTGCACGCGAGCGCCGGGCGCCATGCGAGGGGGGGCGTCGTGCTGGGCTCGATCCGTCTGTCGGCTTTGATCCTCGCCGCGGCCTGCCTTTGCGCGTCGGTCGGCGCCTCGGCGCAAGGCTCCGCCGAGAGCAAGGCCGCGGTCCAGCTCCTGGATCACACGGCGATCATGTGGCTGACCGGCGGCTTCTTCGCCCTCTTCTTTCTTGTCATCGTCGGCCTGGTCTTTCTGCAATGGAAGTTCCAACGCGCCGTGGAAAAGGTCATCGATGGTGCCGGCGCCGCTGAGTCGGCTGGCGGCGAGGCGGGCAAGGACGACGCCTCCGCGGCGCGCAACGTGAAGATCGAGGCGCTGCGGCTGCTGCAATCGTCGCCCCTCGGGGTACCGGAAGGCACGGTGCGCGCTGTCATCTCCTTCGTGCTGATCGCAGGTGGCCTGGTCATCCTGATGCTCAAGAACCGACTCGGGCTTGAAGGCGCGTCGGAGATCGCCAGCATCCTCGGCACCGTGCTCGGCTTCTATTTCGGCAGCCGCAGCGGCACGGACACTGCGGCGCACCAGTCCGCGCAGCAGGCGATCGACACCGCGACGCGCGCGAGCGAGAAGGCGGTTCAGGCGCAGGCGAATGCCGCAGCAAACCAGGCGGCGATCCGGGCGATCGAGTCCGGAGGAGGAACCGGGGCCGACAGCCAGGTCAACAAAGCGCAGGCGGGCCTGCGTGAGGTCCGCGAAAAGCTGCGCACCGCGCAGCAGATCGTAAGGATTGTCGGGGCGGCGAGCAGCGGCTCCACGGTGGTCGAGGGCGGCGCCAAGGTGATCGACGAGGCCGAAAAGATGCTCGGCATCATCGAGCCGCTTCTTTCCGGCAGGCCGGCCCTCAATGAAATCGGCGACGTCGCGACGAAGGCCGGCGCCTCCCTTGCGGAGCTGCAGAAAGTCGGGCTGCCCGGCATCTTCGGCGATGCGATCGCGACCGTGGGCGCGGTAGCGTCGACCTTGGGCACGGGGATCTCCACTGCGACCGCGCTTGGCGGCATCCTGGGCGGGCCGGCGGGCATCGTCGGCGCCATCGTCTTCAGTGGACTGAGGCTGTACCAGGACAAGCAGAAGTTCGACGACTGGGAGGCGGCGGTGCTCCAGCGCCCCTTCGATCGGAACCTGATGCCGACCAGCGACTTCGAGAACGCCGGGCTGCTCGCGCTCGAATATTCGCCGCTCATGCGGGCGCGGCTTGCGGCGGGCGCCGCCCAGGTCGATCCGGCGCTTGCCGCTGCAGTGCTGCGCGCAGCGGTGCAGGTGAGCGCCTCGGGCGCGCCCCTTCCCGCCGTTGAGCTGGCGAAGACGCTGCGCACGCGCGGGAACGATCCCGACCTGTGCGCGCTGTTCGCCACCGACCAGGAGCTCGCGGAGGCGATCGAGGAATATCGCCAGAGCGTGGTCTTCAACCGCGCCAAGGACAATCTGCCGACCACCATCGACCTCGGCGTGGCGCTCCCCGGCGTGCCGAACACCGTCGATTTGCGCGCCGCTCTCGACTTCATTCCGCTGCTCCGCCGCGACCGGGGCGCGGCGAGCGAGATCGATCGGCTGTACACGGTGGTGAGCGCGCTCGGCGAGCAGAAGGTGCTGCCCATCGAACAGGTGCTCGCGTTCGTGGGCGATGCATTGCGCGAGGGACAGGCAACGGCGGCAAGGGATCGGCAGGCGGCTGAAGCGCCTGCGCCGGGGGGTTGAGCGATGCGCAAAAAGACGGTCCTCGTGGCCCTCATGCTCTTGCCGGGTTGTCACACCGTTTCCTTTGTCCACCCCAACGACCAGGACGTGAAGCAGCTCGAGTCCATGCAGCAGGCGCGATCCACCGGCGCGCTTGCGCAGGTCAGCCGCGAGGAAATCGCCTGCGACTCGGTGCATCGCACCTGCGCCCGGCTGCAGATGGAGAAGGGGGGCGCGTGCCTCGCGCTCGCCGAGGCGAGCGACCCCGCAGAGCGCGCCCGCGTGCGCGAGTGCGCGGCTACGGCGTTCGCGGCTGCCCGCCGGCTGACGCCGCCCGATGCACCGCCGAATGAGAAACTGGAGGCCGGGATCGGCCTGGCTTCGTCGTTGCGCCTTCGACGCGAGGGCGCGGCGCCGGACGGCCGGCGCGCGGTGAACGCGGAGCTCGCGCAAACCGCCGAGGCGCTGCGCGGCTTGCCTGGCGGTGCGCCCTACGGTGCTTTGTTCGCTTCCGATGTCGAGCTGAACCGCGTGCTCACGGGCGAGACGCCGCCGCCGCAACAGTGCGCGGCACTCGCCAAGGCCGCGGCAGACCTGGGAGGCATCACCGGCGCGCCGAATGACGTCGCGGGTCGAATCGAGTCGCTTCGGCGCAACATCGGCGACGCGCAACGCTCCCCCGCGCGGAGGTGCAGCTGATGGCGGCGCTGACCCTGGCCCGGCAGCTGTGGTTGACCACGCCGATGATGCGCGGCGACGACATTCTTCGCCTGCAGAACCGGCTCCAGACGAGCGGCCAGGCCGCCGTGCAGGCCGACGGCATCTACGGTCGATCGACGCGGCAGGCCGTGATCGACTACCAAAGGGCGAACGGACTGGAAGCCGACGGGATCGTCGGCGCGGCAACCTGGACCCGACTCTTCGCCGGCGTCGAGGAGCGCGCGGCCCCGGCGCCGGCGGCCGCTCCGGCGATCGGCATTCCGGACAGCAGTCTGTCCGACGTCCTTGCCGGCGACGAGCTGAAACGCCAGGGCCAGCTTCACGGCTACTACCAGGATGGATGCAAATGGCGGCTCGGTCGTCAAGGCATCGTCGTCGACGAAAAGGTCGCGGCCCCCTCCGACGGGCAAATGAACATGGTGCAACGTTGCCGCGGAGACTTTAGGCAGGCAATTGCCACCGCGACCTCGAAATTCCCGGTACCCGCGGAGCTCATCATCGCCTGCATGTGCACGGAGTCGGGCGGCAAGCCCACCGCGCGCCGCCTTGAGCCCGGTTGCGACACCGCCAATCCGGAGCGAACGCCTTCGCGCGTCTCGTACGGCTTGATGCAGACGCTCCTGAGCACCGCGCGCGAAGTGCTGAAGGAACCGAACCTGCGGCTCGAGGACACGCTGTTGCCGGAGGTCTCCATTCGCTCCGGCGCCGCATACATGTGGCGCCAGTCGCGACAGACCAGGTTCGACGTCCCGCTAGTCGCCGCCGCGTACAACGCCGGGGGCGTGTATTACAACAACGGCCCGGACAACCGCTGGCGCCTGCGCCAATATCCTCTTGGCACGGCCGCGCACGTCGACCGGTTCGTCGGATTCTTCAACGCGGCGCTCGCCGATGCCCAGAAGACCCGCTACGACAGGGCCATTCCGAATTTCGCGGCGCTGCTCGCCGCCGGGTGAGCCTCGAGTATCGAGAGCCGCGACGTCAGGCTGCCGGGCGTATCGGAGTCGAGCTGGCGCCGCGCCGATCTCCGGGCTGCAGGATCTGGTTGCGGACGAAGTGCAGGTGCTGGCGCAGCACGTAAAGCTGATCGGCGAACGATGCGGGCAGCTTGACGGTGACGATCCGCTTCTCGATCTCGTCCAGCCGCTTGAGGAGCTCGGCGCGCTGCTCGGCCGTCGTCTGCCCGAAGGCGGCGCGCTCCAGCGCCATCAGCTCGCCGTAGCGGCGATAGATGCGCTGGTTGATGCGCCACTTGTAGAGCCAGGGCACGATGCGCAGGCCGGGGATCAGCAGCACCGCGAGCGGCACCAGCACGATGGCCACCCGGTCGACCAGGCTCGCCAGCCAGAAGGGCAGGTGCCTGTAGGCAAAGGTCTTGCCGGACTTGTAATAGCGCATCGCGTCTTCACTCAGCTGATACTCGTGCTCGAGCGGCGCCGGAAACTCCCCCGCCTTCTGCAGCAGCGTGGCGCGGCCGTGCACCTCCTGCGCGGCCTGGATCAAGAGGTCGGAGAGCGCCGGATGCAGCCCGGGGCGCGCGAGCAGCTCCACCGTCGGCGCCACCATCGTCATCGTCTGCGCCGGCGTGTTCTTGCCGAGGTCGAGCGAGCCCGGCGGCAGCTCGATCTTGGTGAGGTAGCGGAAGCGCCGCACGTAGCCGTCGCCCTGGACGAAGTCGAAGAGGCGCACGTTCGCGGTATGGATCAGCTCTCGCATCGTGGCCGGCGTGGCGGAGTCGCCCATCAGGAAGATGGCATCGGCCTGCCCGTTGAGCAGCGCATCCTCTGCGGCCTTGCCCTCGAGGTCGAGCAGCTTCGAGCGTCCGCCGGCCTCGATCTCGTTCGCCTTGAGAAGCGCCTCCGCGAGGGCGCGCGCACCGCTTCCCTCGCGCCCGATGGCGATGCGTTTGCCGTCCAGCTCGGAGAGGAGCCGGATGGGCTGCGGCGCCTTGTAGAAGAGCAGGACCGGCACGTAGAAGACGCTGCCCAGCGACACGAGGTTGTTCGCGTCGCCGAAGCTCGCGATGCCGCCCTGCACGAAGCCGACATCGACCGTGAACCCCGGATCGCTCAGGCGCTTGAGATTTTCGAGCGAGCCCTGCGAAGGCAGGATCTTCAGCGTCACGCCCTGCTTGGCGAGGATCTTCGCGTAGCGCGCGGCATTCACCTGGAACATGCTGCCGTCCGCGCCGCTCGTCATCACGATCGTGGTCGGCGGCGCCGGGTTCACGAAGCGCAGCGTGACCCACAGGATCACGCTCAGCAGCAGCGCGAACGGCAGCAGCGTCAGCGCAGCGTCGCGCCACGAGACCGTGGAAATGCGAAAGCGGGGGACCAACACGATGGAGAAGCGGCTCCCGGCCAAAGCTCGAACCAGCGGCTCCGATTCTACTCCGTGAGTCCACGCAGGGCCGGTTATGGCAAGATTTGCGGTCTTCGCGGGAGGAGGGCGACATGAGGGCGGCATCGATCATCGCAGCGGGCGCTTCTGTGCTTTCGGCCGCGGTCAGCGCCGCGGAAATCAACGTGATTTCGACTCAGGCGACGCAGGAGGCGTACCTCGAGCTCGTGTCGCAATTCGAGAAGGCTTCGGGACACAAGGTGAAGACGGTCTTCAACGGAACGCTCAACGTGCAGAAGCGGCTCGCCGACGGCGAGCCCTACGACCTCATCATCATGGCGAGCCCGGCGATCGACGAGCAGATCAAGCTCGGAAAAGCGCTCGCCGGCAGCCGGGTCGATCTGGCGAAATCCGGCACAGGCGTCGCAGTTCGCAAGGGCGCGCCGAAGCCCGACATCCGCTCGGTCGACGCATTGAAGAAGACGCTGCTCGCGGCGAAGTCCATCGGCTATTCCACCGGCCCGAGCGGCCTCTACATGCTCGGCGTGTTCGAGAAGCTCGGCATCGCCGACCAGGTCAAGGGCAAGCTCAAGCAGACGCCCTCCGGCGTGTTCGTCGGCACGCTGATCGCCAACGGCGAGGCGGAGATCGGCTTCCAGCAGGTGAGCGAGCTGGTGCATTTCCAGGGCATCGACTTCGTCGGCCCGCTGCCAGGCGAGCTTCAACGGATGACCACGTTCTCGGCCGGCCTGCATTCCGGCGCCAGGGAACGCGATGCGGCGAACGCGCTGGTCAAGTTCCTCACCGCGCCGGCCGCGGCGCCGGTGATCAGGAAGCACGGCCTGGAGCCCGCCTAGCCTCCAGCTCGGGCGATCGTGCTCACGCGGCCGCAGGTGCGGTTCTGCAGGTCGAGCGACGGGGTCCAGCTCGCCTATGCCATCTCCGGCGAGGGGCCGCCGCTGGTGCGCGCGCCTCACTGGTTCACCCACCTCGAGTACGACTGGACCAACCCGGCGATGCGACCGTGGGTCGAAGACCTGTCCAAGCGCTATACGGTCCTGCGCTTCGACCAGCGCGGCACCGGTCTCTCCGATCGCGAGGTGCCCGAGATCTCGCTCGGAGCGCAGGCGCGCGACCTGGAGGCGGTCATCGAGGCGGCCGGCTGGGAGCGCTTTGCGCTGCTCGGGCTGTCGCAGGGCGCCGCCGCGGCCATCGTCCACGCCACTGCCCATCCCGAGCGGGTGAGCCACCTCGTGATCTGCGGCGGCTTTGCGCGCGGCTGGGCGAAGCGCGGCGGCTCGCCGGAGGTCATGGAGCAGCGCGAGATGCAGGTGAAACTCATCAAGTTCGGCTGGGACCAGGCCGACCCGTCGTTCCGGCAGGTGTTCAGCACGCAGTTCATGCCCGATGCGCCGATGGAGGCGATCCGCAGCTTCAACGATTTCATGCCGCTCACCAGCTCGGCGAAGAACGCCGCGGACATCTTCTACCGGAACAGCTTCATCGACGTGCAGGCGCAGGCACAAGCGCTTAAATGCCCGACGCTTGTCCTTCACGGGCGCGGCGACGGGCGCATCCCGTTCGAGGAGGGAAGGCTCCTCGCCAGCCTGATCCCCGGCTCGAGCTTCGTTACGCTGGAGACGCGCAACCACCTGATGATGCAGGACGAGCCGGCGTGGCAGGTTTTCCTCGACGCGCTCGCCGCGTTCTACCCGCCGCGCCGCGGCGCCGCGGCGGGCAGCTTTCCAGGCCTGACGGCGCGCGAGCGGGAGGTGCTCGAGCTGATCGCGCAGGGCCTGGACAACGCGCAGATCGCGGCGCGGCTCGAGCTCTCCGAGAAAACGGTGCGCAACAACATCACGCACATCTTCGACAAGATCGGCGTGGAGAACCGCTCGCAGGCGATCGTGCTCGCCCGCGAGAGCGGGCTCGGCGCGGCGCGACGCCCCTAGGTCCGTAGGTATCGTTTCGGGGGCGGCGGGACTCCTGTCCCGCCTTTCCCGTCCCAGACGTGGGTTGTCCCGGGACCGCCGCCTCAGGCGCGGGCGCGGTCGACTGGCGCAGCATGGCGTCATGGCGATCGTTCTCCTTCACTGCAGCGGATCCTCCGGAGCGCAATGGCGCGCGCTCATGGCGCAGCTCGGCGGAGGCGATCGTGTGCTTGCGCCCGATCTCACCAGCCATGGAGCCCTAGCCCGCGGAGCCAGGACGATCCGCAGCCTCATGGGGCGCCTCGACGAGCCGGTCCATCTCGTGGGCCACTCCTATGGCGGCGCAGTCGCCCTGCATATCGCGCGGACGCGCCCCGAGCGGGTGCGCAGCCTGACGCTGGTCGGCTCGACGACGTGCGCGAGCTCGGCCTGCCCACGCTCATCGTGCAGGGCGGGGCGACCCGGCTGCCGTTGCGCTGCATCCGCGGGCTCCTGCGCTCGGCGATGCCGCGGGCGAAATTCGAAGTGGTGCCCGATGCCGGGCACATGCTTCCCATCACGCACCGCGACCGGGTGAATGCCCTCATCGCGGCGCATATCCACCGCAATTCCGATTTCAATGGAGAGCACCATGCAAAACCTGCAGCCTGAAGTCACCCGCCGTTACGCGAAAGCGATCGAGTTTTCCAAGCGCATCCGCTGGGACATCGAGCGCGACGTCATCCGCAGCCGAAGCTTCGACTTCGCGAAGAAGTTCCTGCCCGACGGCTTGTCGAAGGCGGCCGAGCTCGGTTTCCTGAGTGCGAACGAGAAGCGCCTGGTGAGCCAGATCCAGGGCCGTACCTACGCCAACATGTTCGGCCTGGTCGAGCGCTTCATCGGACCGAAGGTGAGCGAGGTGAGCCGCGACCACTGGCTCGGCGACCAGACGGCCTTCGAGGCGCTGGTGCGCTTCACCGACGAGGAGCTCAAGCACCAGGAGCTTTTCCGCCGCGTGGAGCGGATGACCGCCGAGGGCATGGCCCCCGGCTACACCTTCCTGCCGCAGCCGAACGACGTCGCGACCGCGGTGCTCGGCAAGTCCACCTGGGCAGTGCTCGCTCTCATCTGCCATATCGAGCTTTTCGTGCTCGCCCATTACCGGCAATCGATCGAGCCCGACGCTGAGCTCTCCGAGCTCTGGCGGGACGTCTTCATGTTCCACGCCAAGGAGGAATCGCAGCACGCGATCCTGGACGAGCTGGAGTGGCAGCGCGAGGACGCGAAGCTCGCGCCGGCGCAGCGCGACCAGGGGGTGAGCGACCTGATCGACCTGGTCGCCGCGGTTGACGGTATCCTGCAGATGCAGGCGGGCGCCGACACGGATTACTTCCTGCGGGTCTGCGGGCGGGCGTTCGGCAAGGCCGAGGTCGAGGAGCTGCGCGACACGATGCTCAAGGCCTACCGCTGGCAGTACATCGGCTCGGGTGTCTCGGACGAGCGCTTCCAGAAGATCCTCGGCGGCATGATCACCGAGGCGCAGATGAAGCGCATCGGCGCCGCGCTCGGCCCCATCGTCGAGACTGGGAGATAAACCTCGACCGGGCAGTGAAACGCTTCGGACGTCGACGTCGCGGGATTGCTTCCCCGGCTTGCACAACCTGCCGCCTCGGTTCGATACTCAGGAGCCTTGGGAGGGCGGGAGGAAAGAATGGCAGCCAGTGCAAGCAACTTCATCATCTGCACACGCGATGTCGACAGCCGCGGTCGCTTCGTCGCCGAGCCGGGCGATACGCGATTTCTGCGGGTTCCGCAGGGACAGCGCAAGTACGACCAGTCGAACGAAGTCAAGCAGCGCGATCGATGGCGCCTCGCCGTGCGCGCGGCGGCCGACGGCGTGGAGGACGAGATCACCGGCATGACCGGTGACGTGGTCGTGTTCGTGCACGGCTACAACAACGACATGGATGCCATCACCTGGCGCACGGAGACGCTGCAGAGCACGCTGCACGAGCAGGGCTGGCAAGGGGTCGTGATCGCGTTCGACTGGCCCAGCGATAACTCGACCTTGAACTATCTGGAAGACCGCTCCGATGCCGCGGAGGTGGCGAATCGCATGGCCGACGACGCGATCGGGCTGCTCGTCGCAGCGCAGGACGACGACGAGCATCCGTGCACGATCAATGTCCACCTGCTGGGCCATTCCACCGGGGCGTACGTCATCATGGAGGCGTTCAACCAGGCGCAAAAGAGGGGCTCGCTGTTCGGCTCCGACTGGCGCGTGGCGCAGGTGGCGCTGATCGGCGGCGACATCGCCTCGACCTCGCTCAGCGCAGGCAGCGAATGGGCGAAAGCCATGTTCGATCGCTGCGTGCGCCTGACCAACTATTCGAACCGCTACGACAAGGTGCTCGGCGTCTCGAACGCCAAGCGACTCGGCACCTCGCCGCGCGCCGGGCGCGTCGGCCTGCCGCTCGACGCCCATCCGAAGGCGGTCAACGTCGAGTGCTCGTCCTATTTTGCGACCAAGGATCCCACGCAGTC